>Ga0256407_10006399_pt1 | contig 18202 bp, 20 predicted proteins | sample RumenRJG_04DNA_FD_193489 | JGI IMG/M metagenome (GOLD analysis project Ga0256407, IMG submission 193489) | Bovine rumen microbial communities from Lethbridge, Alberta, Canada - RJG_04 | ecosystem: Host-associated > Mammals > Digestive system > Stomach > Rumen | place: Canada: Alberta...
ACTTCAACTCGGGAGTAAGCGTGCCCCAGTGCAGCAGGCGGTACTTCCGCTTGTTGTCCTGGGTCAACGTGAATGGATGCGTGCTCGCGTACATGTACTTTCCGTTCTTGTGGGGCGACAGCCTGTATACGCTGTCCTCTTTCGTGGGTCTGGCCATGGTCTTGTCGGTTCTTGTATTAATTATACAAATGTATAAATAATATTTGAAACAAACAAGGCTTCGGGGATATTCTATGCGTTATTTATACAAATTGTTGTAAAATTCACAATGGCATGGTAGAATTTAGCCAATTCGTAAAGGTATTCTTTCTTCTCATTCATATTCTCCCGGGCGATTTCCCGGGCCATCTTTTCCAAGGCTGCAGCTTTTCTCTTGGAATTACGCCCAAGGAGGAGGTCTTTGAAGGTATAGGTTGCCGATTTCTCTTTGGACAGCACGTCTCTTTCTTCTTCCAGACGGTCGATACGATCCTGTTCATCGGCAAGCGCAGTCTTCACCCCCGCCAGCTTTTTCTCCAGTTCTTCGACCTTGGGATCCGCTGATTCTCGTATTGTCTGGATTTCTTTCTTGAGAGAAGAAATCTCTTTCTCAAGGCTTTGCTCTACGGCTGCATGGTGCTCAAGTGCCGCTGCATTATCTTCCCGGATGGCGGCCAATATCTTTGAATCTACGGCAATATCTTCCCGCAGCGAAACGATTTGCGATTCAATCCTGGCTCCGCTTTGGCGACTTTCCTGTTGCAGATCTTCCATGCGCCGGAGGATGAGTATCTGGTTTTGTTCTGAACGGGATTTCTTCTTAAGGAAATAATCGGCACCGGCCTTGAAGAATCTGGCGAGAGCGGCCATCACGGTATAGAAGCCCTCTCCCAGTCGGTTGAAAAAGAGGAATGTTCTGGCGCCACGGTTGGTGATACGGTACTTGAATCTATTCCACTTATGGGCATAGAAAGCGCCCCACATGACGGCAAAACTCAATGCACCCAGCCAGAATAGAACATCTTGCAAGGCAGAGTCCTGCGGACATTGTCCCGAGAAAATGACAAAGAGGAATGTCAGGAGCAGCGCAATGCGCGCCGTCCAAACGTAGCGCACTTCTTTCTGTCGGTACTCCTGCTCGTATATTTCCGTGCTGTCGTTATTCATATTTTGCCACAAGTCAGTTTAAAAAGACACTTCTGGCAAATTATAGAAGGGACTTGCCCTTGGCCGTTAGCCTGTATCTTTGGTGGGGATGACGAGGCTTGTCAGGATGAGTCTGTTCGATAAAGCCGCCTTCGAGGGCTGGACTAAGATATGCATCAAGAAAATGTTTCCGGTTTTTCAGTCCAATGGCTTCCATTAGTTCTTTTAACGATAGTTCTCGCTTAGAAATAACTGAAACAAGGCGCTGAACTTGTCCTGTAGCTTGTATGGTAGCTTGTATGGTAGCTTGTATGGTAGCTTGGTCAGTCACTTCCCTGGATGCAGGATTTTCCATCGGATCTGCAGAATAGACAATCGCCTCAAAATGAGTCAGTTGTTCTATCCTGTAGATAGCGGCGGGACTGCCATTTGCCTCCAGTTGCTCCCGTACACGCTTAATGCCACGGTTGAACTTGTTCACAAAGCCCAGGACCCTCATCCCTTCGGCCACGAGCGGATTCCTGTAGGCATTCTTTGTGGGGAAAATCTCCGGACGGGCATCACCGAACAAACCACCGGCGTTGGTGATTTCAATCCTGTCGTGGAACTGGTACACGCGAATTGGCGCCGTGGACTGGTAATCCCGATGCATGCAGGCATTCATAACTAGCTCGCGCAGAGCAAGATATGGATAATTCGTCACAGGCGCATCCCTAAACGTACCCGGGACGGGAACCGGGCGCGTCTTGGAAACAGAGAAATCCAGAAATTTCTCAAGTTCCGGAATGATTGTAATCAGGGGGCCCTTGAAAGCCCTCTCGCTCAGGACATCGCTGCCTTCGTCTTCCCCGGAGAACTGTACATACTGGATATAATTCCCCGGCATGAAACGCTGTGTGTTCTTGCCGAAAAGGATAAGCGCAGCGAATGTAGGGCAATCCCGGCTCAGATCATACATGCCGATGGATGACATCTGCTCTTTCAAAGGACGGTCATCCCCTGCAAGGGTGTCCGGATCAATCGCCTTGGGCAGATAGTCCTTGACAAACTTATCCAATTCCAGGTCATCCAGCGATGCTCCCATGCACGGCATGGAGTCGAAAGTGGGAAGATATGCCATCCGCCGTTCCATAAGGATGCGTTCCTCTGCCTCGGATGCTATATCGCGCCGGGGGCCGATGCGTACGAATGTGCGTCCGCGGTAACGGACCGGGGGAAGCATCGAGGGAGAGACTTCCACCACAAGCAAATCCCCTTCCGGAAATTCGAACGGTTCTACGGACATTACCGGAAGCGGAAGGATGTTGCCGTCCGAGCGATTGGCCGAGATTTTCTTTTGAAGCGAATCGGTAACTTTTAAACCACACAGCGTTCCATTGTCGTAAGCGCCGAGTATAAGGTAGCCTTTCTTCCGTGAACCCGGAAGATCATTCGAGAAGGCACAAATAGCTTCACAAAACTTGTCCATGTCCGTGGTAGATATGGTCCGCTCCACCCGATATTTTTCAGTGCTTTTGAGTAGTTCGAGCACTTCCTCTTTCGTAATCATAATCGCGAAGTTACAAATTTCCTTGTCTCAGTCCAAAATATTCACCAGGTCCTGCTTCATGTCAATGTCGATGTTGCGGTAACGAGTAAAAGCGCGGGATCCGTCGGAATGACCGGTAAGGGAGGAAACAAGGCGCTGGTCACGGACTTGTTTGTAGATATTGCCGATGAAGGTGCGGCGGGCCATGTGGCTGCTGGCGACCTCATTAATGGGGCGCTTCTCTTCCGTGCGGGTGAGTTGGTTCAGGGTGGTGACAAGGCGAGTAATACCGGCCTTCTTGAGGGCATCCTTGATGGCATAGTTGTAATTCTGACTGGCGACGAATGGAAGGAGCTGGTCCCCTGGCCGGTCTTTGTATTTTTCCACGATGGCCGTGGCCATGGTGTTCAGCGGCACCACTACCGTCTTGGCGCTCTCCTTGATGGTTTTGTTGGGGATGTATTCAATAGCGCCATTGATGACATCTCGTTTGGTCAGACGCATCAAGTCCCCCACTCTGCATCCAACATTGCACTGAAAAACGAAGATGTCCCGCTGGACTTCCAGAGAAGAGTTGTCTGAGAAATCGGCCAAATATAGTTGTTTCAGTTCATCCTTGGTGAGATAGATGGGAGTTCCATAACGCTCGCCCTCACCCTTTTCAAAGCCGACAAAGGGATTCTTGGTGATGTGGCCTTCTTTCTGGCACCAATTGAAGAATGCACGCAGGTTTTTGAAGATGCCGGTGATGGTGTTGCCGCCGCGCCGGGCAATTTTACGGGTCTCAGGATATGCTTCAAGGATGGCCGAGTTGTCCTTGACGATTGTATATTCGTTCACGGTATAGTCATAAATGGCATTCAGGTCCTCCGTGGTGATGGACTTGACATCGAAAACAGATTTTGACTGACGGGGCTGCGTGAGGCGAACATACTCGGAGTACCGTTGCAGGATACGCATTAAAACACGGTAATGCTTGGTACGGGACAGTTTGGGATCCCGGCCCTCCAGGAACTTATCGAAAAGAGACTCAAGGGTTACGCCTTTCTTGACGCGTTTCTTGGGGATCCTGTCTTTTCCGGAATAATAGTCTTCCAGGGCTTTCTCCAGCCAACCCTTTTTTACACGTCCACGTTCCTTATCGGCCATATAGGCATTACGGATGTAAGTGCGGAGTTTCTCCACCTCGCCGTCCACGGCCTCACGTTCCTCGTCCGGGCAGACTGCACGCTTCTTGATGGCACCAAGGCTTGCGTCCCAGATGGCCGGATTGACCATGATGCGCGTTTTCAGATGGCTGAGATAGAAACGGCCGTCAGCCAGGCGAAGGTATAGCGGGACTTGTTCTCCCTCCCTTGTCTTCTTTGTTGTCCTTGTTTCAAATACAATCGTCATGGCGTTTCCAAGTTTGATGCAAATATAGCACAATTTTCAAACTTGGTAAACATTTGGTAAACATCGGCGTAACATTCATTACCGGACCGAGGCACGAATTACCACCCGGATACGTGCTATAAGATTGATTGTCAGATATTTATTATTTGTAACGATTCGGTAAACCGCAGTAAAGAAAAGTTTTTCAAAGTAATTTTCAGTTCCCGCCCGAGGCACAACAAGACTTTGTAAGTTGTTGATTTCCAGACACTTTACAAAGTCTTATTTTTATATCCACCTATTTTGGTCACTTTGGGTCACCTTGTCTCTGACCTGCGACATAGGAAATAAATTACGATTTATCTAACCTTCAAAGGTAATCATTTCCCAGTACTTCCATCCGAAGTAAACTGAGCTTCTTGTCAATGCCTCCGGCATATCCGGTAAGCGAACCATCAGCACCCACGACCCTGTGACAAGGGATGATGAGCGATATGGAGTTGTGTCCCACTGCCCCTCCAACCGCCTGAGATGCCATTCTGGCGACACCATCCCGTTCAACGATCCGTTTTGCTATCTCTCCATAAGTCATGGTCTTGCCGTAAGGAATCGTCAGCAAAATATCCCAGACGGCCTTGCGGAATGGACTGGCACGCATGACAAGGGGAGGCGTAAACCCAGGCTCGCTACCGCTGAAATAGATGTCCAACCATCGGCAAGTGTCTTTTAATACCGGGATCAGTCTTTCTTCATGTTCCGGAGAAAGCACATCGGCAAAATGCATCTGCCCATCGAACCAGAGACCAATAAGAGACGTGCCGTCGCTTCCGAGTGTAATTCCGCCGAGCGGTGATTCATAGTGCCAGGTATAATCCATCTTTTGGTCAAATACCGATTTATCTAATTCTCAAAGTTAATCATTATTCTTCAGACCCTCTAGAACCAGATAGATCTTTCGGCCACAATTGGTCACTTTTGGCCACCCGTCATCATATACAGTACTCTCTATGGAACCAATAAGCGAATACAGGATCGGCAAAGTATACGCCATCAGGCCTTTTATCGATCAACTCCTTACCTAAAAGAACGCTTTCTATCCTTGTGATATTCGATTTGCTACCCAGGCGGTATTCCTCCAGTATGTCTGACGATTGGAAACCAGTATGTATACCTGCGTCCAGGGCCTTTAAATAGTTCATCTGGTATACCGTCAGATTGGCCAGTTGACGCATAAATAGCGCCGATGTCTGCCTTATCAGAAGTTCATACCCACTCTCCAGATTCTGCTCAGTTACTTCTCCTTCAGTCTCTATCATTACATTCCAGGCAAGTTGCTGTACATATGATGAATACAACTGGACTTTATCGCACAGACGCCCTGCCATTTCTTCTGAAATAATCATATTCCTGGTAGCAAAGCGTTGGACGATGTAATTGACCCACTCTTCCTTTGGTATCGCCTCAAGGAAAAACATATCTCCGAAATGATAGAATGGCATGGACTTATCCTGAAATAGCTTATCCATCATATGTTTCTTGCTCCCGAACAGGCAATATGATACGTTCTTTTGCAATTGCCACACGCCCCTAGCCTTCTTTTGGAAACCGACAGAATCCGGGAATTCTCCAACTTGTTGAAACTCGTCAATGCAAACGACGATGTTCAGATTTCTCTTTTGAGCTATTATTTCAGGAAGGTCAAGGATTTCCTCCGGCTTTTCTGTCTTTGGGCCGATACCAAAGGAAACTGAAAACTCCGGCGACGGGTCCGGCGAGATGGATATCTTGGGAGAAAGGCGGGACAGAAAGCTTTTGGCCAAAGTCATAGCCTGTTCCGCTTTGGTTGCAAGGCTTTTCAGAATGGCTGATGCAAAACGTTCATAGAACTCATATTCGTCACGGCAATCATAGATGTCCATCATCACAATCTTGACAGATGGATCCGTTATTTGTTCAACAGCCCTATATACCAGAGAGGTCTTCCCTGTCCTGCGGGGAGAAATCAGAATTGTATTCACGCCAGCCTCAAAATTCATCTTGAGATGCTTGGTCTCGGCTTTCCTATCGGTAAAGTTCTCTCCAAAGACGGCGGTCCCGTAAACAAATGGTTTGCCCATAATTCTTTATTTTTTGCAAATATAGCGCATTATTTTTAGTCCACAAAATTGTGGACCACAAAATTGTGGACCGGGTCGCATTGATAGTTTTTCAGTCTCTTTTGGTCACCTTTTTCTTCCTGGTGGGAGACCGATAAATTGGAAGTTATGCCTTTTCCACCGGCACCTGGATGATGGTGAGCCACTTGTCGGGGTCCTCCTCCAGCGACTCCACCGTAGGGAAATGCTGGTCATCATCCCACAGGTCCCGGATTTCTTCCAGCGAATAACCCATATGATGAGATTGTTGCTGAATCTAAAGAACGAAACTGCGGGGGTAGAAATCGCTGTAGAAGCGACCGTCGGTGGCGGTGAACTTCAGTACGCAGTAATTAGGATCGGTCACACCGCCAGGATAATACTGTGTATCGCCCTCGCGCCAAATCATCTCCTTGCTCTTGGCATCCGTAAGCACCTCCATCGTGCCGCGCAACATCATGCCCTTGAAGCCCTCGGCATCGCAGAAATAGATACTGGCCTTGGGATTCGCCTTGTAGTGAGCTACACGGAGCGAGAATGTGTTGGTGGTAAAATAGAACGTTTTGATGCCTTCACGCTTACGAGGTGCCAGCATGGCCTTGGTACAGGGATAGCCCTCATTATCTACCGATGAGATGTAAGCAATGGGTAACGTATCGGCCATCTGGGCAATCAAGTCTTTCACGCCCGCCAAGGAGGGATTCTCCGGTGCCTCATCCGAGACCATCAGTTCTTTGCGCCAACGTTTCAGATGCGGAAAATACATCTTCATCTGGCCGATGTACTCTTCCTTTGTGATGGGATTCGGCAACCCTTTGTTCACCTCATCGATGAATTGGGCGCAGTGCTCAATCATTTCGTCCATCGTGCAGGCCTGCAGGAACTTACCTTCTCGAAAGCAGTACATGCAGTAATCTTCATTCTTGGTTCCATCGGCATTGGTGCCCAGGATTTCATCCGTGAGCGGCATCCCGCAGCTTTGACAAAACTTCATTTCCATATACTTTGCTCTATTTATGTTTCAAATATAGGATTTTTTTACATTCTGGCCTTGCTGTCAGCGCCGGCACCGGTGCCGCGATACTTGCTTTGGACGGTGTTGAAGCTGTAACGGATAGAGAGTTTGACTTTCTGCATATCCAGCAGGTTGGTCTGCATGATGGTATGGCTGCCGAAGTCGGAATAGGGGCTGAAAAATGCATTGCACGTAAGGTCCTCTCCTTCCAGGCGCAAAACAAGCGAACCGTCACGGAGCAGCGTTTTCTGCACGGCGGCCGTGAGGTTAACGAACCAGTTGGTCATATACAGGTTCCGGGAATAGCCGGGACTCATAAACACTCCTCCCAGTTCAAACTGCCATCCGCCCTTCACGGTGAAGGTATTGAAAAGCTGGGCAAAGAAGATGGGCTTGTTGTTGAACGTAGTCACTCGTATGCCGGATGCTTCACGCGGATCCGGGGCATTTATCGTGAACCACTGAGGCAGGATACCCAATGTATAATTGATATTCCAGGGGCCCACTGTAGGGGTCAGGTTCACGTAGGCGGACATCATGCGGAAAGGCGTTTCAATGTTACGGGGCTTTACCAGCACCACACCTTCGTCGCCGTAAGGCGAAGACCAGGTTACAATGGCGTCGTCGGTACGGGTGTAGTTGGCCATAAACGTCACCCATTTCCATACGGCGGTAAGGCCGATGTTATGGGACAGCTCCGGCATTGCCATAGATGGTGCTGCCGATGTATTCGTTCAGGAGCGTACTCTTGTTCTCAAAGAGCCAGTCGGAGCCATCGGCCTTTATGCCGAAGGTCTGCTTCTCCAAATTACTTTCCTGCCGGGAAGTGTTGCGGGCATAGTTGATCCCGCCAAAGAAGTCCAGACCGCCCGTGCGGTAGTTCACATTGATGGCGCCGAAGGGGTCGTTGCCCTTTGCCCAACGCAGTGACTGGGCGTCTGATGCATTCAGATTAAAGCCGAAGCCATCTCCCTGGCGTTTTATGGTCTTGATGCGCACAACCGACTTCACCGTTGCATCGTACTGGGCGCCGGGGTTGGTGATGACCTCTACGCTCTGGATTTCGTTACTTTGCAGGCGGTCCAGCTCCGATGCGTCACTTACGCGGCGTCCGTTGATATACACCATCGGCGAACCCTTACCAATGACCTCCAGTCCGTTCTGACCCTTGAGAATACCCGGCGTCTTGGAGAGCACGTCATTGGCCGATCCTGCATTCTCCAAGACGGATCCCCGGACGTTGGTCTGGAGGCCTTCTCCCGTGAGCTTGGTCTTGGGCATGACGGCCTGGACGGTGGCACCCTGAATCATCTGTGTATCATCGGCCAGGGTAATCACCGCGCCGTCAACTGGCGCAAGGTAAACCGTCTTGTAGCCCAGCATGGCCACCATCATAATGCCGTCCGTCTCACTGGTGACTATATTGAAGGTGCCGTCCTCCTGAGTCACTACACCGCACACCACAGTGGAATCGGCTTTGGAAAGTACGGCTACATTGGCATAAGGGACCGGCTCACCTTTCTCATCCACCACTTTTCCTTTCCAATCGCCTTTCGCCAGGGCGGGAAGCGAGGCTACTGCGAGCATTAACAATACAATCAGTCGTTTCATAGTTTGTCCATATTTTTTCACTTGCAAAGTTAGTGTATCCGGTGTTCCGAAATAAAAAACGATATGGACAAATATGTGGACAATCCGGCCTTTTACATCTGGCAATCCTTGGACAAAACTACTGTGTTTTCTATCTTTGCACCGAACTGTTTCGGAACACAATTATGGCAAGACCGGTTACTGTAACAAAAGAAAGAATCCTTTCCGCAGCCCTTGATTTGGTGCGCTCCGGAGGGCCCTCGCTCCTGACGGCCAGAAACCTCTGCGCCCGCCTTGGCTGCGGTGCCAGTGCCATCTTCTCTTCTTTCGGATCCATCCAGGGTGTCCGTGATGCCGTCCGGGAGGAAGCGAGGGAACTGTACAGGAAGCGCGTAGGAGAAGGCTTTGCCCTCAACCCTCCGTTCAAGGGCTTCGGGATAGCCCTTATCTGGTTCGCCATGGACGAGCCGCAGCTGTTCTCCATGATTATGGAATCGAAGATGCCGCCCGCTTCTTATAAAGAGTACATCGATGCCTATGTCGGCTTTAAGGCGGAGAGCCTTTCGGCCATCGCAGAGACCTTCGGCCTGCAAATGGACGAGGCTGAAATGATTTATTATCAACTCGTTCTGGTGGCACTGGGGCTTGCCTCAACCTGCACCTGCGGCGGGAGCCAGTTAACCATCCCGCAGGTGAGTGAAATCCTGGGTAAGAATGTCAGGGCCTTCCTGATGGTCATCCATGCCGGAAACGATGCGCGGGAAGGATTCGTCCCTAACGCCGGAGAGGGGCCTGCCGGTGAACTGGATTCCTATGTGATAATGCAGGCGCTCGTGGGGCAGAATCATCTGCTCCAGGGGCTTCGTGCCAAGCCCCGCTACATTCAGGATGAAGAATGGGCCGAATTGGAACGGACGCTCCGAAATTCATCAGACTTCAGTCCCGAATCTCTCCGGGAAACGCATCACGATCTGACAAAGGGCGATATCCGCACCTATATTCTCTCGCACCTGCAGTTCTCCGTATCGGAGCAGGCCATCCTGCTGGGAATCTCCCCTGCCTCCGTTACCAAAGCACGCCAGCGGCTCAAGGCAAAACTGTTGCCAACCTCTTAAGCGTCACTTCTTCCGCTTCTCCAGGCGAGTTACTTTACCGTCTTTCCATGCCAGGTCCACGGTTTCTCCCGTGCGGGTGCGGAGGCCTTTCACGTAGCCTTCCGGCCAGGCCGATGGCAGGGCGGGAAGGGGAGTGATGCCCTCCGGCATGCTTTGGAGCAGCATTTCGGCTACGCCTGCGCAGCCGCCGAAGTTGCCGTCAATCTGGAAGGGCGAATGCGCGTCCAGCAGGTTGGGGTAGGTGCCGCCGCCGCGCTGGGCATCGGGGCCGATGTAGCCGTCCGGACTCACATAGCGCAGCAGGCGCCGATACATCCGGTAGGCATTCTCGCCGTCTCCCAGCCGGGCATACAGGTTCACCCGCCAGCCGCAGCTCCAGCCGGTGGTCTCAAAGCCACGCTCCTCCAGCGTCTTGTGCGCCGCTTCGGCTTCCGGGCTTCCGGCTTGGATTTGATGACCGGGGTATACGCCAATCAGGTGAGACTGATGCCGATGTTGCGGGTCCTGGTCGGCCCAGTCGTGGTACCACTCCTGCAGCGTTCCTTTGGCGCTGATATGATAGCCTCTCAGTCTAGGCAACACAGCCTCTATGCTGGTGGCAAACTCCTTGTCTCCCATCTCTTTGGCGGCCTCCAGCGCATCCTGCAGGCATTCGCGGATAATTGCCAGATCGGCCGTGGTGCCATAGGCGGTGGCACCCGTATAACCGTCCGGGGTTACGTACAGGTTTTCCGGTGAGGTGGCCGGCGAAGTGATGAGCTCTCCGCCCTTTTCCACCAGGATGCTCATGCAGAATTCGGCGGCACCTTTCAGCACGGGGTAGTCGCGTTGTAAATCGGCCCGGTTGCGCGTGAACAGCCAGTGCTCCCAGATGTGCGTGGCCAGCCAGGCTCCGCCCAGGTTCCAGTTGGCCCAGGAAGGGTCTCCGCGGCCCAGGCCCACCGGGCAGGTCATCGCCCAGATGTCGCTGTTGTGGCCCAGGCACCAGCCATCGGCCCCGTAGTAGTCCCGGGCGGTTTTGGCCCCGCTGGCGGCCGTGCGGTGCAGGAACCCCAGCAGGGATTCGTGCATTTCCGGCAGGGCCGTCACTTCGGCCGGCCAGTAGTTTTCCTCCAGGTTGATGTTGGTGGTGTAATTGCTGCTCCAAGGCGGCTCTATGCTCTCGTTCCACAAGCCCTGCAGGTTGGCCGGAACGCCTTCCGTGCGGGAGGATGCAATGAGCAGATATCGGCCATATTGGAAGTACAGGGCCTCCAGTTCGGGGTTGGCTTCTCCGTCGGCGTAGCGCTTCAGCTGCACGTCCGTGGGAAGGGCTTTGATGCTGTCGGGAGTCGCTCCCAGGTATAGCTCTACGCGGTCAAAATAGGCCTTGTAGTCCTTTTTGTGCCGTTTTTTCAGCTCTTTCCAGTTGAAGCTTATCTCCCCAAAGTCGGCTTCGTCGGTCCGGTTCCTCACCACCAGTACCGTTTCCGTTACTCCGCTTATATGCAACTTCCCGTCTTCGGCCACAGCCTGCGGGCAACACACTTCGGTGAGGAAGTGAATGCCCCGATCCGGGTCATAGAGGAAATGCTCCGGCACATCCACGTAATTGGGATAGGAGCAGTAGGCGGCGTAACCCCTGCTGCGGAGAATACCGTATTGGGCAGTGACCTCATGCGGCAACTGGCTGTCAAGGCCGATGACCGCTTCAATCGGGGCCTCGGACGTGATCCGGATCACGATGGCCGAATCCGGCGCCGATACAAAATACTCCTCCGTGAACGCCTTTCCGTTCCTCTTGTAGGATACCCGCGCCGTGGCGTTGGAGATGTTCAGCTCCCGGCGGTAGTCTGTAATGCTGTCTTTTGGGAAATGTAGCCACAGCGTACCCAGAGGCTGATAGTTCTGGCTGTAATGTCCCTGCAGCCCACGCTGCAAAAGGTCGGCCTTGGGATAGTCCTCGGCCTCCAGTGCCGCCCGCACCTGCTTTAATACGGACGTCCGGTCTTCGTCCTGTTCCTGCTCCGGCTCTCCGGTCCACAGCGTGATGTCGTTCAGGGAAATACGTTCGGCCTCCGTCCCGCCATACACCATGGCGCCCAACCGGCCGTTCCCCAGCGGCAACGCCTCTTCGAAGAACGCCGCCGGCCTGTCATAATATAAGGTAAGTGGCTGCACCTGCCGGCATGCTGCCACTAGAACCGCTATAACTATCAGTTGGGGTACTTTCATATCCCAAAGATACGTCAAATCGTGCACTTTTGCCACTTTTTGTCCCCGTTGTTCAGTCCCCCCCCGGTGTACGTACACAAAAACCGTAAGTCAAAGGTGCGGTATGAAAAAGACATAGAAAAACACAAAAATATTTTGGTTTATATTGTAAACTTGTTTATATTTGCATCGTGGTTAGGACAGACTGCGCAGCTGAACCTGGCCTCAAAAACACATTAAACAGTTGATACAATGGAACAAAACAAAGAAATGACGGCTCAGGAGAGCCTCGCTCTTATTGCCCGCACCATGGACAGCAACCGGAAAGACATCATCCGAAAGGGCGGAAAGTACTTTATTCTATGGGGCTGCCTGCTCACCATCTTCTCCCTCCTCATCTACTTCCTTTGGAAGACAACGGAGAGCGGCGCATGGAACAATCTGTGGTTTGTCATGCCCATCGTTGGCTACGGCCTGGGCTGGCTCCTTAAAAGAAATGAGGAAACCGAACCCGTACAAAACGACGTAAGCCGGACTATCGGCAACATCTGGAGCGCATTTGGCATCTTCGCCTGCTCTGTAGCCGTAGTTGTCCTGCTCTACAGTAAGTTCGGGTCCAGCGCCATTGGAGCCATCGTAGCCGGTGCCAGCCTTTCTGCTCAGATTGTGCTTCTCTTTGGCCTGGCCGAGACCATCAGCGGTGTAGTCCTCAAGAACCTCACCATCAAGATGGCCGGTTTTATCACGGGCATCGGCGGGCTGGCCACCTACTACTTTGTGGGCGCCAATGAGGAACAGATGCTCCTGTTCACCTTCGCAGGCATCGTCCTCGCTGCCACCGGCCTCATTGTCAAACGCCAGTACAAGTAGCCTATGTTTCCCAAGTTAGATCCGCTACTGCACTCGGAACTCCGGCTGGCCGTGATGTCCATTCTGGCGGGGGTAGATGAAGCCGACTTCACCTATCTCAAAAAACAGACAGGCGCTACGTCAGGGAACCTGAGCGTGCAGATAGACAAGCTCACCGCCGCCGGCTACATCACGGTAGAGAAAGGCTTCAAAGGCAAGATGCCTCGTACTACCTGCAAGATGACTCCGGCAGGCCAGGAAGCCTTCAGCAATTACGTAGAAGCGCTGAAAGAATACCTTTCGGCGGGTAAATAATCGAACGAAATATGAAAAAAATAACCAAGACCATTTTGTGGAGCTTGTTAGCCTTTGCGCTCCTTTCGGAAGGAAGTGCCTGGGCGCAGCCCACCCCTAAAGAGGCAGCCGCGATGTCCGTCAGAAAACTGGACGAAGGCCTCTATTACATGGAATACAAAGGAGATGACGGATTTGCCGGTCTCGTCAAGAACGGAGGCGGACGAAACGCTAGCGAGCTTTCTGCCTATGTGACGCAATTCATTTTCAAAGGATTCCGCCAGCCGCAGGCAGGAAATCCTGAGCCAGCCGATTTCGGCTGCTCTGCCTTGACAGTGCGTACGACTGAAGGAGGAGTCCTGATGGGGCGCAACTTCGATTTTACATCGGCCACCGGAATGATCCTGCACACCGTCCCCACACAGGGATATGAGACTTTTACCACGTTCAACACTAACTTCCTGGGCTTTGGGGAAGGGTGGCTTCCGGAAGGTATGCAGAATCAATACATGGCGCTGGCCACACTGTTCTTCGCCTTGGACGGCATCAATGAGAAAGGCCTTGCCGTAGCCGATTTGATGGCGGGAGACGACGCCCAGACACACCAGAACAGCGGTAAACCGGCACTCACCACCACATCATCCATCTGCTACCTGCTGAAGAACGCCGCAACGGTGGACGAAGCCCTGGATCTGCTCAGGGGAATCGACATGCACTCAGACATCGGCGCTGCCCATCACTATGCTATTTCCGATGCCACCGGCCGAAGTGTGGTGGTGGAGTATGTGGACAATCGGATGGAGGTGGTTGAATCTGCCGCCGTAGCCAATCACTACCTGTGCGAAGCAAAACGGAATGTCGGCCTGATTGAGGGAGACCGCCGATATGAATTCCTCAGCCGACAAATGGATGCCGCAAGTGGAATTATGGATAAACAACAGCTTACCCAAGTGATTGCATCCGTTTCCCAGCCTGCGCAGGAAGGCAAGCATATGGGCACCGCATGGACTATGGTAATGGACCTGACAACCCCATCCGTGACATACTACTCCCGCCGCCACTTCGACAAGCCTTTTCATTTTGAGTTTGAAAGAGATGAACCATTCCAGGCCATGGAGGGCCTTACCAAATGAGAAAGCACTGGCTGGACAATCTGCGCTGGGTGACCGTTCTGTTGGTGCTGTTTTACCACGTTATCTACTTCTATAACAACAAAGGGGTGTTTGGCGGTATCGGCGGTTTTGGCCCGTATCCTGAGTACCCCCAGTATCAGGATGCAGTCATGTACATCCTGTATCCCTGGTTCATGCCGCTGCTGTTCCTGCTGGCGGGCGTGAGCGCGCGGTATGCGCTGGAAAAGTACGACGCCAGGACCTGGTTCAAGGCCCGCACCCGGAAACTGCTGGTGCCCGCTACCATCGGCCTGTTCGTGTTCCAATGGATGGTGGGATACTACAATACCCTCGTGGCGGCCCGGGAAGCAATGTTCGAAGGGATGCCCGGCGTTGCGAAATATGTGATGATGGCCATCTCCGGCATCGGCCCGCTGTGGTTCATCCAGGACCTGTGGGTTTTCTCCCTGATCCTTCTGCTGGTGCGCAAACTGGACGGGAAGAATAAACTGTATGAGGCCTGCGGCAGGCTCTTTGGCGGGAAGAACGGGATCGTCTGGACCATCCTGCTGGGCGTACTCTTTTGGGCGGCCGAGCAGCTGATCATCCAGCATCCCCGGCCGGAGTCGGCGGACGGGCTGTACAACCTGTACAAGCCTACGTTCTATTTTGTTCCGTTCCTGATGGGCTACTTTATCTTCGCGCGTGACGAGGTGCAGGAGCAATTGGGAAAGAACTGGATTCCGCTGCTCGCCTGTGCGGTGGTGGCCGGCGCTGTGCTCATCGGCACTACCTTCGGGCAGGACAACACCTCGCCGCAGTACCTGGGCAGTCCGCTGAACTGTATCTACGGCTGGCTGGCCTGTCTGGCGATGATGGCCTGGTTCCAGGCGAAGTTCGACCGGACATCGGCCTTTGCCGGATATATGACCCGCTCCAGCTTCGGCTTCTATATCCTGCACTATCTGGTCATTGCCAGCTTTGGCTATACGATGAAGGAATGTACAGACCTCCCTGCCTGGGCGATGTATGCTATCCTCACCTTAGCAGTCTTCACCGTTACCCCGCTGCTGTACGAAGCGCTCAAGCGGCCTCCTTTCATCCGCTGGGCGGTGCTGGGTGAGAAACGCTGACGTCAGTCGAACATTACCCGGGGATTCATCTGGGAGGGGCTGCGCCATTCAATGCCGTGCTTGGCAAGGACGGTTCTCTTCACGGGCCAGTAGGCGTGGCAGAAACCCATGCAGCGCGGCTCGCCGGCCATGCGCCGGTCCACTTCCTTTTCCACCTCGTAGATGTTGGCCTCCCACTCCGGGCTGCGTTCCACGGGGTCGAACCTGAGGTGGCCGCCGGCGTAGTCCAGCCACCAGTCGGTGTCTACCTTCGGGTCGATGTAGAGTTCCAGCTGCTTCCGGAGCTTGTCGGCCTCTGCTACGCCCAGGAAACGTTCCTGGTCATACTGGTCGTCTTCGGCTGTGCGGGCTTCTTCGGCCCGCTTGCGCAGCTGCAGGAACTCCAGGCACAGGCGCGGCACATCCCGCTGCTCCAGCAGGTCTTCCAGGAAGATGGCGTCGCAGCACACCACGATGCCCGTGGCGTCAATGAACTGGCTCTTCTGGAGGGGGAGTCGGTTGCACAGGATATCCAGCATCTCCTTTGCCAGAGGGATGTTCTTCCACACGGGGGCGCCTTCTTCCTCCCGGTTGGCCCGCATCTGCCCGATGAGCGCAATGACTCTGTCTACGCAGGCCTCTTCATTTTTGTACCTCATGCGGTAAAGATACGCATTTTCGCTGATTATAATTCCTTCGTTTTTTATTTTCCAAACTTGTCAACAACCTGAAGGATATCGACGTATACGCTCTGAGTTCACGATTTCCGTTGCAGTTCGGCCCAAAACACAGACCTGCGACGGAAAGGACTCTGACCTGCGACATGGGAAATAAATTTCGATTTATCTGACTCTCAAAAGTAATCATTATTCTTCAGACCCGCTAGAACCAGATAGATTTTTCGGGTCACTATCAACCACTTTACAAAGTCTTTTTCTTTTTGATATCCCACTGCGGGTAACTTGACATTTTAGGTCAAGTTACCATCAAAATAGGCCTTTTTTGCGGGTAACCGGACTTAAATTGTCACGTTACCCGCAGTGTAGACTCCCCAGCCGATGTACGTACATCTGCGGGGCGTGGCACTTGGTTGGAAAGCAAAAAAGAATTACCATTTATCGTAGTGGATGTTCTCCGGCTTCCATTTATCTTTGGGCTTATCCTCACCGGCCGGATAGCCGACGGGGACAATGCAGTAAGGCTTTACCTCTTCGGGGAGGCCGAGTGCTTCAATGGTGGGATTCATCCGCACATCGTAGGGATAGCAGGCCGTCCAGACGGCTCCGAGTCCCAGGGCCTCGACCGCCAGCAGAAGGTTCTCCGTAGCAGCGGCGCAGTCGGCCGTCCAGTTTCCGTTGGGCTGGCCGTCATCCTTTGTGGTGATGCCGCACACTACGATGGCTACGGGAGCCTGGGCAATCATTTTGTTAAAGCCTACAGCCAGTTTTTCCTTGGTAGCCTCATCGCGGACCACCACAAAGCGCCAGGGCTGGAGGTTCACGCCGGAAGGGGCTGCCATGGCCGCCTTGAGAATGGTTTCTACCTGTTCCGGGGTTACGTCCTGTTCCGTATAAGAACGAACGCTCTTGCGGGAGAGGATGTTGTCAAGAACTGCCCTGCTGTTGTCCTGAGCACCGGGATTGTTTGCGCAACTCATCATGGTAAGTGCTGCTATTAAAATAGTGATTATCTGTTTCATCGTATTTTATACATTTAGTTGTCCCCCTTAGGTATCTTGGAACCAAGGACATAGAAAATGCCTAAAACAAGAACGAGAAGGAGACCAACACCTATCATCAATAGCGCATCTTTCCAAGAATCCAGTTTGCCGAATATCCACATAAAAAGAGGATATCCAAAAGGAAAGACAAGGATAGCAGGCCAGAATGCCTTAAGCACCCTCTTTTGTTCTTTGTCAAGTTTCATAAGCCTTAGTGTTTTAAATCTTGATTCATCTAATTCTCAAAGGTAATCATTATTCTTCAGACCCTATAGAACTACATAGTTTTTTCGGCCACTTTTGTTTGTCCCGGCACTTTTATCGCAAATATTTGGATACCAAAATGGTATTCATTATATTTGCAAAAAAGATGTAATTATGACCGTTGTAAGCATACGTGATTTCAGAGCAAATCAAAGCAAGTATCTTGGACTGGCCGCCGGTGGGGAGAGCGTAATATTGACGTCCCGCACAGGCAGTTTCAAGATTGTGCCAATAACTGAAGATGACAGCCTCATCAGTAAGAAGGAGTTCTTTGCCCGCATTGATGAGGCTCGCAAGAGTATTGCCGAAGGTAAAGGCACCTCGGTATCTGGGAAAGGGGAGTTGGATTCTTTATTGTCTAGTCTTTAATGTACACACTCATTTTTGCTCCTCAAGCGATAGAGGATTTGTCAAAACTGAAAAAATCTGAACCTGCCGCTTTCAAAAAAGCAAGCAAGCTACTGGCAGAACTTCAGGAACACCCCAGGACTGGGACAGGAAAGCCAGAGCCCCTCTCCGGAGACAGAGCGGGCCAATGGTCCAGGCGCATCTCCCAGAAGCATAGATTGGTATATGAAATAGAAGAGACTATTGTAAAAGTGGATGTTCTGTCCGCATACGGACACTACGAAGATAAATAGTCTTCCCTCTGTCTTTCCCTGAAAAAAGTTGACTCGTAAAACACGAGTTACAATGTTTATCTATCAAACACAGAAGAAGGAGCAGTACTATGATAAAGTCATAGAAGCGCGCATGCAGCACGGCTACTCAGTCAG
>Ga0256407_10006400_pt1 | contig 18198 bp, 13 predicted proteins | sample RumenRJG_04DNA_FD_193489 | JGI IMG/M metagenome (GOLD analysis project Ga0256407, IMG submission 193489) | Bovine rumen microbial communities from Lethbridge, Alberta, Canada - RJG_04 | ecosystem: Host-associated > Mammals > Digestive system > Stomach > Rumen | place: Canada: Alberta...
TTTCGCTTTGTCCATCCTAATTCACTGTTAGGTTTTGTTCTCAAAATATGTTTGTGATTGATTTATCAATCACTTACCTTAGGAATTTTCGAGAATTGGTCGTACTATTCTGTTTTCAAGGTGCTAAAAAAGTGCTTGTCTTACGTAGACAGCCTACTTAATATATCACTGGCAAAAACGTAAGTCAAGCACTTTTTTATATTTTTTAAAACCGTATAAACCCTGTATAAAACCTGTATATTTTACATCAAAGGATATCTGTCCTCACCGTCGTCTCCGACGATCAAAAGCTCCATCGATTCAACAGATGTCCCCTCGGGAATTTCAAATACGAGTATCGAATCAACCGATGACCCTGCGGTTAGCAAGCCGCTGTAATTCATAAGGTCATTATCAAGGAAGGTTACATCACCTCTAAGCTTGTCAACGCTGTTAAGCATAAGTCTTACCTTGAACCCCGATGAGTCGGTATGCGCTTCTATGTCACTTCCTCCCGGATTGGAAAGATTGAAATGAACTATAAGCAGTTCCTTACCGGGTGCGGCTTTCATCGAAAAAGCAAGTTCGGCTGCATTCTCAGGATAAGAAGAAGTAACTTCATAGTGATCATACGTAACTTCAGCACCTTCAATGCCAAGTGCCTGTGCTATACTCTGCGTTGGAACGGAAGCGACCTCGGCAGGAGCATCCACAAGCGCTTCCTGATCGGCAGATCCTTCGACAGGCTGGTCGCCCGATATATCACTTTCGGGAGATGTTTCGTCAACAGGGCCTTGTGCACCGTCTGCAGGAAGCGGGGGCAGTTCATCCGTCGGCTCTTCTTCTTTTTTCATACCGGGATTGACGTCCGCACGATCTATACCATCCAGCTCCATAAGTCCGCCCGGGTGTCCTTTTGCATACTCAATAAGCTTACCCGCGGCATACTCTGCTATAAGACTGCTCTGCTCTTCCGTAAGGCTTAAGGACGGAATAATGCCGCATCCTCCAAGCGTAAACATCAGGATGCATAATATACACAAGTATGGGATTGTACGTATTACTTTTTTACTCATTTTTTTACGGTGTAGTTTCAATATTATCTGCAGTTGCACTTTTCACGCAAATACATAGTTATTTTACACCCCATCGGGAAATTATGTCAACGTAAGCGGACTCACTCAGATGGAATCGGTACCGTCAAGTTCAAACCAAAAGCTTACGCCGCCGTCAAGGTTTTCGACACCATAGGCGCCGCCCATTGCCTCCATGCTCGCTTTTACTATCGAAAGCCCTATTCCGCTTCCGCCGTACTCGCGAGTTCTGGCCTTGTCCGCTTTGTAGAATTTCGTCCAGAGCTCGGGGATTATCTCTTCCGGAATATTTTGTCCCGAATTGAACACGGATACTCTTACGCGATCTTCTTCCCTCGTTACACTTATCTTAACCGTCTTGTCTCCGTCCGCATAATGGATAGCGTTGGACAGATAATTCGTAAGTACCTGCTGTGTCCTGAATTCATCGGCCCATACCGGAACGCTTGCAATATCAGGCAGGATAAGGCTGATCTCATACTGTTTGATAAGTATCCCCATTGACTCGCTACAGTTTCTTATAAGCTCCATCAAATCAAAATGCTCGATGTTTACCGAAACCTCACCGGACTCAAGTTCACTCAAATTAAGCAGATTCTTGACGAGACTGTTCATCTTTTCAGCCTCGTCCATTATAACTTCGCAGTAAAAATCACGACTTTCGGGATCATCGTTAACGCAGTCACGAAGTCCCTCAGCATAACCTTGTATGAGCGCTATCGGCGTCTTGAGCTCATGCGAAGCGTTTGACAGGAATTCCTTACGCATTTCATCAATCTTTGTCTTCTTCTCAATATCCTGTTGAAGCTTTGCATTGGCACTTTTAAGCTCACTGATCGTACCCTCAAGCTTCTCGGACAAATGGTTCATATGCTCTCCGAGCGAATCAACCTCGTTATGAGTCTTGCTGACATACTTCTCGGAGAAATCAAGCTGTGTCATCTTCTCGGAAATGTCGGCAAGCTTCAGAATGGGCTTGGTGATTTTCTTTGTCGCAAGAGAAATAAAAATGATACCTGCTATGATCGCGATGATACCAAACCTAATAAATACGGTATTGGCCATGATCGCTGCTTCTTTCATGCTCTGTACCGGAGTCCTTATGAGTATCAGGTTCTCATTCGAAAGTGAACCCCACAGTTCAAGATAATCAATATGAACTCGCGGATCCATAGTCTGCTGTATCCGGATCTTCCCCTTCTCATAAATCGGCGGAATGTTTTCGGAGTCTCCGAACACAAAATCAAGAAGACGTCTCGTCATGAGCGAGGTATCCATGTCGGTTGATTTTACGATCTGTTTGTCTGAATCTATGACTAGAACCTCGATGTTGTTGATTGCCGATATTCTCTTAAGTGACTCGTCAAATGCGGCGGAGGTAATATCCCCGTCCGAAGCGGCTTGGTCTATATCTGCATAACACGACAAAAGAACCTTCTGCTTGTTGTACATATATGCCGGACCAAGCGTCAGTACATTGACAACACTTATCAGACATATGCATAGACTCAGCAGAAGGCCGAATACAAACGTGTATTCCCTTTTTATCGATCTTTTAAGAAAACGTATCATTATAACCTCAGAAGTCCCTTGAGAAACTCCCATTCACGTTTTGTGCTCGAAATCGACAGTCTCTCAGCAGTAGAATGAACACCATCCATGTCGGGGCCTATTGAGATTGCCTCGATTCCTTTTATCTTCTTGGCAAACACTGCACATTCAAGCCCTGCATGAATAGACACGATCTCGATATTGTCTCCGAACATATTTCTGTAAAGAGCCTGAGCGCTTTGCGCAAAATCATCACTCTTGCTTTCCCATGCCGGATATCTTCCTCGCAGGCTTACGGTTACACCGAAAGCTTCCGCGATCATACGAACCTTTTCTGTCATCCATTCGAGCGAAGCTTCCGCGTTGCTCCTGATGCTGACGGTAACCGCAAAGCTCTTGGGCTTGGCCGAAACAATACCGATGTTGGAACTTGTCTCAACCATATCGAGTCTCTGGCTCATCTTGGCAACACCGTTTGGAACAATGTTAAGAAGCGAAACAAACCTTGTCATATCTTTTGTCTGCATCACCTCAAGCTTGCCCTTGCCTTTATCTTTGCATTTGAGCATGAAATCGGGATCACTCTTACGATATTCATTGAATATGGCTTCGCCGAATGATTTTATACACTTCTCGAATGCCTTTGTCTGCTTCTTCTTGACAACTACCGTGGCCTTGGCGGATGAACATATGGCGTTATCTTTGGTTCCGCCCTCATATGTTCCTATGCTGTATTCGACCTCACCGTTAAGTGTTGAAAACAGTCTGCCCATGAGCACATTTGCGTTTGCACGACCCTTATCTATATCAGTGCCCGAATGACCGCCGGTAAGACCCGATATTGTAATATCGTATATGTTTCCTTCTGTTTTGGTATTCTTACACTTTGAAGAAAGATCACATCTGACGCCTCCGGCACAACCGATGACGATATGATTTTCTTCCTCGGTGTCGATGTTGATGAATCGCTTACCCTTAAGTCTCGAAACATCGTAGCCGTTGGCACCGTTAAGTCCGACCTCTTCATCCGCGGTAAATACGGCTTCGATCATAGGATGAGATATGTCAGCACTGTCAAGAACAGCCAGTATTAGCGCAATACCGATTCCGTCATCCGCACCGAGGCTCGTGCCTTTTGCTTTGATACAGTCACCGTCGATGTATGCGTCTATAGGATCTTTCTCAGGATCATAAGAGGTGTCTTTGTCCGAAACACATACCATGTCCATATGCGCCTGCAATATGACAGTGTCCTTCTCCTCCATGCCTGCCGTAGCGGGCTTGAGCAAAGTAACATTGTTGTACTCATCTCTGTATGCGATAAGTCCTCTTTTATTTGCAAAATCTACAAGATAGTCACTTACCGCCTTTTCATTACCTGATCCGCGAGGGATACGGGTCAGCTCATCAAAGAACCTGAATATCGCCGTCGGCTCCAGTTCCGTCATTTCCTGATTCATCTTCGTCTCCGCCTATATTATTTTTGATCAACTCATAAAGTGCATCCGAATCATATGTAACCATATCACCGGCTTCTATTGATGTGAACATTTCCGGTGTGGCATTTTCAAGAGCACTGTCGAATTCTTCCTGATTGAGAAGCTTCCAGCCACCGTCATAACTTAAAACAAATGTGGTATCATCTGTATCATCGTCAGTTATCTGGATCATAAACAGATATTTACCCGGTGTTAATGTCGCATAAATCCTGTTGGTTCCGCTCTCGGGCCATGTCGTGAACTGCTCTTCGGTGTCGATATTGATAAATCCGGCAACTATAGTTACTCCGGTAGCATCAAAATTAGGGAATGTTACTGTGGCAGATGCAAATCCGTTCTCCGGTTCCTTAGGGATTTCATTGCTTGCTATTCGTACTTCTTTGATCGCATCCTCGATAGCTTTTACGTAATTATCAAAACCATATATCTTCATAACCCACGGAAGAAGGTACGACAACTGTTCGTAGTCTGTTCTGGGCGTCATGATAAACGAAACGCCCATCCAGTAATACATCTCGTCTTCGGGTTCCATTCCGGCCTCATGAAGTTTGTATGATATATAGTTCAACAGTGAAGAATTCGTATGAACACCACCGTTATCATTTCCTTCTGTAGGAGCACTCACGGGAGGTACATAATACTTATCCCAGACAAATGCGGGCTGCTCAAAACGATTGGGATTACGCATGTCACGAATCGGTCCGCTAATCATGTGATCCGCAATAACGTAGGGTTCATCTTCGGGATCCACCATGATCGCCACAAGGTTTCCGATAATATCGCTCATTGCTTCGTTGATTGCACCGTAATCGTTCTTGTACAGGTTCTCTGTCATTGCCGTTCGTGTGAAGCAATGAGTGAATTCATGTCCTACAATATCAACACATTCACCGTAAGAATCGGTCGTATCAAATGCAAACGTTTGGAATCCCTCCGTTTTACCGGCATATACAGCATTCTTCATCGGGTCGCCGCCAGAGTCAACCGCATGCATAAGTAAGAGCGTCGGCGTACCGTCACCGTCAGGGCCTGTCCATCCCGTTGTTGCATACAGATCATATACACGAAGGAAGTTGTAATAAGTTATGATCTCCTCGTCACCTGTTCCATCCTCGCCGATTTTACACGGGGTTAATGTTTGATCGTTATCAAAAGCCGAATAATCGGCACACAGCACCATTCTTTCAGTATCGCCGAGAACTTGTTCTCCTGATTCCTGATCGACCATCACGGGAACTTCGATCTCCATTTCTCTACCGGATTTCGTCTTAACCGTTCCGCTCCACGTATCGCTCTTCCATCCGGAAAAAGCAAACGTCGCAGTGCTTCCCGATAAGGAATCAACATCACCGGGTTCCATAACCGGCTGGCTGTACAAATACTGGCCGTCAACCGATACGTAATGTGCAAGATAGGCTGTATCCACATCGTCGTAAACATTATCTGTGTATACGACCCATGAGTAGTAGAAAGAATCTGAGCCTCCCCCTACCGGAAGCAATATTTTTTCCGACGCATTAGGAATTATCTTAAGCCCATCGCTCTCAAATTCCTTTTTAACGATTTCTTCCGCTTCAATATCATCGATTGCCCATGTGTCGGACGAAGGTGCTTCGAGATTCGGAATTATAGAACTGACAAGTCCTATAGCCTCTTTATTCTTATTAACGATGAGCTTCGCCGAACCGCCATATACCGAGATATTACCAACAACCTGCTGGAATGTGTAGTAAGTAAGCCCCTCGGAAATGGTCATGATTCTGGGCATGGCGAGTTCGGTACTGCCGTCTCCGCCTATGTATTCCATTGCGGCATATATTGCATCAAGCGCGTCATTCTCGTCTTCAATTGTGCCGTTATAGAAAGGTTCCCCGATAAACGAGGATACAGCGCCTTCTCCGTTGATTGCGGAATCTATTGTTTCTTCAGACAGATTGAGCTCGGCTCTTTCGCGAACCTCTTCGGTATCATCTTCTTCATACTCTTCGTTTTCATCGTATGATTGCTCTTCTTGTTCCGTTTGTTCCGCTGTGGCCAAATCCTTGTCATCTTCGTTATCTCCGCATCCGGACAGAAGAATTGCCATAATGGCCATCATCAGAAAGAGGCGGGTAATACTTCCGAGCGATCTGTTTTTTCTCATATATGGAATCCCTTTCGCAATTTTGGTTTACATAACATCGTTTTGCGTTTTACTTTGTATTACAATCTGTGCGCGGTACTGTCAAAATAACCGTTCTTGGCCACAAAGAAGTATCTGCCACATTTAGGACAGAAATATGTAGGATAAACAGTGCCCTTATATTTCCTCGTTCATAATCTTCTCGTCCTTACTTTTCTACCTTTCCAGAGTATATTAAGTTACGCCTTGAATTTGTAACTCATTCTCTTTGTTTATTGAATATAATTACATGCAAAATATAAGAAATATCCTGCATTAATTGGTAATGTTCTCGTATGCGGCATCCGGAGAATCGGATCCGCCGTCCTGCATACGGGCGTCCAGCCAGTCTGACATGCCCTCAAAGTACAGCTGATCCGCCAGCTCCAGGGCTTTCGTACCGACAGCGTCAAAAACACGGGCAGCGGCACCATCACTGCAGCAATTGGCCATGTAATCTGTATCCCGATCTTCCGTCTTATCGATCAGATCCTTCTGCATGTCTTTCCAGCTTTTGCGAACCTTTTTCCCGAATCCCTCACGATCATCGGCAGCGAGAATGCCGGTCCGCAAGAAACGGTAGTAAGCCGTCTGCTCATCATAAGTATCAGTCGGAACCATACTGTAGGCCTCCGGGAACACCTTGGTGTTCTTGTACATCGGAAGGAAAACGCTCATCTCCGGATTGGCGAAACAGTTCCACATGATCTCCGGCTTATCGGGACGCAGCCAAAAAATGGAGGTTTGCCGTGTCCTATTGATACCAATGGCACGAATCTCGGGATGCTCATTCACGTCGTATTCGGTGCCTTCGTATCGCCAGCGGCACAGTTCCATCACATCCTCCAGGCTGATCTTCTTATCCGGCTTCATGGCAAAGGGATAATATGTGTTGACATCGTAGGTTTTGGACGTCACGGAGGGACTAAATCTCCGCTGAGTCTCCCAGGCGCGAATCTGACTGTAATTTCGCAGATCCGTACAATAAGTGCGTGTGGTGTCGATCACATTCCCGTCTCCGACGAAGAATCCGCCTTTTTTCGCAAGCTCCACCAGATGTGCGGAAACAATCACGTTTTTCGTGTCCGTATCGTCGATTTTACCGATCCGGCCATCATTTGGCGCGATAACATAACAATCGTCCGGAATTCTGACTGCTGCCCATTGGTGACCGGCATAGATTTCCATATACCAGACCTCGTCCCGGTCACCGAAGATAACACCGTTTCCTGCATCAGCGTTACCGTACCGGTCGATCAGTTTTCCCAAGTATTCAACACCCTCCCGGGCTGTATGGATGTAAGGGGCGATCAAAGCAGGAATGGACTGTTCCCCAATGCCGTCATCCACGAAGGGATCCGCTGCTTTGGCATTCTCGTTGGTATATATGCTCTCCGTGGCGCTTATGCAAACGCCGTGGTCGTTGATGGTAGCTTCATCCCAGCTGCCGATGGTTTCTATATCGATACCGGGCATTGTCAGATAGCCGCAGGCGTTCCCCGGCAAAGGACATGAAAATCCGTTGGAAGGGTCTTTGAAGTAGCCTCTCTCTTCCCGCGCTTCCCGGTACTCGAAACGAACCGGACTGAGCCCGTGGGTATCTGCCGTACGGCCGAAAATAATACTGCCATCGGCGGAGGCTTTCTTACCCACAATGATTGTGGTGCATGCTAAGGCGGTGTCGGCTCCGACCAGCAAAACACAGAGAAGCATCATAAGAAAACTACATAGGAAACCCAAAGCGAAACGAACATACACTTTTTCAGAGATTTTTGCAAAAGTCTTCACGAATTATCTCCTTTTCTGATTATGTTATTAACTAGTTATATAACTCCAAATCACAGCATTCCGGTATAATCCCTCATGCTTCGAATTTATAACCCATTCCCCATATCGTCTTGATATGATCACCTTTATCGCCCATTTTCGAACGAAGCTTCTTGACGTGGGTGTCTATGGTTCTGGCATCGCCAAAATAATCGTAATTCCAAACGTGATTTAATATCTTCTCGCGTGAAAGTGCAAGGTTCTGATTTTCCATAAAATATGACAGAAGCTCGAATTCCTTGAAAGAAAGCTCAATGCCTTTTCCGTCAATAGTCACGGTATGGCTTGCCTTGTCAAGCACTATACCGTCGACCTCAATCTTAGCCTCTTCCGTGATAAGATTGCTCCTACGAAGAAGGGCATCTACTCTTGCTACGAGTATTTTCGGTGAGAATGGTTTGGATACATACTCATCAACCCCAAGCTCGAATCCGTTAAGCTCGTCCTGTTCGTTTGCCTTGGCGGTCAGCATTATTACCGGCACCTTGGAATACTCACGTATCTCTTTCAGCACTTCCCAGCCGTCCATCTTGGGCATCATGATATCAAGTATTACAAGAGAAATATCATTTTGTTCAAAAAAAATATCTATGGCTTCCTGTCCGTCGGCCGCTTCGACAACCTGATAGCCCTTCTTAACGAGAAAATCACGAACAAGCTTACGCATTCTGCTCTCATCATCAACTACCAATATCTTGACATTATCCATATTCCCACCTCACTGCCAAATGGCCTTATCACTTACCGGCTTCAAGCTCCAACTCTTTAGCTTTAATGGCGTTCTCACGCTCGTTAAGCTCCTGTTCCCATTCGCTGTACTGGTTCAGGATCGCCGTTCTGTAATTGATCATATTGGGATTCTCTGCCTTGAGTGTTATTACAAACATGGCTATGATCATTATCACAAGAATGATGTTAACTATAAGCGATATTTTATATTCGTTCTTAAACGTCTTGCGAAGCGTTCTGGCCTCACGCTGCGAACTTATCTTCTCATCACGTTCCTCGCTTCTTAGGTTGAGCGCTCTGGTGTAAGAGATTGGAACGGGAATCTCCCTTACAGCATCATCGGGTATGTCCTTGCTCTTATACAGATAATTTTGTAGCGTGCGAAGATATTCGTATCCTACAGGTGTAACAAATATTCCGCTCGTGATGAGCTTGTCATATACCGCAAGAACACCTTTCGGATTATCCATATTCATTCTGCCGGCTATATATTTGATCTTCTCTATCTCCGATGACGCAAGTGAAATATCGGCATCATCGGCAAATGCAAAGCCGTCTATTATCGAACTGCTGGCCAAAACTGATTCCTCCGTGGTCTAAGGGTAATACTAAACCCTTGCAAAACAGAAAGCGGTAATATAATTACCGCTTTCCGAAATAATCATATCTTGCAGAATGCCATTACAGCTGGAACTGTCCGACATTCTTCTCAATGCCTTCAGCGATCTCTTTAAGTGTAACAGTCTCATCTTTGATGTTACCGACAAGTGTTGAGAACTCGTTAGCATTGGCATTCGTCTGCTGCGTGCTTGCTGCATTCTCCTGAGCGATTGCAGTAAGGTTCTGAACGACATCAACAACCGATACTCTTGCAGCATCAAGCTTGTCTGTCTTCTCGGAGATGGCACCCATTCCGGAAGTGGTCTGGTCGATACCGGATCTAACATCTTCGAATGCTTCCTGAGTCTTGCGAACATCTTCGCTCTGCTCTTCCATGATCTGACGAACTTCATCCATCGTCTGAACACTCTTCTCGGAATCGGCAAGAAGTTCGGTAATAATAGATGCGATCTTGCTTGCGCTTTCATTCGACTGTTCAGCAAGCTTCTGAATCTGGTTGGCAACAACCGCGAATCCACGACCCTGTTCTCCGGCTCTTGCAGCCTCGATCGAAGCATTGAGTGAAAGGAGATTCGTCTCTTCCGCTATATCCGTGATAAGTGCTGTAGCTTCACGAATACGAGCAACAGATTCGTTCGTTGTATTGGTCTGCTCATATATAAGATCGATGGCACCTGATGCCTTCTTGTTGATCCTGTCAAGCTTGTCAAGAGTATCGATCGCTTTATTGCCTGCATCACGCATTGATTCGGAAATTGCGATAAGATCCTTCAGCTTGCTTGATGTATCCTCAACCATGTTACCCATGAGGATAACGTTCTCTGTTGCCGACTGTGTCTCATTAGCCTGGGATGCGGCACCGTCTGAAATATCTGATATGGCCTGATTAACATGGGCAATGGAATCCTTGGCTTCGCGGCTTGCAATATCAAGCTTGTCAGATGACGAGAACAAGTTCGAGGACTGATTCTTGAGCTCCGAAATGATCTGTATCAGACTCTCCCGGAGATTCTCAATACTGTTACTCATATTACCGAGCTCATCCTTACGTCCGAGGAGTTCTTCGGGAACAGGCTCCGTAAGATCACCGCCTGCAACCTTTTCAAGAACCGTGACGCTGTTGTTGATGACTTTAACGATAGCAAGAGCAACGAATACAGCAATAATAGATGCTATAACAACCGCAAGAATTGTTCCGATCAGAATGCTTCTTGTAACAACCTTGATCTCGCTCTCAACATCAGCCTGTGCACGTCCACAGAATACCATACCGATTACGTCCTTGGTACCTGCCTGATAAAGAGGTACATAGTATGTATAGTACTTGCTTCCTACGATATCGACATTGGATGCCGAATATTCCTGTCCGCCGTTAAGGACTGTGCTTATAACTTTGTCGCCGGCCTTCGTGTATAATACTCTCTCGCTTGTTCCGGGCTTCGTAACACTCGTGGCATATCGAGTATCACCGTAGAAAATCGTTGTAACCGTACCGGTTCCGGCCTTAACTTCATCAACGATGGCCGTGTCGGCAGTAACGTTATGGGAACCTTTCATAAGCTGGTCACCATCGAGAACATACGGCTCGTCATTGATCTCGTTGATGCCCTCCCTTACTGCAAGAACCGATGAATGGAGTCCGTTGAACACCTCGGCTTCCATGCTGCTTGTAACTTTGAGGTCGGCGAAGATGTAAATGAAAATGCCGAATGCGATAACGGGAAGTAACGCTACCATGATGATCTTTGTACGTAACTTCATAGTTGATCCACCCTTTCCCCTTTATTTTCAGACTTGGGCAATTGTCCGAAAAATTAAAGAATTATAGTGTTAATTATATCAAAAATCACGATATTTTCAAGCTATTCTTGCTTCAAAATTCTCTTTCTTTCATACATTTGAGAATCAGCCCGTTCAAAAATATCATCAAACGAGCGGTCATGTCCCGGCTTATATACCGACATTCCACTTGATACTACAACAAGACCTTCCGATTTGTTCTGCTCCATCTTCTTCTCGAAAGCTGCAAGAAGTATGTCTCGATTCTCGAAATCATCTCCCTCAAGAAGGATAACGAACTCATCCCCGCCTATTCTGTATACAGGGCTGTGCTTGAACTGACGGCAGATATAATTACATGAATTCCTGATATAACGGTCTCCCGCTTCGTGACCGAGAGTATCATTGATCGTCTTAAGACCGTTAAGATCGAAGAAGATCACACCGAATTCGGAAGACAGCGATCCGTTCTTGATCTTCTGATCAACATGCATCTTCGCTTCCGAAAAAGCATGCGCATTCTTAACTCCCGTAAGCTGATCCGTATTGGCGATATGTCTTGCGGAGCCAAGTTCCCTGTAGAAATCCCTCTTCTCGTCCTGAACGATAAATGTGTGAACGATACACGTTCCGATAAGACATCCGACTGCATAAAGAGGCAGCAACGGATATTTCATCTGAAGAATTATAAATACCGTCATTGTAAGCCCGGATACACCTGCGGCCTTATGATGAAACTTGGATTTACCTTCGGAATTGCATGTAACATAGAAAGCATAGATGGCTGTTGCAAAAAACAGAACTACCTGAACGGTCAATGTGGCATATCTTCCGAATGCCGGGTAATACTCTCCGCTGGAAAAATCAAAGCGGAACAGTATAGGAACGAATACATTGATTACCAAGCAAAGTAACTCACCGCAAAAGATAAGCCATCCTGCATATGTAAGCACTGTAGAAAAGAAATTGTCTCTGTTAAGATAAGAAACTACAAATCTGGTCCACAAAAGCACTGACAGAACCATCGTTGCAAAAAACAATACCGTATCGGAATAAACCAGGGGCACAATCCTAAGATCATAAAGCACACCCCACATTACGTCGGCAACGCAGAAAAATATAACGCTGTAGAGAAACGATCTGTATCGTTTCTCTACAAGCGGTCTTGCACTCGACTCACGTCCTGTAAGGACATAATAATTATTAATGAAAATTACAATAATAGACAGAAGTCCGATACTTGAATAATACATCTACTCAGTTCACCTTAAAGAATGCAACATTATCCTTAAGCTGCGATGATATAGAGTTGAGCTCGTTAGCACCGGTCACAACCTCTGACATATTCTCGGTAAGCTGCGTAATAGACGCGTTAGTCTCCTGTGTTGAAGCAGCGTACTGCTGAGATATACTTGAAAGCGACTCAACGGATGACAGTATCTTATCCTTGCCTTCAGACATTGCCTCAACAAGTGAAGCGATTTCCTTATTACCGTTCTCAGTCTCGTTAAGAAGCTCAAGCATCTTGTCAAACGACTGGGTCATCTCTTCAAGCGCCTCTGCCTCACTTACCGTAGCATCCTTGATACTGTTCGTGAGCGCACGGTTGTCATTGGAGTACTGTGTAATAGTCGTAAGCATCTGTGTGATCTCGCCGGCCATCTGATTGGACTCTTCCGCAAGACCTTTGATATTATCGGCAACCACTGAGAAGCCTCTTCCGGCTTCACCGGCTCTTGCAGCCTCAATTGAAGCATTAAGGGCCAGAAGGTTGGTCTGTGTGGCGATCGATATGATACCTTCAGCAGCCTTACTGATCTCTTCAACTACCTCGGCAGTCTTGCCAACAGATTCGGCAACCTGTCCTGCCTTGGCATTTGTAGCCTCATCAGCCTTCTTGATCTCAAGAAGCTGCTTCTGGAGAACAAGGGAATCCTCGTACAGCGCGCTGACTTTCTGAAGATTGCTTGTAGCAGCTGCATGTACTTTATCAATATTCTGTCCGATCTCTCCGGTTATTCCTGCCGTAACCTGAACATCTTCTGCCATCGACATAGCACCCTGTGCAAGCTCGTCAACCGCAACGGAAATGTTACCTGTATTCTCTTCGGAGAATGCAATGCTGTTCTTTGCGCTTCCGGCTTTGTCATTGACCGAGTCAGCACATGATACAACGTCAAGCAGTGAACTCTGCAGACGGCTTCTCATGTCTTCGATCGAATCCTCAACGTTATAGAATTCATTGAACATACTCTCTTTATCAACTTCAGTGACAAAATCACCCGATGCCATGTTACCAACTGCATCTACCATGTATTTGATACTCTGACGCATCTTATGAACAATAAATACTACTAAAGCCAGTATAAGAATAGTTACGATCGAGAATACAACTATACTCGTTATGATACTGGTCCTAATCTCTTTTGCGTGAACCGTCTTCTCGTCAACAGCCCACTTCTCAGTGATATCCGTCATCTCGGAGATGGATTCACGTGTTGATTCGAAGTTCTGTACAAACACCGCGTAATCGCCTTCTCCGGTAGTTACGTTATACGATGCCTCCCATTCATTAAAACCAGCCATGAAAGTCTGATACAATTTGTCAAAATTGTCAGTCCCGACAACGGTTCCTGTATTAAGCGAGGGCTCTTTGCTGGCAATATCATGAGCTTTATTGACCCGGTCGATCACCTGTTGTTTATTGGTCTCATATTCATCTAAATACTTTGCCTTGAGTTCCTCTAGCATATCGGGTGGAACATCTCCCGGCATGAGAGCTACATCATGATACTGAATGGCACCAAGCATTGACTGGTAAAAATCTCGATCCGCATTTATCAAATCCGCACTTATCGTGTAGAGATGATCAAAATACAGTTCCTCGTCCTGTTTTGTTGCGCTGTTAAGCTTTGTTCCGAAAAATGTGACACTGATTGCAATCATGGCTACAAGTACAAGCCCGGCAACAAGAAGTGCTGCAATAATGCTGACTTTTGATTTCTTCTGCATGATCATTGATCCCTTTCGTGTGTTGAGTCAAAAATAGTTACATTCTGATTATATCATCATAACGCCGGATATAGCAATAAAAAACAGGGAGAAAAGCTTCTCCCTTTTTTAAATATTTCAATGATTATTCAACTTGTTACTTCCTGATATTAGGGAGCACCTACTGTTGCATGGATTGTCTGAAGGTAAGCATAACCTCTGTTGAATCCGTCAGCACCCTTAGCGAATGTATCGTTCCAAGCTGCTACTGTTCTCTCGTTGATCCAGTTAAGGTATGCAAGTCCACCCTGAGCACCTGCTGCTGCCTGAGCATCTCTAGCTGCTGCAGCTGCGAATGTTCTCTGGTTGATCCAGTTAAGGTATGCAAGTCCGCCCTGAGCACCTGCTGCTGCCTGAGCATCTCTAGCTGCTGCAGAAGCAATTGTTCTAGCGTCGATAGCCTTCATCCAAGCGAATTCCTTCTCAAGGTCAGCCTGAGCTGCAGGAACAAGTGAAGGATTTACAGAATTAAGGTAAGCGATCTCTCTCTCAGCTGCCTTAGCGATCTCGTTGTTACGAGCGTTCTGTGCAGCAATAGTAGCTTCGTTGATAGAATTAAGGTAAGCAGCACCTCTCTGAAGTCCGCTGATAGCCTCAGCATCTCTTGCTGCAGCTGCCTTAGCGGTCTGCTCGTTGATCCAATTAAGATATGCAGCGCCCTTCTGAAGTCCGTCAAGAGCCTGAGCGTCTCTAGCCTTTGCTGCAGCTGCTGTTGAAGCCTGGATAGACTGAAGATAAGCCTGTCCCTTAGCAAAATCTGCCTGAACGTAAGCATCCTGTGCAACTGCTGCTGCTACTGTCTGCTGCTGTATAGATGTAAGCCAAGCAACCTCTCTTGCATATGTTGCCTTAGCATCTTTAACAAGCTGAGAATTCTCACCGTCAACCTGTGTTGAGATAAGGTATGCGAGTCCTTTCTCGAAACCGGCCTGTGCTTCTGAAAGAGCATCTGCCTTAACGGGAACTACTGCTACAAAAGCTGCCATAGCGAGAGTAGCAACACCCGTCATAACCTTTCCTAATCTGCTGATCATTTCTGCGTTTTTCATAACAAAACTTCTCCTTCCTCATGGTTGAAATTTGTAATTTGATTTTGTTTTAAAGGGTTCTTTTTTGAAAAATCAACACTGTTATTATAACTCTTAAGGCATATTATGTAAAGCTATTTTTTCCAACAAGATGTAGGTATTCCGTCATTTTTCGACCATATATATAGTGAGTAGTTATGTGAACTCATTATACTTTTCGATCCACTCCCAGTAGCCTGCCGGGATACCTGTGTACTGTATAAGATACCCCTCGGGCATATCCTTTAACACCTTGCAGTACAGGTCTCCGCCGGCTTCTATCTGGATATTGTCAAGCAGCTCAAGCTTCGTGTCCGTTGAGAAAACCGCTCTGTCGTTTGCAACAGCGGTAATACCTCCAAACAAAACCCCGTCTATTTTATGCTTGCCGTCAAGCCGGTAGAAACATACCGGTGCAGGCTTGGCAAGCGCAACCGGCGTCTTGCTCTCATGGACGAAACGCACGTCATATGACCCGCCGATCCCCGTCACCTGTGACAGAAGGAGCTCACCGGTCGAACCTTTGGGATATACGGTAATCTCTTTTGATATTTCAAGTTCATCACTTATCGAGTCCCTGGTTGAGGGAGGGATCAGTATCTGTCCTCCGGTTGTATAGCTTTCGATCCTTCCGCACAGATTGACCGCGGCTCCGGCCACGCCGTATTTGGTTCTCTTTTCCGAGCCGATGTTACCGACAATCACCTCACCGGTATTGATGCCTATGCCCATCTCAAGCGGCGGATATCCTTTCTTCTCGTTCCACTTGTTGACATCGGGCATTCTGGACTGCATCTCGACAGCAGCCGCAACGGCTCTTGACGCATGATCCTCAAAATAATCCGGTGCTCCGTATATTGCGAGTATTCCGTCTCCGATGAATTCAATGATCGTACCACCATATTTCTGAATGGCTACCGTCATTTCCTCAAGATAATGATTGAGAAGCTTTATAAGATCTCCCGCATCCATTCTTTCCGAGAGGGCCGTAAACCCTCTAAGGTCACTCATCAAAATCGTAAGCGTCCTTTTTACTCCTCCGAGCTTAAGACCGTCGGGAGTATCGAGCAGCTTTTTGACTATCTCATCCGAAAGGAATCGTCCGAATGTTTCGGAAAGAAGCTTGTTACGGAGTTCAAGCTTATCATTAAGAGCCTGAATCTTCTTCATGGACTTGACTTCATCACGAAGCTCCATGAATTCGGTCACATCCGAGAACACGGCAATGATACCTTTGCGCTCATTCCCGTCTATATAGAAAGAAGTCTTCATGCGAAGCGTCAGGGAATTGCCATTGTTCGTATATGTAAGAATGTTATCATGCGGTCTCTCCCTATCGTAAATACTGTCTATGACCGCCTGACTGAACTCGTCGTTCTCGGGTTTGCCAAAGAATAGCGAAGCAAAACTGTGCCCCACCATCTCTTTTTCCGGTATACCAAGTATTTTCGCTGCCTTGGCATTGCAATACATTATGAAGCCGTTGAAACTTATAAGCATGATCCCTTCGGTGATATCCGAAAGGATCCTGCTTCGTATAACTTCTAAAGACTCGTCCTCATCAAGTGCGGGCTCCGTTCTGACCGGCTCGATGTTGCTCTTACTCATTTCCAATACTTTCCTTATCTTCAATACAGCCCGCTCTTAAAAAGAGCAGGCTGCATAATAAATCATAATTCCGTTAACAGTATCAATCGTAAAGATTCTGTGTGTAGCTCTTAACTGCTGACTTCACATCATCACCGACACTACCCTTTGCCTCAGCATCGGATACACGGTAAACAAGGCTACAGGCTGTCATGTACTCTTTGGTGAGCTTCCTGAGTCTGTATGAAATATGTTCAAGTATCATCTGAACCTTAGGAGGATTCTGTGAGAACAGATTCTTAAGGTCTGAAGGTGTGATGATCTCTAAAGTAGTCTCGTCATCAAGAACAACCGCTGTTCCGCTTCTCTTTACATTCTCGATCATGCCGAGCTCACCGAAGAACTCATCGGTCGAAAGCTTGGTAAGAAGCTTCTCTTCAGGCGTGCCGTATGCATGATAAATTCCAACCGAACCGAAATGAATATCATACATGCATTCGCCGATCTCACCTTCTTTGAAGATAACCGTACCCTTCTTATATTTGTCGACACTTGTTGTATATCCGTCGGCATGTCCGCTCTGTGAAAGCTTGCGGAGAGCTTCCTGGCTGATCTTGTCAGCATTCTTGCTCTTCTTGTAAACACCTGCGAACTTCTTAATCTTCTCAAGAAGACCAGCGCTCTTCTCTTTGCCTTCGCCTGCGCCGAGCTCTTTAATGGTGGCACTAACCTCGTTGTAATCAACAGTAAGATCGCGGAGTCGGTCACCAAGGCTCTTCATAATATCCATGATACGATCCGGCTCGGACTTGAAGTATTCACTTACCTCACCGCACCCTATCTCAAGAACCTTCGTGTCGGCATTTGCAACTGCAGTAGCGCTTCTCGGATATGCCTCGATCACTGCCATCTCTCCGAAGAACTTGTCCTTGCCAAGCTCAACAAGAAGCTGCTGATCGCTCTCGCCATATGCCGCGTATATTCCTACGGTTCCGTCGATTATCTGATACATGGTCTCTCCGAGATCACCGTCACGGAATATAACATCGCCTTTATTAAACTGCTTCTCTGTCATGATTAGTGTACCACCTTTCCATAGATTGTTTTAATGAATATATCATACTTTTTTAGCATTTTTATGTCAATGTTTTTTACAATAAATAATCGTTAAGATCAACCGGCATAAGCCCGAGATTATTAACACCATCCCGTTTTTGTTGAGACCGGGAAGCGTTCCTAGGTTTCTGCCCTAT
>Ga0256407_10006401_pt1 | contig 18196 bp, 17 predicted proteins | sample RumenRJG_04DNA_FD_193489 | JGI IMG/M metagenome (GOLD analysis project Ga0256407, IMG submission 193489) | Bovine rumen microbial communities from Lethbridge, Alberta, Canada - RJG_04 | ecosystem: Host-associated > Mammals > Digestive system > Stomach > Rumen | place: Canada: Alberta...
CCAATCTTTCGTGCAGTTCTTTTCGTCCCATGGACAGGGATGCGTTTATGCTTTGGAGACTTCATGGTTATGAGATGCTTTTCACGGTTGACCGCAACGATCTTGTAATCATTAGCATTGACTCTTTGAACTATCCTGTCTAGTTCATAATCCTCACCAAGCCGGTACAGTCTTACAGCTTTCTGTGAATTTACAGACCTGATAGTCGGATACTTCCTTGAGTAGCTGTAGCTGATGATATATCCCTGTTGCTTCATCAGATTGATGAAAGTGGGGAAATTGGTGCTGAGTGAGATTGCTTTATCTATAGCTTCACGCATCAGATTGTATCTGGTCGGCTCTCCGTTCTTTTCGGCAAAGTGTATCTGTCTCGGAGTTTTACCACGCGGTTTTTCTATTACAGAAAGACCGTTCTCACGGCATATCTCATCAGATAATCTGCGGAGCTTACTGTAAGCAGCCTTGTTGTCATTGAATTTCTTTCCATCGATAAAGGAGACAGAACAGCATACAAGGTGGTTATGAAGATGATCACGATCCAGGTGGGTAGCAACCAGCACCTGATACTTGTCTCCCCACATCCTGCGTGCGAGTTCTACTCCAAGCTGATGACATTGCTCAGGCGTTACTTCACCTGGTTTGAATGACTGATAACAGTGATAGGCGACATTACCGCCGGTCTTCCCGAAGAGAGTCTGCGTGTTGATCATCTCCTCAAGAGCTGTATCAGCAGAGCAATTCACTCCAGTTACATAACATGCTTTTTCAGATCCTGCTGTAGTATCTGAGGTCGTTTTGTCTCCATTCATTGCGTACCTGATGACTGAGGCAAGATCATCTTCTGATGTTTTTTCAGGATTGGATGCATAATCAACGACACGTTTAAGGCTGTCTCTGACGGGCCATATCTTAGTCGTTGCCATCCGTGTTCACCTCCGACTTTGGGTAAATATGCCTCATAAGCTGCAGAGTTTCGACCATTATTCTGAGCAGATCTGCATAAATATCATCACAGAATTTCTGCGTTACTGGATCAGAAGATCGTCTTTTCATGTCGCTTACGGCTCCGATCACTTCGTTGATCCTGAGAAAACTCTCTTCGATCTCTTTCGCAGGAAGCTCTTTCGGTACGACCTTCATTGCTATCTGTCTGAGGTATTCTGAGACGCTCAGGCGACACTTTTTTGCATTGCGTTCTATCTTTTCCTTTTCTTCCGGGGTCACTCTGATGTTGATCCCGAGATTCCTCTGTCTGTTTGCCATATAATATTTCCTTTCCTTAGACAATTATTTTCATACATGATTCTTTTGTAATAACTAATAGGGGTTGCAGGGGCAGAGCCCCTCCCGGTATTGCCACATGTGGCAGTGCCGCGGCTATTATCACGGGCGGAGTCTCCGGCTGGCGATACATAGCCTATGCTCGCTACTCTTATGGACAGACCTCCGGCTGCCCATAGTGGCAACACCCGTGGCGATACACGGATGTTGTTCTTTTAGAAAGCTGGCAATACAAGGTGGCAATACTTGCATGCTGCCTATATGACGGCAATGACGCTAATGACGGCATCTCGCTCCTAGAGCAGGGAAGCGTCATAAGCGTCATGAGCGTCATCACTATAAGCAGAGTCCAATTTGACAGACGCGTCTGTTGAATCTACTGAGACAGTGCAGGAGTCATCTGCGACCGTGAACACATAGTTGCGCTCGCTGGACACGCGTGCACTGCTATAGGTGATCCCAAGTGGGAGCAGCACTTCATCATGAAACTTCGACAGTGCTCTGCTCAGAGCATGCGGCTTGACATGAGGAAGTCCGATCTCTTTGAGCAGTGTTGACATTGTGCCGGTGAATCCGCCTTCGGCCATAAGATAGTCGACTACCTTATATACGATCTCAGGGACATTCTCTCTTGCGATGTCTTCCTCTGACTTCTCTTCGATGACCTGCCACTCAGGATGCTGCCACTGCATCACAAGTTCGATATCCGGTGCATCACGTCCACTCACACTGAGAGTACCTGCAGTGCCGCCGCGGTTCTTGCGGAGAATGAGAATCATGTCGGCTGTTCCGGTGACTGCCGATGAACCCAGCACATCATTGTTGCCGTCTTTTGAATCGTGCTTCTTGCGTGTATGGTGGACAAACACAATCGCAATCCTGCGATAATCAGCGATCTCCTTGAGCCTTGCAAGCTCCTCATACTCACATGCATATTGATTGGCGTTAGATGTTGGGTCACCGTGCCGGATCTTCTGCAGTGTGTCAACGATCACAAGTCTGACTCCCGCATTACTGTCCAGACACTTTTCCAGATCACTGATGAAGTCTCCGGATGGATCCAGCAGTGATGTGGCATATATCATTTCTTTCGGTGGAACAGTACCAATATCCAGTATCCTGCATTTGAGCCTTGCATCTGTGTCTTCAAGTGCGTAGTATGCAACACCGCACTGTTTGACATCATGACCGAGGAACGGCTCACCCAGGCTGACAGATAATGCCAGCCTCAGCATCAGCCAGCTTTTACACGACTTTGGAGCACCTGCTATTATGGTCAGTCCTGTTGGGATGAGACCTTCGACTATCATGTCAGGCTTGCAGCCGCCGACAGGGTTATAGAAGAGTTCTTCTGCGCTTTTGAAATTAGTGGTAATTTGTTTGTTTTCAGGCATAAAGCCTCCTTTCCCGGCATCATTGCCGTTTCTTCTTGCTTCGTTTGGAATTGTATTCAGGGCATTGCACAATCACTGCTCTGAAGCTTTGCTTACAATCTCGGTCACATTTACGGCACAGCTCGTTATATGTGATGCGCCCGCGATCATTCAGGAAGTAGTTCCATTCTTCCTTGTCTTTCTTTGACATCCTTGGCATTGGTCTCACCTCCGATCCTCATTGAGATAACTGCCATTTAGTAATAACGTGCAAAACAATAACGCCTCTATACCCAGTGATAAGATGTACGATCTCGGGGTGAAAATAGGCGTTTTTTCCTGGTTATGACCATGTTTTTTGCGAGCAAAATACATCGGTCGACTCATATACCCTATGAGTGCGTAAGGGACGATTTTGATGTGTCTCGTTTTTCGCCCTCAGTCATGGGATGACTGAAATACATGTTGAAACAGGGACGTACAGGCCTTATAATAAACACATGTTCGGAACAAATGTTTATTTTTACGGTCGACACACTGAATGCTTCTTAATCTCCCTCTATTAATAGGGAAAAAATAAGGGGTAAAACGGAACTAAAATTTCTGAAATCGCAAAAATATTTTAAAAGGATAAATAAATGGCAGGATTATCTCGCGAAGCATGGTATGAAGAATACATGCTCATGATGGATGAAGAATATGGTGACTATGGATTCAAGGATGATCCGATAATTCTTGAAGAGCTTGCGCTGGAGGAAGAAGAGGAAAGTGAGCCTGTAAAAAAGTACGTTATAGTCAGCGATGATGACGAGGAATGCAACGTACCCGCTGAAGTCGTTAGACTGAAGGACATACAGGTGCCGAAAGGTGTAAAGAAACTCAAACGTGACATCAGGCATGAGATGCTCAGAAGGATCGAACAGTCTGCACGAACAGCAACTGACTTCAAGCGCCTTAATGACTGGTATGATTTTCTAGAAGAGAATGAAAAATCCAGGGTCAGGAAGCATGAGATCCTTAGGAATGGCGATGATTTCCCTCTTGAGTATGGCGAAGACGAGGACAGTTCATTCACTGCAGGTTGCTTGAGCAATGTTATAGCCAGGCAGATGCGTAAAGGAGATATACTGGACTTTCTGTACTGCAAGCCGGATACTATAGATCAACTTGTGACAAAAGACTATATGATACATTTCATGCGAGCTTTGGATATGGATGATAGGGAACTATTCTATTACAAAGTCCTGGAGAAATATTCAAATGCCGAGATCGCAGAGATGCGGGGTCAGACAGACAGAGCGGTAAGGAAGGCGTGGGATAAACTGGAGTTTCATCTGAAGCAGCGGACTATGGGCCTCCTGATTTTTAGAAGCGATAAGGATTACTCTTTTACAGGTGATGAGCAGAGATTCTTTGATACCTGCCGGGAACAGTTTGAATACAGAGGTGCATAATGAAAAGACTCTTTAAATACGCAAATTCATTCTGGGTCAAGTATAGTGACTATGTAATTAATGAGACTGCAGATGGCAAGAAATATCTTCAGCCTGCGCCAAAAGCCATGCCTCAGCCATACGATCCAATTGATAAATTTGAAAGCATTGCTTTGGATGCGGTTAATGTTGGTCGCCTTTGTATGAATCTGGAAGCAACAGAAAGTGAGAAACATGATGCGATACGAGAATTTACATTGAAGTATGGTCTGCTGGGCATTATGACAGCTCTGCCGACAACTCCAAGATTTCTCCAGTATGAGAACGCTTTCTTCCCTGTGAATCATTTTATACGGGAGGAGTCTATGCCGGTGCTGCCATATATGGACGAATTTTATCCTTTCGGGAAGCTGGACATCCATAAGAGGGGCCCTGGTGAAGGCTACCGTTGGGATCTTGAAGGAGATAAGGAGACTGTGCTGCTAGGAACTCTGACTGATGGGCGACCTCTTGAAACACACATGACGTTTCAGCGCGAATATGCAGAGAGATTGGATTGGATGGAAGAGCAGTTTAAGGACTGGGCGTTCAATCTCATGGTTGTATTTTTCTACTATGAAGATAAGGATGGATTTACAGAAAAGCAGAAAGAATTCCACAGGCAGAGCATGGCGGCATTTGATGGTCTGACCCCGACATACCATATCGGGCTTATGGATGACAGACCGTATCTTGTTTGGAACTTCAATTCATTGCTTCAGGGAATACAGCTCATGGTGAGTATGATGCTGACTGACGATTCCAGACCTATCAGAATGTGTAAGAATTGTGGTAAAGCATTTATAGCCAGACGCCACAGAGATAAATTCTGCAGCAAGGAATGCTCTGAAGAGTGGAAGAGAAACACCGACTAATGAAGTATTATTTCTCATTGAAATCATAATCTTCTTTTATTGTAATATTCATCGTTTCAGATGCTTCTTCTAATGTCGAGAAGATTCTTATATTCTCGAATTCTTCATCCGGGTGACTTAGATCTCCGATTTTGTGACCATCAATATATAGAGTATAGCAGTCTCCCTGATCAATTAGGAATGAATTGTCAGGATTCATGTTAAGTTCATATTCAAGGCTGAATGAAGTTGCAGCTGCTTCAGGATCAACGCCCCACGGCTCCGGAATTATTATGAACGACAGGATAATAATTATCGGCATCAATATCAGAGCCCAGCGCATTGTTCTGGTCAGTCTTTTACCATCACGCTGCCTGTCTTGAAGAATTGTTTTAATTCTAACCCTGACGATGTTGCTTTCAGCGTGAGCGAAAGGGATAACTGCTGCATGAACAGAGCATTCGGTGCCGAAAGCTTTTTCCATTACTCTCTAAGAAGATTTTTCTACCGCTATTCGTGTTACTGGTCCTTTTTTGTCAATCTCCCGAGAATAAAGATACCTGCAACAAAGATGGCATATATGACTGTTGTAACAATCAGCCACTTCGGGACTATATGTGTGTACGACTTAATGCCTGTACATCCTATGACGCCTATCAATATTCCGAGGAAGTTCAACAACCTGAACCTATAAGCTACAGCTCGTTCTAATAGTTTAATCATAATGTCTACCTCTCTTCATTAGAATAAATTTTTCAGTTCTGATCGTGTTTTATATGACGATTGGCTTCTAGGCATTGTCTTATCCCTTTAGAACAATCTTCTGATTTTCTATTATTCTATCTAAAAAGGATTCACGGTTGTTATCACTACAACAAATATCCGAAGTGATCGTGCCATCTTTCAGAAAAACAACACGCTTACAGCAACTCGCTACACTAGGATCATGTGTGACTAGTACCACTGCTGTATTAAGTGATGTATGAATCATCTCAAAATACCTCATTACTGTTTCAGCTGATGCAGAGTCAAGATTTCCGGTAGGTTCATCCGCCAGAATAAGCTCGGGATTATTGATCAGCGCACGACAAATTGCGACACGCTGCTTCTCCCCACCAGAAAGCTCGAATGGTCTCTTATCAAGCAGTGATGATATCTCTAATTTCCCCGAAATATCCATAGCACTTTTTATGCAGTCATTGGTTTCTTCGTGGTTCAGTATCTTAGGAAGCATTATGTTTTCCAGAACAGATAGACTGTCCATAAGGTAATAGTCCTGATAAACAAATCCGATGTTATTCCTATGGATTGCTGCAAGCTTGTCGCCTGTAATGTTTCTGCTGTTCTCGCCCTTATACATAATACGGCCTGTAGTCGGTCTGTCCAGCAGGCCAAGCAGCTTAAGTAGTGTAGTCTTGCCTGAACCTGATCTGCCCATAATGGCAGTCAGCTCGTTATTATTGATGCTGAGATTTATGCCATTAAGCACCTCGATTTTCGTATCGTTAACAGTAAATGAACGATAAAGCTCTTCAGCTCTGATAAGTTCTTCTTTATTGCCCATTAGACATGATTTCCTTTCTAATTGTGACTGCGACCAGCCATGTACACAAAACATTAACTATGATCCAGCCGGCAAACAGGGTCGCATACATTTTGGTGCAGCTCGCGGCAAGTTCGCTGTTGTACATTCTGACTCTGTATGTGCCTGCGACGAATACAACGCTTGAAACGATCAGTATAATGGCTGGATATACAACAAAGACACTTATTTCACGCTTTAATATTCTAATGCGTTCTTTGACAGGCATGCCCATGCTGCGGAGGAACTTATCCCTGCCTTTCTTCTCTTTAAGCTCCATCTGGCACTTGGAATAAAGCAACAGGATTCCCACTAACAGAAAAATTGTCATAATAGAAATATTGATAGAAATACGAGCAGCGCGTTCTACTACCATCTGCTTAATTGCGTTCTCTGACGAGTAGTGAAAATGCACCGAAGAGTCATAATTTCCAATATACTGGTGATCTTTTTCCATAGTATCAAGCTCTTTATCCAGTTCTTTCACATGAAATTCATCTGTATTTATCAGCACAAGTTTTGTTGGCCCTTGCACAAGCAGAGGCTCAGCATCATCTCCCATGAAAGCCATAAAGGCCTCAACTGAATAACCTGTTGCTACGTCTACATTCATCCATTCATCCTGTGCTTTCTCAAAATATCTATCAGAGAAAACAATGATATTCTCACACTTAGGCGTGCTGTAACAGCCTGTTATGCTCGCGATTTCCTCTCCGGCAATATCCTTCTCGCAGTAGGTACCATGGTATTCATCGAGGACACGTATACACGGCACTCCGATATGGAGATCAGGTTTTGACTTGTTATAGCGCCAGTCAACAGGCTGCGCCTTGATTGAGCGATCCTGCTGATGGACCACATAGACATTGCTACCATCATCTTTAAGACCGAGATCCTTGGATACATATGACGGATCGATTGCCTTCTTCAGTTCATGATAGGTCGATTCGGAAATGCCGATCTGCTGCCCCTGGATCGTTATTTCGCTTATCCTTTCAAAACGTTCCGTCTTATCCAGATTAGTGACCCGCACCATTGGGTATTCATGTATCTCAATATCACTGTCCTTCTTCAGTCCGTCAAAGTATTTTGTATCATTCTCATCCGCAAGGCACATGATATCGTAAGGGAATAGTTCGTCTGGCTGCTGTGCATTGACTATCCCTATAATTTGAAATCCAGAACTAAAGCATGCGAGAAAACTAATCAGGGAAAATGCCAGAATATACCTCGTCGTTGTCCTGAATCTGTTATAGAACTGATCGTTAATCAAAAGATTTCTATAATATTTTTCAGGGTTATTTTTACGCGTGTATGTCATAAGCATAGACGCCGCATTTCTCCCTATAAGATATAGTCCTATGTAGAAAAGAGTTGCCAGATAAAGTGCCTCATGATATGCAATCCGGGTATATGCAGCATATGCTGCCACACACATTACCAGTCCGGACACAATCTGCAGAACAGGAAGCCTGCTGCTCAATTTCTCTATACGGGCTGATTCATGCATGCTTGTGATCACTCTGAAGTCGGACTCAAGTTCACCTGTAAGCAGGAAACTCAACACATAGGCAAGCAACGCCACAATGCATATTATCGGATACGTAAAAAGGGATATCTTGCCAAGTTCAAAGTCAATGTTCAGGTATGAGATTAATAATCGTCTTAAGATTGATGAAAACAGAATTCCGAGCAGCAGCCCAGGTATTATCGAGCACAGGTATGTCACTCCGCCTTCGATAATTACCATGCGTCTGCGATCCTTAACAGAGGCTCCCATTCTTTTGAACAGAATGTATTTCGGTACTCTCTTCCCGAGATAAGGAATAAGTGTAGCAATCAACAAAACCACGCCGCATAAGAGCATAAGAGAGAAACCCGAAACAAACATCCTGCTTATACCATCTTCACGCATGAAATATTCATCAGTATTCTGACTTGCGAATATCTGAAACCCAACCGCACCAGCAGTAAACAATGATATCAGAATCGTTTCAGAAATAATCAGAGAAGCAAGCTCCCGCCGATTTTCCCTCAGATCCTTTAATACGATGGTTAAAAACAAGTCCCTATACTTCAATTCTTCCATTTTGTAATACCTATAAGTTTGTTATCTTATCTACGTCAAAACCTTCATCCAGGCTTCCAATTCTGCACGCCTCCGCAGTTTCACATACCTTCTCGCAAGGAAGCAGTATCTGTTTTTTCATTAAGATAATCATAAGTCTCTTTGTCTACCTCACAGATTTGTCCGGTATTAACATCGTAGCAATAGTATGCCGATTATCCCTTTTCCTTATTTCACATCCTGAACAGTGACAGCATAGCAGCCATCCGGCGGTGCATTATCAAGCACTTTATTGAACAGGTCGTAGTCACCAAATCCCATCCAGGGATTGTCTGCTCTGTAAAACAGAACTATAGCACACTCTTTATTCAGAGGCTCCTGATAACTGTTTACCACCGGTGCCGTTCCTTCTTTGTGTGTGCTGTCGCCTATTTCCGCACTGTATTTTATGCTTTTGCCGGCAGAGACAACATGCACATATAGTTCCGACGAAGGACCGCCCGTGATAAACAAATATCCGTCTTTTGCATTTATTTCCTTACTGTCAATTTCGGTCCACTCTTCTTGTCCCGGTCCTTTGAGTGTCACGGTCAGGCCCTTCTTCGTGTGGAACTTGAACAGCCCTGACATTTTGCCTGCATCATTGACTTCCGGATCAACTTCCGCAATCTGAGCCAGCACTTTGTCATCCGGCTCGATCATTTTTATACCAGAACTGTTGAAGTCGACGACATATTTTATGCCTGACCCTAGTCCTCCCCATACCGTATAGCCGTTCCAGATGCCAAGTGCCAGATAGATCAGCATTACAGCAATGAAGACAACCTTGAGCTTTCCGCCCTTCTTGAGTACAGTGCCTATGGTGGCGTACTCGTCGCCCTCTTTCTTGTTTGCTCTTATGTCGGCTGGCAGCGGTTTATCGTTCGAATGCTCCGAGAACTGTTTGTTCTGTATCACGGGTGCTCCCGCAAGCATCCCGAGAAGAGTAATAGCCAGGTTGAGCTGCCTCACACTTATTTCTTTTGTTTCAGCGAAGTGCGCGCCTTTCTGTTCATTCTCATATATATGTTTCAGATATTTCGGTGAATCGATGCTCGCGAAATCAGTGGCCTCTGCTTCTATTTTTCCGCACAGTTCCATCATAGAAGCTATCTCATCCTGACGTGTGCGCAGTCTCTCCATATTGTATTCCAGGACATCATGCAGCTCAGCTTTACCATCTATCAGATCTCTTATCTCCGGAATACCCAGTCCCAGCTTACGCAGTACTATGATCTTCTGGAACAGCTGCACTTCTTCATCACTGTATTCACGGTAGCCGTTATCCGTTCTCGGTGGAGTCACAAGTCCCTGATCTTCATAGTATCTGATTGTCGCCTTTGAAACCCCCAGCAAGTCTTCAAGCTCATTTATCTTCATGGCTCTTCACCTCCTGTGCTTCCATCGTAAACCGTGATGTAACATCATGGTCAAGGCTTTTCTTCAAATTTTATAATATTTTTCTGTTATCACTATCTAACGCTATAAAAATAATGTTGATCCCCATACCTTTTATTTTGATATTCCATACTGCGAATATGCCAAATTGTTCCGACAATTATGAATTATTTCAAAATAGTTTTTCACTAAACGCAGTGCTATGAACTAGAGCTGTTCATCTACTAATTAACGACAATGCTATAGTCAATTTGTTCCTGAAATATTCAACATTTTCAATAAGATTTGTCTGCTGGATAGAGTGGTGCTTCAAAGCATCATCTCTAATAATTAACGACAATTCTATAGAGAAATTGTTCCTATGTTTTTTTGTTAATAATTCATTAGTACAATATATATACTCCACCAAAAAGGTCAGTTCACTCATCAAATGTTCGGCTCATTTTTATAAAGCATATTGACAATATCGTTATTCGATAATATAATGGCCACAATAAATATCGACTATCGATAATCGAAATACGATATAGGAGGAGAGCATGGGAAAAAAGTCATTAGAACCGATCACTGAATCTATGTATTATGTTTTGCTTTGCTTGCATAACAGGAATATGTATGGAACAGAAATAGCAGAACTTGTAAGGAAAATGACTGAGGACCGAGTAAAACTTGGCCCTGGAACTTTATATACAATACTGTCTACTTTCGAAGCAGAGGGTGTTATAAGAAAGCATTCTCAGGAAGGCCGACGCATTACTTATGCAATCAGCGAGAAGGGCGAAAAACTATATCAAGATGAACTGCATCGACTTGAAAAATGTCTTCATGACGCTCAGAGAAATCTGAATGATCTTTAGAATCTCGTTTATTGCAGGATAATAAGAATACAAATAACGGAGGATTGCTAGATGATTACAAGAAAACTTCATCCATTTCAAAACTATGAATTTGATCTTGAAGAGAAATGGTTGAATGATATGGCTCAAAAGAGGAAATTGCTAACAGGAAAAGATGCGTTTACATATCATTTTTCTGATTCTGGAAACAATACCAGACGATACAGGATCATACCAAAAAAGAAGAAAGCTTTTAAGGAAGATGAGCTCGCGCTATTCTCTGAATGCAGCTGGAACTACCTTTTCGAAAGCAATGGAAAAAGCATCCTGTATACAGATGACCCTAAAGCGCCAGAGCTGTTTACGGATGACGACAGCTATCGTAAATATAACAAACGCACCATTAACACATATTTTACAAGTCTGATCATATGGATAATTGTAGCGGTTATATGGGGAAATCTACTTTATAAGAATCTCCCAGGAAATCAAGTCAGGATAGATATACTTGCTGAGAGAAGCCTTGCAGGAGAACTGGGATATTTATTCGTCCTTGCTGCTATAGTAATCTTAGCGCTTTATCACGGAATCGGACTCTATCGCAGTAGAAGAAGAATGCTGGGGAAAGCGGATGTTCAAAGCAACTACAATTATAAAGGACGATTAACAATATCAGTAATTGTGTCCGTTCTGTTGATATTCGCAATCATAGGACTCTTTTCAAACAACACTAAGATACAGGAAAAAGATTTATATTCATATAGTGAACCATATCCGGTCTTGTACAAAGATTTTGATCCGGAAGGATGGGAATTTGCGTCAAACCACCTTGAACCAATACCGGCAGATGCTGATAATGGCGTTTGCTATGAACATGATATCTATAAAGCATCAAACCTGACTCTGGCTAAAGGGTACAAAGAACTTGTGGCTGCATATATGAGTGTTTCTACAGAAGATGAGCAGGATGAAAACTATCCTTATTACTGCAGCCTGACATTTGACTTTAGATCAGAAAAGGACGCCGAGCGGGCTCTTCTAAAGGAATTAGGAAGAACGGTAGAACGGCCGGGTGACGTAGATGAAGCGAAAAAACAAGCTGGTATCTTAGCGATATATGTACCAAATGCTGATTATGCGGGATTCTATGACGGCAGGAAAACTAACGATAATAATGTGCAAGAACTGTTCTTGAGGAAAGGCTGTAGGGTAGTAATGGTTTATTATGAAGGTGATGTAGAAGTGCTTGATAAGCTGTCACTATTTACAGACCAGCTACAACAATAACACTATAGTTAAAACTGTATTGGCAGTGGCAAATGCTGCTGCCTTTTTTCATCTGCTAAAAAGCGACTTGTCTTTATAAGATTATTATATCTTTGAGGCCATGCTGGGGATTATCGATGAGCTGATGGCACCAGCTGTTATTATGCCTGTAATCATAAAAGGTGGAATACATGCTCATGCATATTTCATTAGTTGATATTAGTTAGTGAAGAACAGAAACAGGCTTGGATTATTTAGGATCACACTACATTAAATCTAGAAAAGAGAACAATCAAATTTGAGTTTTTATTTATATTTTTATTTACTGTATGTAAATTTTAGTTTTGTTGTAAAAACTAAAATTTTGTGGTAATATCTAAAATATTAAAGGAGGGAAACTCAAATGACAGGCGAGGAACTCAAAGATCTTCTTAAAACTATACAAAGAACAAAAAGCGAAACTCAGACTTTGGAGCTAAAAAGTGCAAATGTTGATTGCCCCAAAAAACTATTTGATACTTTATCCAGCTTTTCCAATCAGGATGATGGCGGCGTTATTGTTTTTGGAATCAATGAAGAACTAAGTTATAAAGAGTGCGGAGTATACGATCCGCACGATCTTCAGAAAAAAGTGAATGAACAGTGCCTCCAAATGGAACCAGTAGTACGGCCATTGCTGACAGTTGTTGAAAAAGATGAAAAATTCTTTGTTTCAGCAGAGATACCAGGAATCGATATAGTAGAAAGGCCTTGCTTTTATCGCGGTAAAGGGCGCTTAAAGGGATCCTATACACGTATTGGCGATAGTGATGAGCCAATGACAGAGTACGAAGTATATAGCTATGAGGCTTTTAGAAGAAAGTATCAAGATGATATCAGACCGGTACATAGAGCAACCCTGCGTTCATTGGATCAGCAAAAGCTGGGTGAGTATATAGACAAGCTTAAAGCCGGTAAACCTCATTTATCAGTGATAGATGAAGAAACTATATATGAGCTGATGAGCATCAAACGTAATGATGAGATTACGCTCATGGCGGTACTGCTCTTCAGTCCATACCCTCAGGCATATTTTCCGCAATTATGCATAACTGCAGTTGTTGTTCCGGGAACAGAGCTAGGCGTTGAAGGCACTGCCGGAGAGCGATTCTTAGATAATCAAAGAATAGAAGGTTCTATCCCTGAAATGCTGGATGCTGCAATCGCTTTTGTACGGAGAAATATGAGAACGAAAACCATTGTGAATCCGGAAACTGGAAAGAGAGAGGACAGAACAGATTATCCAATAACTGCTGTAAGGGAAGCTGTGCTGAATTCTTTGGTACATCGTGATTATAGCATTCATACCGAGGGGATGCCGATCCAGATCATTATGTTTGATGACAGGATAGAAATACATAATCCAGGTGGCATATATGGAAGAATAAAGGTCGATCAACTTGGAAAAGTCCAGCCGGATACAAGGAATCCTGTACTTGCGACAGCGTTAGAGGTTTTAGGGGCAACCGAAAATCGTTACTCCGGAATTCCTACGATTAGGAAAGAACTCAAGAAAAATGGTTTACCTGAGCCATTGTTCGAGGACCAGAGGGGGCAGTTTTCTGTAACCTTCTTCAATACCAGTGATAACCATCCTGCTAAGGCTGAGCTTGATGATAAAGCCAGCGGCTTGATCGAATTCTGCAGAACTCCACGAACTAGACAGGAAATAGCGGATTATCTTGGCTTGAGCTCAATATCATATGCTATCAAGGACTATGTGATGCCTTTGGTAGATAATGGATTGATAAAACTCAGTATACCTGACAAACCAAGAAGCCCTAAACAGTTGTACTTCAGTGAGTAACAAACATGGTGATTCATGGACAGCAATAGAAAAACTATAAAATACATCATTAACGAGGGTGGATTTAAATATCATGCACGAAAATGTGTAATGATGAAAGGAAGCACAATCTCGAAGAATATACATCCGATATATGAAGTTGAACTACTCAAAAAGAAGTTATTAGAAACAGGAAAAATAATTGATAAGCAAACACATTATGTATGTAAAAGAAGCATTCATACAGGCGTACTAATGGCTTACAATCTCCATCAAGGGTTTTTAGTATCAGAGTTACCATCTTGTGTAATTACAATTAATGGCAATGAAGACATGGATACTGATATCAAGGACTCGTTTAAGCTAGGATCGACTGTGTTTGCTGCTGATAATCCGTATCCTAAAGCAATAGAGAAAGATTGCTATAAAATAAAAAAAATCCTAAAAGCAAATATCAGTAGGCAGTTCTTTGAAAGAGGTCAGAGCGATGCGTTTTCTAGTATAGAGTCTTTTGTTGTTGAAGTTCTTGAATCTATAGGAGCGTTTAAATCCTATAGGAGAGGAGATGCAAAAAAGCATGAATGCGACATTGTTGTTGAAGAGGACATGAAGCAGATAGAGATAGTTCGCTTTCTTGATGAAAAGATAAGCGACAAGGTTCGCTATAATAGGAAACCTATTAGTGAGGAACAAGCCTTGCTATTTGAGTATTGTAATATTGGTTATAACATTGTTCCTGAAGGAGTAATGAATAAATTTACAAAAAAACAATATACAGACGATTATTCGAAGGAGCTGGCAATTTACACAATAGGTTCATTACCACAGGCCTCCGAAAAAGCAAAGAGGCTACTAAAGGAGATTGAAAAAAGAAGTGACGATATTATTACAGAATACAATAGGATTCATTTTATTGTGCACGATCCATTTATTGCTGAGGAAGTCTATTATTGCTCAAGAGACAAAGAGGCTGTTGTATCCGATCATAGTTTCACTTACAGTCCAATAATAGGGAGAATACAAATACAAAAGGATGAGATAATTGAAAACGAAAGATATTTTGTTATAAAAGAAAATTTATTTTGTGATATAAAACAGATACTATGGATGTCAGGAAAAGACATTAATAATAATTATCATTTACTTTAGCGCAAGATGTATTGAAGTACTTTATCAATAAATAATAAAGGAACTGATTTGATTAATAATGAGGGAATTCATTTTGACTAAGAAAATCTTTACAGAAGAACCTGAACATGAACTGTGGAGAAATCTTCTGCAGTATTCTTACAAGTCAAATATCAGGAGATATTTTGAGGAACATGGAAATCCCATAATTGATGATACTCAATCTGAAAATAACTTTGATGTTCTTGCAAATGCAATCGCTGGAGCATTGATGCAGGCTGATGAGTATTATAAAGCGAGCAAGATGGTAAGCTTACATGTTGAGCCGCTTATGCTTTACTATGGAACAACGAATCTACTTTATGCCATGAGCATTCTCACAAAAGGCAGAAGGGTTGATATAAACAATCATGGAATGAAGATTGAAGTGGATGCCGATCTTGAATATATGGCAGATACAAAAATAAAATTCTTCAGGACTTCAGACGGAGGTGTTCACGTTTTCGCAAAAAACCTGGGATTTGATAAAGATCTCTGTAAGTACGCTCATAATGGACCTGATGGTAAAGAGTGCTGGACACTGAGTGACTATTTGGATTCTATTGCAGAAATAGCTGATGATTTTAATAGGTGTTATCCTGAACGGAAATCCCATATACTGATGCTTGATGTTGTTAATACTGCAGACGGTATTGTGGAAAAGATACAAGTAAACAGTGAAGGAACGACAGAATTCAGCTCTTCAGACATAGAAGGTTTTTCGAAAGCATATTTAAACCCGTCACTAGGAACCATGCGAGATGGTAAAAAACATCTGGTGCTACACCATAAAATAAACGGGGGAAAAATAGAACAAACATCTTATTCTGGACAGCCATATTTACGAGTTTCACATAAAGTTGGCAAAGAACTAATTACAATTCCAGAAGAATTGAACATGTATATTGCGTTGTTCGTCCTTGGGAATCTCTGCAGGTATTATCCTGACAAATGGTATCCTTTTGTTACTCAGGACTCGACTGGGGAAAAATTGCTGGTAGAAAAACTACTGTATTTTTCTAGAAGGATGTTGCCTAATATTGTTCTAGACCGAATTGTAGGAGAAAAAATCTTATTCGTGTCTGATAAGTATGTTCCAGATGACAGAGTCCGGCTTGTAGGTGACCATGAGGTGAAAGAAATAGTTAAAGAAGAAGTATCAAAACAGCTTCAAAGCCAGCAAATAAATAATGCTATTCAAATAAGGAAAAGATAGAATGGAACAGAATTTTAGGTCAGCAGTTTTTCAGCTATGCAAGAAATGTGAAAAACATCCTAGGTCAAAAGAGATACGAGAACTTATTCATAACATAAGTGTTGCTGTCAATAAGAATAAAGACGGTATTCCAGGAAGACCTTCTCATGGGGACCTTGCGTATATTTCATCGCAACAAAAAGTGCAGTTTTTAGGTTACCTAATTACTGATGAGTCTATCGATGAAATCAATAAGCAGCTGCCGTTTCACGCTACACCGCTTGATGAAAATGAACGCTTTATTATAGAGACGGCTTATTTGACTTTGTATGCTTTTATAGAGGCGTGTATATCTGAAATAAAAGAAAAACACCCTAGAGCGTATATGTTAATTAATCCATATTTTAAATATAGAAAACCAAATATAAAAACTGATGCAGCTTCATTTTTTGAAGAAGATGCATTTGAGGAATGCGCCAAAGCTTTCAAAAACGGTAAAGTGTACAGGAAACTAATCGAGAATGATACTTTGTATGTGCTGGATAGCCTGCCACAGGATCACCTGCATGCATTATCATCTACTATTGATAAACAATTCAAGCAAGATTATTCGTCTGTATCTAAAGAAACTGAAGATATGATTATGAAGTTCGATACAGCATCCCTAACATTGCCTGATTTAGTGTTGCTTTATTGTGTATACTGCTATGCATTACAAAGTGCCTTGTTAAATGCAGTTCAAATGTTATTTGAAGCAATCCTTGGAAAAGATTTTGCTGTATTAAACAACGATAACATAATTAACATCAATCACATAGGGAAAAACTGGGTTTATGAAAAGTATGTTGTTTTATGTCAAGGAGACTTTTGGGGTCTTGGCTTATCAAATCTTGGAAGTATTGTCCTTTTGGATTGTGACTTGAGTGATAATTATCATGTTAAAGAGTTTGGCTCAGTGTATTCTGAGACTTTTAGTTTCGCAGGGGAGTTCGGAGAATCTACTAAGTTTTCATTTGCGACAGTGGATGAAGAATTAAACCCCATACACATATTTACGGATTATGCGATGAATTCAAAGCTTGGACAGATGCCTGTGAAGTACGATGGAAAAGGGCACAAACATGCAACATGATGTCGCTTATAATATTGTTTAAGGAAGGTCCTTGTAAGTGGAATGTATAATTCATCATAAAAAATGGCATGCTTTACAAGATCGTTTAGGAAAAGAAATTGATAAGTATTGTAATGCTAGTAATTAGTTTATTCTCTAGTCTTTTTTTTTATTATATGAGAAGAGTTTGTTGCAGTACCTATCGTAATGCTTTGGCCAGGAGGTTATAAAGAATTAGTAATGACTATAAAAGAATTTGCAATAAAGTGTGGGGTGCTAGAGTCAACCGTGAAAGACTGGATTGAGAAGGGATATATACCAGGATCGCAGGGTGATAGTATTCCATCATCTGCTCGTCCCCCATATACTGCTACAAGAGCAAAAACAGGCAGTGCTATTATTAGGAGCATGCTCAAAGCTTGCAATAATCATTATGGAATATTTGCTGGAATATATAACTTGTCTCAAGATGCTTTTGATGCATATGTCAAATCGCTATTAGATGGAGGTTATATTGTTGAATATAAGGAAGAAGGGGTCACATATTACAATATAACTGTTAAAGGTGTAGAGTTTTTACTGAGCTGGTCAAAAGTTGAGGTAGCAAGCGTATTGAAGATTTTTTCTTCAATGTTAGAGTCGGGAGATTTTAGCCACTCAGAGTCAGGCGAAAATCGCCAATCGGAGTCAAACAATAAAGACCAATCACCCGGACTTTACTTATTGAAT
>Ga0256407_10006402_pt1 | contig 18196 bp, 15 predicted proteins | sample RumenRJG_04DNA_FD_193489 | JGI IMG/M metagenome (GOLD analysis project Ga0256407, IMG submission 193489) | Bovine rumen microbial communities from Lethbridge, Alberta, Canada - RJG_04 | ecosystem: Host-associated > Mammals > Digestive system > Stomach > Rumen | place: Canada: Alberta...
TTGCAGGAAGAATAAGAGGCCAATAAGTATTAGTCAGATGAATCTTTGACATAAAGCTTAAGAAACCTGCTGATGTAACCTGCATAGGAACCATCATTACGAGAAGAATGACAGTATATGAGATCTCCTTGAGCTTAAAATCGTAAACGTGGATACCGTAAGCTGTCAGAGCTGAGAAGAATACGGTAAGGAAGCAGGAACAAACGGTAATAATAAGGCTGTTTCTGTAACCATAAAGTGCACGATAGTTAAGTCTGAAGTCTGCACCTGTAACGGACTTGAAGTTCTCACCGAGATGAACACTCGGGATGAAGCTGATACCGTTAGAGATGTCTGTTGTTGTACGTGTAGCATTTACAAGAAGAATGTAAATCGGAAATAAACAGATGATGGTAAGGATAACAAACCATACGAACAGAATAGCTGACTTGATCTTGAGCTTTGCAGTATAGTTATCCTTTGCCTTGCCATATACGGAGCTCATTTTACTCATACTGAAAATCCTCCAAACTGCTTATTTTCCTGCTTGAGCTGCTTAGCGATTCTCTTTCTCTGCTTCTTCTTAGCGATCTCGTCCTTATCGCGTGTCATGTAGAACGCAATGCAGCCGAGTGCAAGAGTGATGAAGAAGAGGAGAACTGATGCAGCACCGGAATAACCGAGCTTACTCTTTGAAAGGTCTGATACGTGGAAGTATTTGTAAATGAGAGCAGCAATGGTTTCAAGTGATTCCTTAACCAATCCATCTTTATTATAGAGGTAAGGAATATCGAACATCTGAAGACCACCGATCATAGATGTTACAAGTGTGTATGCCATAATGGGTGTAAGAAGAGGAAGAGTAATCTTTCTGAAAACTTGTCCGGAAGTTGCACCGTCGATGCTTGCAGCTTCGAACAATGAAGGGTTGATACCCTGAATACCTGACATGAGCATGATCATAGTATTACCGAACCACATCCATGTCTGGATGAACATTACGACAAAACGTGACGGCCATACACCGTCGATGAACTCAATAGGATCGATCTTGTCGCCGGGGAGAGATTTAACAATACCGATCTTGTTGAGAAGTGAGTTGATTGCACCGGGGTTTGTTTCTGACTGACCGCAGAGCTGTACGAAAAGTACGGCAACAGATGCAGCAGTAAGAATGTTAGGAAGATACATTACTATCTTGAAGAATTCCTTTCCCGGAATCTTAAGATTAGCTTCTGTGAACCAAACAGCTAACGAAAGAGAAAGAATGATCTGGGGAATGAAGTTACCAACCCAGAGAATGATTGTATTGCCGAGACATCTGAAGAAGCTTTCATGAACTGTCTGAGCAGTTGTGAACGGCTTATCTGGGTCACCAAATAAGATGTCCTTGAAGTTATTTAAGCCTACCCAGGTATCAATGCCTGTATCAGCATTACCCTTAAACGAAACAATAAATGTGTTTATAAGAGGCCATAACTGGAAAAATAGATAAACAATAAAAAACGGCAATATGAAAATATAGCCATATTTAGCATAGCTGATAGATTTTATACGTCTTTGTGCAGCAGATGCCATAGTACACACCCTCTCGTGAAATGATTAAAACAAATAAAAACAAATATACACCTACGGAATACATAAGTATTCCGTAGGCATAATTCGTATTAAAATGTTATGCTGAAATTATTCAATAGTAAGTGTGGGGATATCCTCAGCAACCTTCTTCTTGAATGTTACGAGTGTGTCTTCCCATGACTTGCCACCCTTGAGGTAGTCATCAGTTACAGCGTTGATGAAGTCACCCTTAACTGTAGCGTCATAAGGAGTGATAAGGCCATTGAAGTTGATGCTCTTAGCGTTGTTAGCGAGCTCAGCGAAGTAGTTCTGACCAGCATCGAAGTTACCAGAGATATCTTCGTTGAATACTGTGTTACCAGAAATGAGGTCATCCATTACCTTTGTGTTGTTTACATACTCAGGCTTAGCCTTAGCGTATGCAGACATCTGATCCTCGTTAGATGTAGCAGAGAGGATGAAGTCACGAGCCTCTTCACCGTTGTCAGTAGCAGGATTTACAACAATCCATGTACCGCCCCAGAAGAATGCCTGAGGTCCTTCACATACTGCCCACTTGCCGTATGTAGCGCCATCCTTGCCGCCTGCAGCGTCCATGAAGAAGCCGCCGAAGCCCCAAGTTGATACGAAGTAACCCATGCAGTTACCTGTTGTACCAGCAGCTGTCCACTCATCTGTCCACTGGCTGTTCTTTGTGATACCGCCGCAGTCCCAGAGTTCCTTAGCTGTGTCAGCGAAGTTCTTGCAGAAGTCATCGATCTGGAGCTTGTCGTCTACAACCCAAGGAGTTGTACGTCCGCAAGCGAATGCCTGCCACATACCACCAACTGTATCAGCGAGAGCTGTCTTACCGCCAGACTTGTCAGCAACAGTCTTAGCAGCCTCTACGAACTTATCCCAGTCAGCAACCTGCTTCTGCATATCTTCAGGAGTCTCAGCACCGAGGTAATCCTTAGCGAGGTCAGCTCTGTAAGCGAATCCGCCTGCTGCAGCCTGCCATGAAACGCCCTTACGAACGCCGTTGGAATCCTTACCGATCTCATCTGTGTACTTGTAGATGTTTGCGAAATCGTCATCGCCGAGACCGAGCTTGCTGAGTGCAAGAGTCTTGGAATCGTCGTTGATGTACTTGAGAGCCCAGTCAGCTTCGCAGAAGTAAACGTCGAGGTCTGTACCGTCGTTGAAGAGCTGATCATAACGCTCAGAAGCTTCACCGCCGCCTACACCGAATACGATGCAGTTGATGCCGTCAACCTTGTTATCAGAAAGATCGTCAACGATTGTCTTGTAGTCAAGACCCTTCCACTGTGCGATGAGGTAAGGAACATCGTCTGCGTTCCAAGCTGCAACTGTGAATGTGTCGCCGCCTGTCTTAACAGAAGCGTCGATCTCACCAGTAGAAGCCTCAGATGTATCAGCCTTTGTTGTGTCAGCAGCAGAATCGTCAGAAGCCTTTGTTGTGTCAGCCTTTGACTCAGATGTGGATGAGCTTGAATCGTCGCCGCAGCTTGCGAGAGCTGTTGCAGCCATTGCAAGAGTAGCAACTAATGCTAAAGTTTTCTTAAGTGTGTTCATTAGAATTTTCCTCCTTAAAGTTTATATTATATTTTTTCAATATAATATGTATGAGAGATTGATTTTTCCGGCCGTTTTTTCTATCTGCTCAAACATGGTGAATGTCCTCGCCGATGCTGAGTTTCTTTACTCCGCAGCCGGTTGTGTCCTTGTGGACTATTACTTAAGGCTCATGGCCTTTGTAATCATTGAGGCAATACAGGAGAGTATCTCCGTTCCCGTTTATGTTTATTACAGGAGTACTGCTTTCGTATATAAAATATACCGTATTTTCGTGTCAAAGTCAATGTTTTGTATCGTTCTTTAATATTTTTTGCACATCTTGTACACTTTCAACACCAATACATTGTTAACTTTAACATAATAAAAACTGTAAATCTCCAAAAGTTACAAATTGGTAACCGACTTTTTAGCTCTTATTTCCTATAAACGAGAAGAATCTTTTATACTATTTGCCCAAATATCCCAAGATTATACTATTTGTTACATTTGGTTTTTGTCTATATTATCCCAACTATTCAGCTTGTTGAGAGTTCAGAATAATGCATTAGTATACAGCTTGCATCTTTTGCGTCTATGATACTGTTGCCGTCATAGTCGGAATATTTCTCCATTTCAGGAGGTATTTCACCTTTTCCGCCTACAGAAAGTGACGAATAATGTGCGAGCACCATACTCGCATCTCTTGCATCAACTGCTCCGTTTCCGTCAGCATCACCCATACTGCACTTTATAATTGTTACAGTCACCTCTCCGTCAGGAACACCGTTCCTGCTGAGGATCATGATTTCATCGTGCCTGCCGGGTCTGATTTCCGCATTTACGGAACTATCAGGCAGATAGGTCTTGCCTCCGAAATTGACTGAAGCTGTTGATTTCGGACGAAAGCATATGCTGTCAGCATCTTCGTCTGCTTCTATAATAATATGTGGATTTGCGTCATCAAATGTGCAATTCTGAGTTTTTCCTTTTTTTCCATTTGAATATGTGTGGTATGACATTGCACTCAATGCCGCTTTTTCTGGATAATACCGCCTGCTTACAGCATTTGAACCGTCAGGTTCAGTCGATGCATAAATTTCTGTAACATTTTTTATTTCTATAGGTGAATCATATTTCACAAACTTTGTGTCCTCGGAAGTTCTGAAATAGACCTCTTTTCCCTCTTTTGAAATAAGTGTAACCTTTTCTCCGGCAGGTACTCCTCCTGAAATATGTGAAAATGTGACATCACCGAGGTCATTAGCGTATGCTTTCAGCGATATGTTACCGATTATCGCTGATACACTCCCCTCTGCAAACATTTTTCTGAACTTTTCAAGTGTCTTAGCCGCTTTATTGAGTTCTTCAGTTTCATCATCTTCAATGCCGTCATACAGGTCCTCTTCAAGAGTCACAAGCAATTCCTGTTCATCTTCCTCAGTGTATTCAATGGCTGTCTGAGAAGTATCCTCCCAGTTTTTTCCGTCCGCACTGAGAAAACTTTCATTTTTACCTGTATGCGACTTTATCCCGTCTGTTGTTGTGTAGCTTCCGAGGTCAGTCACTTTTCCTGTTGTATCATCTGTTACCCTCAGACACGACTCAACCGGTATCAGGAATGAAGAATCGTCGTTTTTCAGTTTCACAACAACTGAAAAGTCCTCTTTTCCATCATCACCTGCAACTACAGCTTCATCAAGGTCAAGAGTTACATATCCAGTGAGTTTCTCATTTCCTGTAGTAACTGACGAGGCAATTCCCGAAGTAGGGTCAGATTTATCTGAAAGTCCGGTGTATACTGTTATTTCGTACTCCGTATCAGGCTTGCATATATATGTTCCTATAGAGTCGATACGTACAGGCTTTTCCACTGTAAAAACGTTAGCCATATACACTTCCCCTGTTTCATCGGAATCGTCATACGGAGAAAGTGTCTGAAGCGGCACATATGTATCATGCTGAAAATTGTACTTGTAGTCATCACCGCTTCTGAGTTCATACACAGCAAAGTCCGAAAGTGACCTGTCCTCATAGGATATCCATATGTATCCATCATCACCATACTGTTCCCCCCAGCTGTTTTTTACAAGCCATGCACCGTCTTTTTCAGCTGGTATCTTGAAATTCTCTGCCGGAAAACTGTCGTCCCAGCCGATTATCGCAACCGAGTGATTCGCAAATCGCGGCTTCTTCCGGCTGTTTGTCGAGCAGAGAGTGTAATCATAACATTTACTTGAATCAGAATAGTATGCAACGTCTACAGCAAGTCCACTGCTGACAAACTGCTTTACGAGGTCGTTTACCTCCGCCTCATCTGTCCGCTCCTTGTTATAGTCAAACATATACGCATTTTTCAGCATATACGGATGCTCATTCTTTAACGCGGCAACTGCATTTTCATCATCGAAAAAACCGGTATCACCGTATTTCAGCATCTGCTCGTACTCAGGACCTATCCACTGCGCCCACAAAGATGTTACAGTTGCCGAAGTACCGCCAAGTTTCATAAGCGACTCAATATCAGATGCCGTGTGTTTTATCTGGTCGTCGCCGTAATATGTATAATAAGCAGTGTGAAACTCAGAAAGGTCGACCGATGGTATCGCTCTGACCAGACTGCTCTCAGCGCTTGCTATAGCCGAATGTGCCCAACAGGTACCGTATATCCCCTGATTTTTGACCGGTGTAACAGGGAAAACTTCCCTCATATCAAACCGCTCCGGAAACTGCTTCTGCCCCGTTTCACCGGCATATGCCGCAAGAGGAGCAGTGTTCATCAGAACTGCCGCAACCGAACCTGATACAATTTTTTTAAGCAATCTGACCATATCAGCCAAGTTTCTCGTTTTTTCTGTATGCGGCTATTATCTTCTCTCTGTCAACAGTAAACATTCCATCCGGTTCAATTGTACAGATATTTACCTGTTTACTTTTCAGTCCGCATCTGTACATATAATTCTTAGCTTGTCTCTCAGTTTTGAACCAGCGTGCAAACGCTTTACACGTTACACTGAGCTTTGATGAAGAGACATATAAACCGTCGCTTTTTTTCTGTATAATATATTTCATAATATCCTACCTTATTATATAGTATATAATTCCGAACCACTCACGTACCCAGTATGTCGGTACAAGCCACCACGGAGTGTGTGCTGATATATTATATGCTCTCATTCCCAGTTTTTCAGCCTTCATATCAGAACGCAGCTGATGAAAACCGTCGGTGACTATCGTAATATGTTCGGGAAGTCCCTCACGTCTGATGATATCCTGTGAAAAGCGGAGATTCTCATCCGTATCCGTGGACTTGTCCTCCATATAGATACGTTCCGGAGCTATACCTCTGTCGACAAGATAGTCCCTCATGCACTGAGCTTCACTTATTATCTCGTCGTCGCCCTTTCCGCCGGAAACTATTACTTTTACATCAGGCTCCTCTGTCAGATACTCATACGCGGCATTTAGTCTGCGTCCGAGCATTAAGCTCGGAGCTCCGTTTTTGACCTTGCACCCAAGCACAACTACAGTTGTATCAGTATTCTTCGGTCTGTCGGTCATCTCCCTGACCATGAAACCGCTTATCACAGCCGCAAGTATCACGCATAGTGCCGCAAAAGACGCTGTAACAAATATTAAAACACGTCCGGCTCTGCTATCCCACATACGTGAGACTATTCCGGTAAACTTGTCCCAATAAACGAAAAGCGCGGTCAGCGCGGCTGTTACCACCGCTCCTGCACAGTTTCCGAGGTTGATTATGCCTGTTCCCATAGGAAGCAGGAAAAGTATCATCATGATAAAAGAAATGAGAGCAGGTACAGCTCTCATTCCTGTCTTTAATAAGTCCATTTCAGTCTTTCTTTGCTGCAAGCTTGATTATCCTTTCAAGGTCATGCTGTGATGTTGTTTCGCTTCCGAGATGAGTAGGAACACTGTTATAAAGTCCATGGAAGTCCGAACCGCCTGTTCTGATAAGGTCATACTTGTCAGCGATATCGCTTAGCTGTTTGCGGTAATCCTCGTCAGCGGAATAGTGACCTATCTCAACTCCGTCTATCTTCCCCTTCTTTGCAAGTTCTTCAAGGAGTTCGATATTGTCATACTGTGCAGGGTGAGCCATTACGGCTACTCCGCGTGCAGTATGGATAAGGTCGATAACAAAGTTTACATCAGGATACTCACGTTCAACGTAGCAGCTTCCTTTCTTCGGATTAAAAAGTTCACTGTCAAGCTGACCGTAGAATTCAAGTGCATATCCGTAATCAATAAGTGCACGCATTATATGCTGCTTGAAAATGCTCTTTGAAGCAGTGGTATGCTTTAGAATACTCTCGATGGTTATCGGGTATTTCTGCATGACCTTTTCAATCATTTCCTTTGAACACGCTTTTCTTATCTCGCATGATTTAAGGCAGAGTCCCTCAAGACGGTCGGGTTTCTGCGGAGCATAGCAAAGAATATGGACCTTGCTGTTTCTCTCCTTATCCCACGCAGAAAGTTCAACTCCGTGAAGTATCTTAACGCCCTCACGCTGACCGATAACATCAGCTCTTGAAAATGAAGCCATCGTGTCGTGGTCAGTAATTGAAAGCCAGTCTATGCCTGTACGTTTTGCCTGAGCTATTATGTCCTCAATACCGAGTGAACCGTCAGAAAGTTTGGTGTGACAATGCAGATCGCAGATCATAAGATACAACCTCTTTTCCAAGCCGCAGCAAAGCTGCTTGCGCGGCAGACAGAATATATATATACATAATATGTTAAAATGCAACAAACAAGAAGTCAATGCAGCGATAATATTATATCATATATCACGACAAATTTCAAGTGTTTTTGTTCATATTTTCATAACATTTTTATGGAAGTATCAAAATCATGCGAATTATAGCCAAATTCTTTTATAACAATGTATAAAGTTTTTGCATCTGTGACCTGATTATTGCAGTGCAGAATAGAGTTCGCCTTTTTTGTAGCCTGTCTCCTTCGCGACTGCCTTGCAGGCATCAGTAGGCTTTTCGCCCATTTCTATCAGCTTTTTCACCTGTTCAAGTGCCTGTTCAAGAGTCAGCTTTTCCGCTTCAACGCTCATTCCCTCAACTACAAGTACATACTCGCCGCGCGGCTCATTTTCTGAATAATATACCTTTGCCTCTTCGAGTGTGAAACGCAGTGTCTCTTCATGAAGCTTTGTTATCTCGCGGCAGAGTGATATTTTTCTGTCGCCGCCAAAAGTTTCTGCGAGGTCGGACAGCGTAGCGCGCAGCTTATGCGGAGCTTCATAGAATATCATTACTCCAGTCTCGCTGCGGATAAGTTCTAAACGTTCAGCACGTTCCTTTTTAGGAACAGGAAGGAATCCCTCGAATGTGAAACGTCCCACATGAAGTCCCGAAAGTGCAGCAGCAGTTGTGACAGCAGCTGGTCCGGGAACAGCCTTTACGTCGATTTCATTCTCGTACGCAAGCTTTACAAGCACCTCTCCGGGGTCGGAGATACACGGCATTCCCGCATCGGTCACAACTCCGCAGCTCTGCCCGGAAATCAGTCTGTCGATGATGTGCTGAGCTTCCGCGCGTGAGCTGTGTTCATGAAAGCTGACAAGCTCATTCTTTATCTCGTAACGATTCAGCAGCTTCAGTGTTACTCTTGTATCTTCGGCACATATGAAGTCTGCCTCCTCAAGCATTCTCAGCTGACGGAGAGTAATATCCTCCATGTTGCCTATCGGTGTACCTATAATATAAAGTGTACCGCTCATTCCTGCTCCTTTCCTGTAGCGTATATTCTTTTCAGCTCGTCTGTGAAATCGTCGCCGCTGCGGATATACAGCTGAGGCTCTACCTTCATGAACGGCTTCGAGCCCTTCTTGCCTTCAATAAGAAACAGCCACGGAGCTTCCTCCGGACCTTTTGATACCATTCGCAGCCGCTTCGGTTCTATGTCGTGCGACTTCATTGCAAATATGACATCGCTCAAGCGTTCCGGACGATTGCACACACAAAGTCTGCCGCCATATTTAAGAAGTTTTGAAGCTGCCGCACAAACATCATCAATAGTACAAAGTATCTCGTGACGCGCTATACGCTGAGCAGTTATCGCACTCTGAAATCCGGCATTATCAGCCTTATACGGCGGATTGCACGTTACAAGGTCGAGTCTGCCGAGAGGAGCATCTTCCCACAATTCCTTCAGGTCTGCACATACCGGAATAATGCCCGAAACTTCACTCCGCTCAATTCCGAGCCGCAGCTGCTCTATCGCACCCTCCTGTATATCGACAGCATACGTAACCTGCGGCGGCTTATACTTCTGCATTATAAGCGGTATTATACCGCAGCCTGTTCCGAGGTCGCATACCTTGTCCTTCTGCCTGTATCCGGAAAAATCCGTCAGCAGAAAAGCGTCCGTGCCGAAACGGTGGTCACTGCTCGCACAGACATATATTTTTTCAGTTAGCTTTTCAAATTTGTATTCCATGATACTTCCTATCTATATAAATCAGAATCAAGAGTTACCGGTCATATGTATTCTATGCCTGCTTTACGGAGTTTTTCGCGTCCCTTTGCCTGTTTGCCCTCCGGAAATACTGAAACTGTTCCGCTGCGGACTATCTTCGCGGTTATTCCGCGCTTTGCAGCTCCGAGAGCTGTGGAAGTCACACAGCCAAACTCGTCAAGTCCGCAGATATGCAGTTCGTCGTATCCTTTTTCATTTACCATTTCCAGCAACTGCTTATTTGTTAGAGCGTCGCCAAAAAGCTTGTCGAAACAGTAGTCCGATACTATATCAAGTCCGCCATAAAGCTCCGCACCCTCAGTGCCGGCAATCGAATAGCCGAACAAAAGCCGGTTTGTCGGAAGATTCTGAATAATATGCCTGATATATATCACATCGCTCCCATCATCGTCATATCGGTGTATCAGCGAGTTTACATCAGCCGTCAGCTTTTTTGTATCGTAGGCAAATCTACTTTTGCGTTTTTCATATAGGTAATCATTCTGCATATCTATTACAAGAAGTGCTGTTTTCATACGTTCCTCCGCTTATTTTATAGTTCCTCCGCCGACTACGACGTCTCCGTCATACAAAACTACTGCCTGTCCGCTTGTTACAGCCCTCTGCGGTTCGTCAAATTCTACCTTGTACTCACCATTTCCGATGTATGAGACAACTGCCGGCTGTTCCTTCTGACTGTAGCGGGTCTTGGCTGTAACCCGCATAGGCTCGGTAATTTCAGCAACTGAGATGAGGTTGAAGTCGTCAGCAATGAGTGAATTTGTGTAAAGGTCTGCCTCGTCACCGAGAGTAACCGTGTTCGACTCAACGTCCTTGCAGACCACATATGCAGGCTTTCCGAGGGAAATGCCGAGGTGCTTGCGCTGTCCGACCGTATAGTTTATGATGCCCTTATGCTCACCGAGAACTTTTCCGCTTGTGTCAACAAAGTTTCCGTGCGGAGTCTCTATGTTTTTGTACCGGTGTATGAATCCTGCGTAATCGCCGTCCGGCACGAAACAAATGTCCTGACTGTCAGGCTTATTTGAATTAACGAGCCCTGCCTTTTCTGCAAGCTCCCTGACCTGCGATTTTTCAAGCTCTCCAAGCGGGAAAATGGTATGCGAAAGCTGTTCCTGCGTCATTGAATAAAGTACATATGTCTGGTCTTTACTGCGGTCAGCAGGTCTGCGTAGTTCCCATCTTCCTGTGTTTTCATTGTATGCGATAACTGCATAATGACCGGTAGCTATACAGTCATAGCCTAATTCCTGAGCTCTGAGAAGCATTTTACCGAATTTGACGTGTCTGTTGCATTCTATGCACGGATTAGGCGTTCTGCCGCAAAGATAGCTCTGTGCAAACTGCTCCATAACGCACTCGCGGAAGCAGTCCCTGAAATTGAACACCAGATGCTCAAATCCAAGCTTTCTTGCAACTTCACGCGCATCAAGCACATCTGAAAGTGCACAGCAGGTCTTTCCCTCTTTCTGTGCCTGAGCAATGTCCTCGTCGCCGAACATTTTCAGTGTCACTCCCATAACATCGTATCCACGCTCACGAAGGAGCATTGCCGCAACAGAGCTGTCAACTCCGCCGCTCATTCCAACCATTACCTTTTTCATATCAGTATCCTTCTTATTTAAACAGAGCGGTAAGTCCGCTCATATCTTCAAAACAATAATCAGCGACCGCTTTTATCTCATTCCATTCAGCTGATGCCGCTTCATCGTATACCGCCGCGGTCACAAATCCGGCATCATGTGCAGTTTCGATACAATGAAGCGAATCTTCAACTACGAGCGTTTCTGCGGGAGATATCCCCATTTTGTCAGCTCCGCCGATGAATATATCCGGAAAACGTTTGCCATTCGGGTATTCCCTGTCAGTAAACAGAAACTTCATGCGGTCATATATTCCGCATCGTTTAAGTGCCGCTTCAGCGAGACGTTTATACGTAGCAGTCGCAACTCCATACGGAATATTCTTACTGTCAAGCAGGTCGAGTACATCTTCAACTCCGGATTTCAATGGTATGCTCTCCTCGTACTCTATACGTACCATTTCCTCAATACGGCTGATAACGTCTTTAACAGTGCAGTCAAGTCCGAACTCTGTAATGAAGTACTGCGACGAATCTTCAATAGTCATCTTTTTCATTCTGTCGGAGATGTCATCCGGCGGGTCTGTAACACCGTTCTCGCGCAGAAATCTGCGGTCAATATCGTACCATATTCTCATTGAATCTATAAGTGTACCGTCAAGGTCAAATATTACCCCTTTTATCACTTTATCCCTCCTGTGATTCATCAGCAGGTTCAGGCGGACGATTAACAGCGAGCCATTCAGCTTTTTCGCCGTCGTCCCTGAACTCCTTACCGGCAGTTTCAGCTTTTCCGCAGAGAACTACCGCCTGCCTGCCCATTGAATCGTATATACGCTCAAAACGCTCCATGTCGTATTTGACATTTCCTACGAGCGGGTCGGCTACTTGCACCTTCTTCTCCTCCATGTCATAGCCGAATATAGTTACACAGTGCTGGCACGGATTAAAGTAGAAGTCCTCACCGCAGCCAAGTGTGAACTCGTACTCAGCATGGGTCTCATACTGATACATGGTAGTCCATATAACAGTTGGTCTGCCCTGCTCTATCTGATAGAATACACCTTCAAGCGGGGTACCTGTGAGGTCGACCGCATACCAGTCAGAACCTATGTAATCGAAGAAATCATCTGCCGCATTCACTATGACAGGTGCATTGCAGCCGAATCCATCTGTATGAGGATTGCCGATATAGACCTCATTCATCGTGTAATAACCGATAGTATCGGTTTTGAGAAAAACGTCTGCCATAGTGACCTTATCTGCACTGAATCCGTAGTAGTTGAGAGTCTGCGTAAGAGCAGTTATCTCACAGCCTGTAGGCAGTTCGGGATTCTGCATGACTGTTTCCATTTCAAGCGCACAAGCAGTCGGAAGTTCATATCCCTCAGGCATGGCAATGTCTGTCACTTCCGGCTCGGGAACAGTCGTTTCAGCTTCAGTAGTGGGTTCCGGCTCTGTGGAAACAGGTCTGGACGTTTCAGTTTTTTCAGCAAAAACCTCCTCAGCCATATCTGACGATTCCGGTCGGACAAATGTGTCACCTCTGAACAGAATAAACAATACAGCGGTAACAAGTATGAGCGCTGTAATAATAATTATCCTAACCATAATTCACTCCAGGTCTATCATTATCTTCGCCTTTAAATCGTCAACAGACGAAGTGACTGTGTCAAGTGAAAGTCCATATATGTCAGAGGCTCTGCCTTCAAGTTCGGCAAAACGCTTTGTAACACGGTTAACGCGTGAAAGAGATGCAAGCGATGTCGCATATGGCATTGATGCTCTGCCTTTTGCCTTTGCGAGTATCTCTCTGCCTTTTTCGTTTAATGCGAGTATTCTTCCGTATGGCGGCATATGAGTCATGTCTTCACGGGTTATGCCTATGAGCAGTGAAAGAAGTATTCGCTTGATACGCGCCATTGTATATCGCTTGGTTTTTACAGACAAAAGCAGTTCGTCGAGCGTACCCGCCATTCTTGCGCCGAATATCCGGTGTTCAAGACCCTGTCCTATATCACTGAGTGAAGCTATTTCTTCAGGTGATGACATTCTCAGACGGTAAAGTATAACTCTTTCAAGACGTTCGAGTTTGGCAATGCTACCCGACTCAATACACTCATGAACCGCATTTGCCCATATATCAGGCATTAGGTCGTAAAGCTCAGATGTATCTGCTCCGGAAAGCAGTTTTTCACGTATATACGATGCACTCGCTGTTTCACCCGATGTTTCACTGCTGTCATGATGTGCTCCCGAACGTTTCACCGTGAACGGCTGAATATCTGACCTGAAAGCCCGCAGTGCACGGATATACTCTATTGCAAGTGTATTGTTAGGCTCTGAAATAAGTACTCCGGAGCGTGGGTCAATTCCGTTGACTACCGAGCATAGCGCCCTCGGATAGGTATACCCCTTTTCCATTATTTCAAGTATATCTGCCCTTTTTTCGGCAGCTATGCTGTCTACTTTTTCAAGTGCAGAAGTGAGTTTGCCAACGTCTCCGCATTCACTGCCGAATGACAGTTCATCAACTACTCCAAGTCCATTCAGCAGCCACACTGCCCCCGCAGCAAAACTCTCCGCAGGCGCAAGACTGAACTGTACAGGCAGCTCTATCACAAGGTCGACCCCAGATTTTACGGCAAGACGTGCTCTCCTGTGCTTATCCATTACAGCTACGTCTCCACGCTGCACAAAGCTTCCGCTCATTACGGAAACTATGTGTGTCGCACCGTTTCTGCGGGTCTCGTCGATATGATAGAGATGTCCGTTGTGAAACGGATTGTATTCACATATAACACCGCTTATCTTCATTCTGATTTCCTCTTTTTCTTTCTCCCGTATATTATCCCATACATATTATATTATCGCTGAAAACAAGTGATTTGTCAATGATTTCACCGATTTTTTTACAGGTAATATAATTAAATAAGAAATATTGCTCTGTAGGTGTTGCAATTTCAGGAAGAATATGTTATAATATTACGTGCAAAAAATTTATTCAGATGAAAGGATATTATTACTATGATAATCTTAGTTGTTAATGCAGGCAGCTCATCGCTCAAGTATCAGCTCATCGATATGGACGATGAGAGCGTTCTCGCAAAGGGTAACTGCGACCGTATCGGTATCGACGGTCACATCGCTCACAAGGCTGCTGACGGCAGAACTCTCGATGAGGACTGCGCTTTCCCCACACATACAGAAGCTTTCATGAAGCTCGTTGAAGCTCTCACAAAGAGCGACGCTAAGGTAATCGACAGCATGGACGAGATCTCTGCTGTAGGTCACCGTATAGTACAGGGTGCTGACGTATTCGACAAGTCTGTTCTCGTTACTGACGAAGTTATCGACAAGATCGACGAACTCCGCGAACTCGCTCCTGTACATAATCACGCTCACGCACTCGCACTCCGTGCATGTAAGAGCGTTATCCCCGCAAATGTTCCTCAGGTAGTTGTATTCGATACTGCTTTCCATCAGACAATGCCCGCAAAGGCATTCATGTTCGGCCTCCCCTATGAGGACTACGAGAACTACCACGTAAGAAAGTACGGCTTCCACGGTACATCTCACAGATTCGTTTCCAAGGCTCTCGCTGAGGCTATGGGTAAGAATGTTGAAGACCTCAAGATCGTTTCATGTCACCTCGGTAACGGTTCTTCCATCACTGCTGTTGACTGCGGCAAGTCTGTTGATACTTCAATGGGATTCACTCCCCTAGACGGTGTTGTAATGGGTACACGTACAGGTGCTGTTGACCCCTCTGCTGTTACATTTGTTGCTGACAAGCATGGCTTCACTCCTTCTGAGATGAGCGAATACATGAACAAGAAGTCCGGTTTCCTCGGAGTATCCGGTGTTGGTTCTGATAACCGTGACGTTCAGTCTGCTGCTAATGAAGGAAATAAGAGAGCTCAGCTCGTTTCTGATATGCTCGTTTACGAGATCAAGAAGTACATCGGTTCTTACGCTGCTGCTATGAACGGTGTTGACGCTATTCTCTTCACCGGCGGTATCGGTGAGAACTCATGGGAAGTACGTGAGGGTGTCTGCACAGATATGGAATACTTCGGTATCAAGATCGATAAGGAACTCAACAAGTCTGTAAGAGGCAAGCTCACAAAGCTTTCTACTCCCGATTCAAAGATCGAGGTTTGGATCGTTCCTACAAACGAAGAGCTCCTCATTGCAAGAGATACTCTTGAGCTTATCTCAAAGTAATTTACTTTATAAAAGCTTTAAGCCTGTCCATTCGGACAGGCTTTTGTTTTTTTGTGCATTAACTGTTGCTTTATACGGCTGCATATGCTATAATAAAAGGTAACGATATCAAAAAGGAGGCGTGAAAATGTCGGACGTTAAAGACATTCTTAATTCTATTCTGACCGATGAAAAACTGCTCAACAGCCGCGCATTCAGGGACAAAGTCTACTCTGATGAGCCGATACTAAAACGCGCCTCACAGATAAAAACTCCTGAAACTCCGCAGAAAATCAAAGACATGAAAGCTATCGCCTTTACCCCCGAAGCATACTGGAAAACCTCAGCATGGCTGTTCTACAATCAGGGTGTTTTCATGCAGGACTTCTCTGATGTTTACGAGTACACGACCGATTTCACAAAGTTCTTTCCCACTTACCGTGACCTCGATAATGAACAGCTCCGCGGTTATTTCTCATGGCGCTCATACGTCCGTAAAGGCGAATATAAACCCGCTCCTGTCCCGTTTATTTTTATGTACACCTATGAAATTATCAACAATATCGGCGTTAAATTTCCGGAATCCGGACTCATGATCCTGAAAGAACTCGGTAAGAATTACACTGACGATTCATTCTCTAAACTCCTGACGCGTTGGATAGTCGACTACTGCGTGTATTATCAGCTCGACCCGCAGCTCATCAGTGACAGTCCGGATATGATATTTGACAATGCGCTGATAAAGCTGATACACGCAGAGAATTCCACTGATGAAGAGCTGTTCCATGCGATTATGGAGCTTTCATCTTATCCGGTGGAACACTCTCGGTTTTATATTCAGTATCCGGAAGAATTCAGAAACGCTGCTGTCAGAGTATTCCGTGCATCATCGGTATTTTTCAGTGAACATAGAAAAAATTCCCTTTGTGATAAGCTCTTTGGTCACATGACGGAAATGAACTGCCGACTGTTTGAATCAACTGTTTTCTACGATAGAAACACCACCAGAAATACCGATTATTCGCTGAATGAAATACACTCATACACCTGCCGTAACGGAATCTGGCGATGCCGTAAATTCTATGGAAACCGCTCACGGAGCAGTCAGCTGGGCGAACTGATGAAAATGCTCGACCATCTCATGCGTGAAAGGTACGACTTTCGCTATAAACTGCGACCTGCCGAAGTCTCGAAAAGCTTTTCAACTATCATTAAAAAGGAACTCGACCTTATTGACGAGGAAAAAATGCGTCACAAGGCTATGAATATCGAAATCGACCTTTCAAAACTCGAAAGTATCCGGTCCGCAGCCGATATCACGCGAGATAAACTCATTGTCGAGGAAGAGGAAGAAGTTGTTCCCGAAATCGAAAGTGCCGAACCTGAACTGCCGGAAAATAACACAGATTCGCCACTTTCTGTCGGTGAAACTCTTTTCCTGAAAGCTCTCCTAAACGGCGGAGACTGGGCGTCAGCCGCAAAAAATTCCGGTGAAATGCCCTCTATCCTCGCTGACAGCATCAACGAAAAACTCTTCGATCTGATCGGTGATACCGTTATCGACATGAGCAATGATACACCCGAACTAATTGAAGACTACATCGACGAACTGAAAGGCTTCGTCACATGAGGTGAAATATATGACTAATAATCCAACTGTTCCGAAGCGAATCGCATCGGCAATCATAAACTCTCTTAAAGGCGGAGTCGTTCCTCGTATCGGACTCCCGTATATCACGGTTGGACGTGAACTCGAAATAGACGCGCTTCTTCACGATGTCGACATTATTGAGGACGGCGGTGCGTCATTCCGTTTTATTGTCGGCAAATACGGAAGCGGTAAAAGCTTTCTCCTGCAAACTATCCGCAGTCACGTTATGGACAGAGGCTTTGTAGTCGTTGACGCTGACCTATCCCCTGAACGAAGACTTCAGGGTACAAAGGGTCAGGGACTTGCTACATACAAGGAGCTGATCCGCAATATGTCCACAAAAACACGTCCTGACGGCGGTGCCCTCACTCTTATCCTCGACCGTTGGATAAGCAGTGTGCAGTCAGAAACAGCGGCTGAGACCGGTCTCACAGCAGACTCTCCGGAGTTCGGTGATGCCGTCGAAAAGAAGATATACGAAGTAATATCCGCTCTGAACGAAATGGTACACGGTTTCGACTTCGCCCGACTGCTGACCATATACTACCGCTCTTACGCATCAGGGGATGACGAAAGCAAGGCTAAGGTTGTAAAGTGGTTCCGCGGAGAATACTCAACAAAGACGGAAGCAAAGTCCGAACTCGGAGTAAACATCATTATCACTGACGATGACTGGTATGAATATATCAAGCTTTTTGCGGCATTTCTGAAACGTGCAGGCTACGGCGGACTGCTTGTCCTCATTGACGAACTTGTCAATATCTATAAGATTCCGAACGCGATAACAAGACAGTACAACTATGAAAAAATCCTCACAATGTACAACGATACTCTTCAGGGCAAGGCTAAACACCTCGGTATCATAATGGGCGGAACTCCGCAATGTATCGAGGATACGCGCCGCGGTGTATACAGCTATGAAGCACTAAGGTCAAGACTTGCAGAGGGACGCTTCGGCAGAGAAGGAGTTAAAGATATGCTCGCACCTGTCATTCACCTCGTCCCCCTCACTTATGAGGAAATGCTCGTCCTGACCGAAAAACTCGCAGATATCCATGCAGGTCTTTTCGGCTATCAGCGCAAAGTTACTCAGGACGACCTCGTTAACTTCATAAAGCTCGAATTCG
>Ga0256407_10006404_pt1 | contig 18192 bp, 17 predicted proteins | sample RumenRJG_04DNA_FD_193489 | JGI IMG/M metagenome (GOLD analysis project Ga0256407, IMG submission 193489) | Bovine rumen microbial communities from Lethbridge, Alberta, Canada - RJG_04 | ecosystem: Host-associated > Mammals > Digestive system > Stomach > Rumen | place: Canada: Alberta...
TGAGTCAAACTTATCGGCATCCTCGGTAGTCAGGTAGTGGCAGGTGCCACCACGGCGGCAGCGTTGTTCCATCTCGGGATGGCGATGCATATAGTCGGCCAGGCTCTCGGCAACAATCTCGCCTTGAGGAATCACCGACACATGGGCAGGCATATATTGCTTTATCTTGTCCAAGAGCAATGGATAGTGCGTACAGCCCAAAATCACCGAGTCGATGTCGGCGCTCTGAGCCAGCAGGGCGTTGATATACTTTTGCACAAAGTAGTCGGCACCTGGACCATCGCTCTCCTGGTTCTCGACTAATGGCACCCACATCGGGCAAGCCTGACCATAGACCTTGAATGCAGGATGTAACTTGGCTATCTCAATGTTGTATGACTGGCTCTGGATGGTGCCTGGGGTTCCGAAGACGCCCACATGACCTGTGTGTGAAATCTCGCCCACTTTCTCCACTGTGGGGCGAATCACGCCCAGTACCCGCCGCGATGGGTCGATCAGTGGCAAGTCGTTTTGCTGAATGGTGCGCAAGGCCTTGGCACTAGCAGTGTTGCAGGCCAGGATCACCAAGTGACACCCATGATCGAACAAGTAGCGGACGGCCTGCAAGGTGAACTCATAGACTAAGTCAAACGAGCGAGAACCGTAAGGGGCACGCGCATTGTCGCCCATGAAGAGGTAGTCGTATTGTGGCAACACCTTGCGTATCTCACGCAAGATGGACAGGCCGCCGAAGCCCGAGTCAAAGACCCCTATCGGCCCTGGAGTGGACATGTTCTGAATCATACTGCAAAGGTAGGCATTTTAATCGAGAATTGAAAATCGAGAATTGAAAATCGATCATAGCGACACTGTCTGGGACAACAAGTGCCTACTAGAAAACAAAAATCCTCGACTCGCGTCGGGGATTGCTTAACTAATTAACCTTCTAATACCATTAACATAAACCTTTGAATTTACCGAAAAACAACCGCCTCACGGCGGTTGTGATCTTACTAACCTTAAAAACTAATACCATGAAAACTGTTGCAAAGGTAATGTCTATCTGCGACATAGCAATGAATTTGCCTTAAAAAATGCGCCCAATTAACAATATTTAATCAAAATAGCCCAATTATTGCATAAATACAGGACGTTATATGCATTTTTGAAAGCGTTTGTGTATGCCGCAGTACCGTTGCAGCCTCTAGAACGCGTTGATTACCCTCGCAATCATGCGCGCGTCATCTGGTGTGATGGGTGCAGCGATGGGCAGACTGACAATCTCGTCGGCCAGGCGTTCGGTAACTGGCAGGGGGCCATGCTCCAGATGCTTGTAGCAGGGTTGTAGATGCGGTGGGGTGGCATAGTGGATATCGGTGCCGACACCCCGCTCTTGCATGTAGGCTCTGAACGCATCACGGCGACCATCGCCCACACGTACAACATATTGGTGCCACACTTGCTCCATACCATTAAAGATGGTTGGTGCAGTCACTAGCCGGTGATTGATGCATTGTGCGTAGGTTGCGGCCACCTGTCGCCGCTGCTTGTTCTCGTCCTGGAAGTGCAGCAACTTGACGCGGAGCATAGCGGCTTGAATCTCGTCCAAGCGGCAGTTCAGCCCCCGATAGATGTTGTGGTAACGGCGGTCGCTGCCATAGTTGGCTAGTGCACGCACGGTCTGGGCCAACTGTTCATCGTTAGTCACAACGGCACCGCCATCGCCCAGAGCACCCAGATTTTTGGTGGGGTAGAAACTGATGCCCGCGGCATGTCCCAGACCGCCAGTGCGACAAGTGCCGTTCAGGCCAGAACAATCGGCTTTGGCGGCGATGGCTTGGGCATTGTCTTCAATCATGAGCAGGTCATGTTGTCTCACCACATCCAGCAATTGCGAGTCACAACAGGGCGTGCCATACAGGTGTACGGGCATCACGGCGCGCACACGCGCGTCAATCAGCCCTTCAAGCAGGCTACTATCCAGGTTCATTGTGTCGGGCCGGATGTCACACAACACCGGAACTAGATTGTTGTCGCTGATAGCGAGCACCGAGGCAATATAGGTATTTGCAGGCACGATGACTTTGTCACCACGTTGCAAGTGTCCCAATTCGATATATGCTCGCAGTATCAGCCGCAGTGCGTCCAGACCGTTGCTCACAGTCACGCAGTGTTCTACTTGACACAATGCGGCAATCTCCTGTTCCAACAGTTCGGTCTGCTTGCCGTGCAGAAAGCGGCCACTGTCAATCACGGCGCATGCTGCTGCCTTGAGTTCGTCAACGTATGCAGACTGGGTCTTAGCTAAGTCTAGAAAAGGATATTTCATCGTTATCGTTTGTTTGCGGTGAGGGCTAGGAATTGGTCATAGTCGCGCACATAGTCTGCCTCGCTGTAGTGCTCGCTGGCTAGGCAGAGGCACACCGATCCCGATGAGAACTCCTCCAGCACTCGCCAGATTCCGGGCACGATGAGCAGCCCCTGATAGGGACGGTTGAGTGTGAAACGTCGCTGCCTGACCCCATCGTCTAGCACCACATCAAAACTGCCGCTGATAGCCACCAACAGCTGGTAAAGGTTTCGGTGTGAGTGGCCCCCTCGGCTTTCGCCTCCTGGAATGTCGTACAGATAATAGGTGCGGCGTATCTTGAAGGGGATGGGATTGTTGTCCTCGACAACAGTCAGGTTGCCGTTGGCATGGTGGTGCTTGTCAAGTTCAATGATGTGACAAGCGTCCACATGACTGGACGTATGTGGGTCTTGTGTCATGGCTGTTGCTGCTTCAGGGTGAGGTACTCGTCGAAGTTCTCGATATAGTCGCTGGCATCATACAACTCGCTGGACAATACATACACCACCGAATTGGTCGAAAAGTTATCGATTTTGCGCCATGTCATTGGCGGTACATATAACCCATAGTAACTGCGCGACATGTGATAACGTGTTTCGCTGGTGCCGTCGTGCAGCACGACATCAAAACTGCCCGACAATGCGATTATCAACTCATGCTGTTGCCTGAAGGCGTGACCGTCACGGTGCATGCCACCGGGCACGTCGTAGATCCAGTAGGCACGACGCACATCGAAGGGGATATGTTGACCACCCTCGACAAACGACAGATTGCCGCGGGGGTCACTCACCTTGGGTAACTGTATGATGCAAGGGCCGTTAAATACCATTCTGTGCCAACTTGATGAGGTACTCGCCGTAGTGGTTCTTCTTCAGTGGTTCGGCTATTGCCAGCAGTTGTTCGGTGCTGATCCACCCCTTGCGGAAGGCGATTTCCTCAAGGGCGGCAACCTGCACACCCTGCATCGTTTCAATGGTCTGGATGAAGTTCGATGCGTCGAGCATGCTCTCGGCAGTACCGGTGTCGAGCCAGGCAAAGCCGCGACCCAGTGTCTGCACATACACGCGGTCGTGCTGCAGATACTCTTGGTTGACAGTCGTGATTTCCAGTTCACCTCGAGCCGAGGGCTTGATGTGTTTGGCTATCTCGATCACATCGTTGGGATAGAAGTAGAGACCAGTCACGGCAAAGTTTGACTTGGGCTGAGTGGGCTTCTCCTCAATGCTCGTTGCATGGCCGTGCTCATCAAAGGCTACAACGCCAAAGCGGTTGGGATCTTTCACTGCATAGGCAAATACTGTGGCAATGTTTTCGTGTTTGGTGCGGTTCAATGCCTCCTTGAGCATGCCTGTGAAGCCCTGACCATAGAAGATGTTGTCACCCAGCACCAGGCAAGCGTCATCGTCACCGATAAACTCCTCGCCGATGATGAAGGCTTGCGCCAGACCCTCGGGACGGGGCTGCTCGGCATAACTGAATTGCACGCCCAGTTCCTCGCCGGTGCCCAGCAGACGGCGGAACATCGGCAGATCATGAGGTGTCGAGATAATCAGTATCTCACGGATGCCGGCAAGCATCAGCACCGAGATGGGGTAGTACACCATCGGTTTGTCATAGATGGGAATCAACTGTTTCGAGATTCCCTTGGTGATGGGGTAAAGACGCGTCCCCGAACCACCCGCTAGCACTATTCCTTTCATAACTATGAATATTTCTTTCCTTAAATCCTCCCATCCAGGGTGGGGAAATGAGGAGTAGGTTCAAATCCTTAATTCTAAATTCTTAATTCTGAATGAGTTATCGGTTTCCGTACATCTCGTCATAATAGCGCTGATAGTCGCCACTAGTCACACTCTGCACCCAGTCTTGATGATCCAGGTTCCAGCGGATGGTCTTCTCGATGCCCACGGTGAAAGGAGTCTCGGGATACCAGCCTAATTCACGGGCAATTTTTGACGGGTCGATGGCGTAGCGCATGTCGTGGCCCGGACGGTCGGTGACAAATTCGATGAGACCGTCGTTGATGTCCTCAACACGGCACTTGAGCAGGCGCTGATAGTTGGGCTCGTCATGCATGATACGGGCAATGATAGCAATCACCTGACGCACGATGTTAATATTGCTCTCCTCGTTGAAGCCGCCGATGTTGTAGACCTCGCCCACACGGCCGTGGCGCAGCACCATGTCGATGCCTTTGCAATGGTCCTCGACATAGAGCCAGTCGCGCACATTCTCGCCCTTGCCATAGACGGGCAGTTTCTTGCCTTCAAGGATATTCTTGATGATGAGCGGAATCAACTTCTCGGGGAAGTGGTAGGGACCGTAGTTGTTACTGCAACGCGTGATGTTGACAGGCAGGCCGTAGGTCTCGTGATAAGCCATGGCAATCATGTCGGCACTGGTCTTGCTGGCCGAGTAAGGCGAGCGTGGAGCCATCGGCGTCGTCTCGGTGAAGAAGCGGCTGCCGTAGGTCTTCAGGTCTTTGCGGTTGCCTATCACCTGGCGCAGCTCGTCATCGACATGCAGGTCATGGGCCTCGTCATAGTCCTTGCTCAGCGAGCCATACACCTCATCGGTCGAAATCTGCAGATATTTTTTGCCTTCTTGATAGGTTGGGCGCCCTTGCGAATCCTTGCCCGTCAGCCAAGCCTCGCGGGCGCAGTCCAGCATATTTTGTGTGCCCAGGATGTTGGTTTCGAGAAACAGGCGCGGATTGGTGATGCTGCGGTCCACATGGCTCTCGGCGGCAAAGTTGACGATGTAGTCCACATCGTTGTCGCGCAACAGTTGCCGCACCAACTCACGGTCACCCACATCGCCGCGCACAAATGTCACATTGTCGCGCTCAATCTCTTCCTTGATTGAGGCCAGATTGCCGGCATAGGTCAGTGCATCAAGGATGATGATGCGCACATCGTTGCCATACTTACCCAATATATATTTCACAAAGTTGCAGCCAATGAATCCAGCCGCACCGGTCACGAGGTATGTCTTCATACATTCCATAATTATAGTTACAATCTGCAAAGATAGCAATTTCCGTCACATCTTACAATATTTGCAGCGAAAAAATACAAAATGATGTCCCACTTCACAGTGGGACATCACCAATGTTGATTATTTATATTAGAGTTAGATGAAATTAATCAACGTTCAGGTTGACGCGCTTCATGTCCACAGCGGCCAGACCCTTGCTGGAGGCCTCAAGGAACTGAGCGACAGTCTCCTTATTCTCGCCAGCCTCGTAAACTTGCTCCATCAGAACATTCTCCTGATAGAACTTGTTCAGACGGCCCTGGGCGATGTTCTGGATCATCTGCTCGGGCATGTTAGCCTCCTTGGCGGCAGCGGTCTCGGCCATGAGCTTCTTAGCCTGGTCGACCTGCTCCTGAGTCATGTAGCCCTTGCGGACAGCCTCGTCCTGATGCTCCTCGGTTGCGCAGTAGTAGGGGTTGAAGCCAGCCTTCTTCAGAGCAGCCTCAACAGCCTTCTTCACCTGCTCAGCCTTGGTCTTGTCGATGGCAACGCGCAGCTCCTCGTCGATGACTTCCTTGGCAATCTGGTCGCGGGTGGCCTTCATCGGGTTCATCGAAGCAACCTGCATTGCGATAGCCTTGGCGACATCACCATCAACGTTCTCCTGGTTGAAGGCAACTGCAGCCGACAGCATGCCGTTAAAGTGGTTGTAAACCACGGTCGAGGGAGCCTCGAGGCACTCGTATGCACCAAGTTCCATCTTCTCGCCGGTGATACCACTCAGAGCAGTGATTGCATCGGGCACGCTCTTGCCGTCGATAGTCAGGGCGGTCAACTCGTCCAGAGTCTTCACGCGGTTCTCGATAGCGGCATCCAGCAGGTTCTTAGCCAGCGTGACAAACTTCTCGTTCTTGGCGACGAAGTCGGTCTCGCACTTCAGGGCGACGATGGCAGCAAAGTTGCCAACGCTCTTGCCAATGGCGATACCCTGGGCGGCGTCACGGTCCTCACGCTTGGCGGCGATAGCCTGGCCACGCTTGCGGATCAGTTCCTTTGCTTTCTCGATATCGTTGTCGCTCTCGATCAGGGCCTTCTTGCAGTCGCTCAGACCAGCACCTGTCATGTCGCGCAGTTTCTTAATGTCATTGATTGTTACAGCCATTGTTCTTGTTTGTTTTATTGTTTTGATTATAAATTTCAAGATTAACTCACATGTACCCCACAAGAAACAAATTATCCTTCTGTTCTTGTGTCTTAAACATAAATCACACGAAGCAACTAATCCTTCTGTTCTTAAACCACTAATCACACAAAGCGACTAGTTCTTCTGTTCTTAGAACCATTAATCACACAAGGCGACTAGTTCTTCTGTTCTTAGAACCTCAAATCACACAAGGCGACTAGTTCTTCTGTTCTTAGAACCACAACTCACACAAGGCGACTAGTTCTTCTGTTCTTAGAACCACAACTCACACAAGGCGACTAGTTCTTCTGTTCTTATGTCTAAAAAACCGCGAATTTCGCGAACTCATGTCAGCCGTCATGGCCGCCGAGACAATCGTGAAATTCGCGGTCGGTTATTGTCACGCAATCACTGATTACTCAGCAGCGGGAGCCTCTTCAGTGGCGGGAGCCTCCTCGGCAGGAGTCTCAGCAGCGGGAGCCTCGGCAGCCTCCTCGGCAACCTTGCGGCGTACGCGCTGACGACGGGGCTTGGGAGCCTCTTCGCCCTCGGCCTCACCCTCGGCAGCACCACGGTCGATGTTCTCAATCTTGCGCTCCTGCAGACCCTCGTTGATGGCCTCGCAGACAGTAGCGAGAATGATGTCGATCGACTTCGAAGCGTCGTCGTTGGCGGGAATCACGAAGTCCACATTGTCGGGGTTGCTATTGGTGTCGACGATACCGAACACGGGGATGCCCAGACGGTTAGCCTCGGCAACAGCAATGTGCTCCTTCATCACGTCAATCACAAACAGAGCGCTGGGCAGACGATTCAGGTCGGCAATAGAACCAAGGTTCTTCTCCAACTTGGCACGCTGGCGGGTAATCTGGAGTTTCTCGCGCTTCGACATGTTGTCAAATGTGCCGTCCTTCGACATCTTGTCGATGGTGGCCATCTTCTTCACAGCCTTGCGGATGGTCGGGAAGTTGGTCAGCATACCACCGGGCCAACGCTCAATCACAAACGGCATCTCCACGCTCTGGGCGCGGTCTGCAACAACCTGCTTGGCCTGCTTTTTGGTAGCGACAAACAGCACTTTCTTACCGCTCTTGGCGATGTTCTTCAGTGCGTTGGCTGCCTCTTCAAGCTTAGCCTGAGTCTTGTATAAGTCGATGATGTGGATACCGTTACGCTCCATGAAGATGTAGGGAGCCATAGCAGGGTTCCATTTGCGCTTGAGGTGACCAAAGTGGCAAGTAGCGTCCAGCAATTGGTCGAAACTGGGAATTTGCATTGTTTTTGTTTTTTTGTTTGTTTACGTTCTACTTAAATCAACCGCATAGTAGCCACCGCAGTTCTTCAGTGTGAGTCTATGCAGTTTGGATACTAAACTCTGATGCCGGGCAGCGGTGGTCACGCCACCATTCCGGCGCGAGCAAGACCGAAGAATCGTATATATAATAAGGTATAACGATTAACGCTTGCTGAACTGGAAACGCTTGCGAGCCTTGGGCTGACCGGGTTTCTTGCGCTCGACGGCACGAGGGTCGCGAGTCATGAAGCCTTCGCGGCGCAGGGCACTCTTGTCCTCGGGGTTGATCTTAACCAGCGCGCGAGCGATGGCAAGACGCAGAGCCTCGGCCTGGCCCTTGTAGCCACCACCAATCAGGTTGACGGTGATGTCATACTTCTCGGCGGCCTCCAGAGTGTTCAACGGCTGCTTGACGATGTATTGAAGGATGGGGTTGGGGAAGTACTCATCCAGTGAGCGCTTGTTCACGGTGATAGTACCGTTGCCTTCGCTGACATAAACACGGGCGATGGCGGCCTTACGACGACCTACTGCATTAATTCTTTCCATAGTTCCTATCCTTATTTGAGTTTGTTAATGTCGATTACCTTGGGCTGCTGAGCCTCGTGGGGATGCTCACTGCCATTGTAGATGTGAACGTTCTTCAGCAACTTGGCACCCAGGCGATTCTTGGGAAGCATGCCCTTGATGGTCTGGATGAACAGAGGGTGCATACCGGGCTTCATGCCCTTCTTGTAAGACTTCTGCATCAGCACTTGGGGGGTAGCGAAGCGCTGGCCACCGGGATAGCCCGTGTAGCGGACATACTGCTTGTCGGTCCACTTCTTGCCAGTCAGCACCACCTTGTCGGCGTTGATGATGATCACGTTGTCACCGCAGTCCACATGAGGTGTGAAGCAGGGTTTGTATTTGCCACGCAAGATTTTCGCAACCTTGCTGCACAGGCGACCCAGAACCTGATCGGTAGCATCGACTACTACCCATTCCTTCTGGACGGTTTCGGCCTTAGCCGAGATGGTTTTGTAACTTAAAGTATCCACTTTTAAATTCCTGATTAATAATTAAATAAACGAACCTTGCAAACACACTTGAGCACGGCCATATGCTCGCATGTGCCGCTCGATTCAGATAACTTGGATATAATCGGCGTGCAAAGGTACGACATTTTCTTCATTCAGCAACCCGCAAACACCCCCAAAACCAACATTTTAGCAAAAATCCCCAACTTTTAACATTAATTATCAATCTGTGATATGCCTTTTTAAATATCAGGCTAGTAAAGGGCGTTTGCATCATATTTCATCAGCTTCCGCCGCCATCGGCGCGTCTGCGTCTTTCTCCAAGTTAGGATACAAATGAATTACCGTTGCTTGATGCTCACTATCCTCGTCGGCGGCATGCTCATATTTCTTGAAGTTCTCGGCTTGTTCAAAGATTTCCTTGAAAACCTCGTCCTGTGGCACGGGAGGATAGCCGTTCTCGGCCAATATCAGAATCAAGTCCATCTGCAATTCGGCCTTGATGTCCGATCGATTAGCCCAGTCGGTATATTTCGACTTGTCATCGACCATTTTCTTCACGGCAGCGGCCAATTTGAGCAGTTTGTCTTCGGGATACTCAAAGCCGAATTTTACAGCGATGTCCTTTAAGATGTCGTAGAATGCCTTTTCTTCATAGGTTATACCCAGTTCTTTGAACGACTTCTTTTCCTTGTTGACTTCTTGTAAGAGTTCTGCCATCTGCTTGGCCACTTCTTCTAGGACTTCTTGTGCTAATACGGCATTGTCGCTACGGTCGTTGTATCGTGCCACTAGTGCGTTGAGTCGCTTGGTGAAATCAACGCCTCTAATTTTGTTCACTTTCTTGAAGTCGGTGATCACTGTGCGCAACAGTTTCTCCATCAACTTCACCTTGGTGTTGGGCAGTTTCAGGTTCTCCAATCGAGCCATGTATTCCTCACTGAGCAAATCAATATCCTTGGTGTTGGCATTGACTTGAATAACTTCTTCAACCCCTTCTGATTTCAACGCTTGCTGCAGCATCTGGCTCACCTTATTATTCATTTGAGTGATGTCGGGTGCGTCGCCTTTGGTCAGTTTGAAGATGATAGAACGCACGCCTGTGAAGAAATGGATGTCTTCTCTGTCTCGGTCAGTGATGTCATCATGATTTGTGCAGATGTTGAAGGCCGATTTCATCTTCTTGACGTGACCCATGAACAAGTTTTGTGTTTTCTCTGAACTCTGGATAAATTCTGCGGCATTTTTCAGGCACTCCAATTGCTCCAGTGGTGTGCCTGTCGAGAACTTCGTGTAGTCGAAGTGGGCAAACATGCGGCGCAGAATATCCAGTTCGTCTTTAACCAGAGTCAGTGACTGCTCGATGGTTTCCACATTCTCGCCCAGGTCGCCTCCACCGGCATATTGCTTCAGTGCATTGTTCAGGTTGCTCTTGATGCCCAGATAGTCAACCACCAGACCCTTGTCCTTGCCTTCAAACACACGGTTCACCCGCGAGATGGTCTGTATCAACGTGTGCTTCTGCAGCGGTTTGTCTACATACATCGTGTCGAGACAAGGGGCATCAAAGCCTGTGATCCACATGTCCACCACAATGGCTATCTTGAAGTCCGATTCAGGGTCTTTAAATTGTATGTCCAGTTTCTTCCTGTCGTCATCGCTGCCCAGCAGGTCATAGAGTGCTTGTTCGTCGTCATTCGAGCGGGTCATCACCATCTTGAGGCGTTCAGCCGCCCATTCAGGGCGTATGGCAATAATCTGCTTGTACAGTTCGTAGGCAATGAGGCGGCTCGAGCACACAAACATGGCTTTGCCGCAGACGGTGCTGCCTTCTTCAACGCGCTTCTCGTAGTGTGTCACAAAGTCGTGTGCCACAGCAGCCAGTCGCTTCGGGTCGCCCAGAATCTTGTTCATCTGCGTCACCGCCTTCTTGCTTTCCTCTATCTGGTATTCGTTGGCACCCTGTTCGGCACATTGTTTATAATATGCCTCTATTGCCTCCAGTTGCTCGTGGTCGGCAAATACCTTGGCTGCACGCCCTTCATAGACGATGCGCCTTGTGATGCCGTCGGCCACCGATTCGTTCATCGAGTAACTGTCCACCACATCGCCAAACACATCGATGGTGGCATCGACCGGAGTGCCTGTGAAGCCCACATAGGTGGCATTGGGCAGTGAGTCGTGCAGATACTTGGCGAAGCCATAACTGCGCTTCACTCCCTTGTCGGTGATGGTCACATTTTGTTCGATATTTGTCTGCGACCGATGTGCCTCGTCAGAGATGCAGATGATGTTGGCGCGGTCCGAGAGCAGGTTGATGTCCTCGCTGAACTTCTGTATCGTGGTCAGGAACACGCCTCCGCTCTTTCGGTCACGCAGTCGCTCGCCCAGTTCCTTGCGTGTTGTCACATTCACTACAGTTTCGTCACCGATAAATTGCTTGGCATTCACAAACAGCCCCGACAGTTGGTCATCAAGGTCTGTGCGGTCGGTGATGAGTACAATCGTGGGCGATGCCAGGTGCCGGCTACGCATCAGCACCCTGGTCAAGAAGAGCATCGTCAGACTCTTGCCACAGCCAGTGGCACCAAAGTAAGTGCCGCCCTTGCCGTCGCCCAGCACATTGATGTGCGAGTGTTCTAGGATGTTGTCATACAGGCTGTGCGTGGCGAAGAACTGTGGATAGCGACAGACGATTTTCAGTTCGCTTTTAGAGTTGTCGGGAAAGAAAATGAAGTCTTTCAGCACGCTCAACAGGCGTTCGCGTCTGAACAGCCCTTGCATCATCGAGTGCAACGTGTCGATGCCGTCGCCTGGCCTGTCTTTCTGCTCCACCTTGCGCCAGGTGTAGAAGAAGTCGTAGTCGGCAAACAGCGAGCCGTATTTATTGTTCACCCCGTCACTGATGACTACAAAGGCATTATAGCGGAACAACTCTGGAATATCCCTGCGATAGCGCACCGTCAACTGCGTGTAGGCGTTCATGATGGTGGTGGCTTCTTTCACTGCGCTCTTGAACTCCAGCACCACCACAGGCAAGCCGTTCACATAGACAATGCCGTCGGGTATGCGCCGTTCCAGCCCTTTGATCTCCAGTTGGTTGACAATCTTGAAAAAATTCCGGTCAGTGTTCTCAAAGTCAATCACCTCAACGAACAAGTCTGGCTGTGAGGCATCCTCGCGCTTGATGGCGAAACCCTCGGTCATCAGCCGATAGGTCTGGGCATTCTGTTGGTAGAGTGGGGCACCATTGTCGGCTGTCAGCCGTGCAATGACGCGCTCCACCTCCAAGGGCGTGATTCCCTCTTGGGCATATCTGTCCATCAGATACATCCGCAAGTCATCGCGCAGCACCACCTCCGACAACTCTTTGTGTATCGTTTCGCCATTCACGTAACTGTAGCCCTGTTGCTCAAACAGTTCCATGATGGCCATCTCCAGCGCATGTTCGTTAAAGTGTGACATAGGTTTATTCCTTTTTTGTTAATTCATTATATAGTGCCATTCCTTTTACCGTAAGCAGATACTTCTGTCTTGGATGGCGAGGGGAATCAGGATAAAGAAGACGTATGTAGCCTTCTTCGATAGCCGGATTGAGATAGTGCTGCAAGAAATTCTCACGATCTTTTAACCCCATCAAGCCTATCATCTCTTTTACAGACACCTCGTTTTCACCAACAACCTGTATGAGTTGGATTATATTCGGATTATTGCTATGCAACTTATCGGATACTTGTCGGGTACTTGTCGGGTGCTTGTCGGGTACTTGTTGCGTGCTTGTACGTGGACTAATGTTTTTTGCGAGATTTGGCTGCTCACTCCATTCTGCCGTTGGATGAATATGTAGATAGCGGTTGCGCAAGTCCCATTGCTCACCGAACAACAGATTACGGAAGAAACGCTCAAGATATATTGGGGTATAGTCTATTCCCTTTGCAATATTATGATAGTTGGCACGCACCAATGCATTACGGAAATACCAAGAATGTTTGGCAAACAAGTCATTGTTCACATCAAATCCCAACGAGCGTAGATATTGTATAGTGAAAACGGCTGTAGTACGGGTATTCCCCTCGCCAAAGGCATGTATCTGCCATAATCCAGAGACAAACTTTGTCAGATGGCTTATCATTTCATCTTGACTCTTTCCTTTATAGCTATATGCACGTTCTTGTTCCAAATCATAGTCGATAGCGCGGCGAAGGTCTTCCCAATTCAGATAGAGCACGGTATCACTTTCCAAAGCCCATTCCTTTTTTGTAATGTCGTATTTACGGAATTCCCCGGCATGCTTCATCACACCTTCGAAAATGCGACGATGAACGGATTGATAGCCGCCTGTGCTGAAATCAAAGGTTGGGCTTGACAATACTTTTACAATGTTCGATGAAACACGGTCTGCCTCTTCCTTGTCTTCATCATGGGAATCATGAGCAGTCTTCGTAATATAGTATTGATTGACGAGTTCACGTGCTTCATCTATGGTGATATCTCCTTCGATATGCCGACACGCCGTGTTTTGCAGATAACTCGAAACCTTCAAGCCATCTACAGCCTGCAGTCCTATAGCTGTCTGCCAATATCCAGCCTTTTCCTTCTTGTCAGGCTCACCTTGCCGGATGTACTCCTCAAAATCCAAATATCCTTCCTTCATGTTGTTTGTATTTATTTATTCGCCAAACAATTCCAACTCAATATCTATCGCATCACCCAGCAGCGTAAGATTCTCCTCTTGCGCTAACCACTTTGTGAAGTCATTTGCCTCATAAGGCCATACCGACCTTAAATCAGTAATTCTTATCGTCTTGCCTAATTTATCCATTTTCTACTCGATTGTTTTGTTCTTTAAACATATATTGTCAGTACTTGGTTCTCTCATTGTGCATCGTCTCGCCATTCACGTAACTGTAGCCCTGTCGTTCAAACAGTTCCATGATGGCCATCTCCAGCGTATATTCGTTAAATTTATTTATATCGTTTTCATTCATAATACATTAAATGTATCATTTCCCTAATATACCATAGTTTACTCTTTAACTATTGTATCGATTAACCTATCCTTTATTTCAATTTTATGAATATGATTCAATTCGTATTCAAAGATTGATGCTATTATTATTTGATTTTCAGCGAAATCTCGATTCAATATATTTATCATCTTTTTGATATTTTCAGGATCAACCTCTTTCCCACTAGGAGAATCCAATATGATTGGCAATTTTATATTAAGTGTTCTTTCAATTTCAATTAAAGATGCTAACCGAAAAGCAAAAACTGTTTTATGGAGTATAGCTCCTGATAATTCCTTCAAATTAGAAGTAAATAGATATTTTTCAGTTATCGCATCCCCATCTAAATCTAATTCATTAAGATATTTTCTTGTGTTGTTAAAGATATTAGTTATTGTGGTTGTAGCATTTCTTGTAATATCTTTTATTTGGTTTTTTATATCTGTTATTTCTTTCTCTACGCTATGGATTTTATTCTCAACACTCAGTGCGTTTATCGGAATAGTTGCAATTCTCTTATCAAAAATTTCTGCAATTGTTTCCACATCATCAAAGAATGACAATTGTGTTTCCTCAACGCGTTGTTCTTTTTCTATTTCTTTAATTTCTAATGAAATTTTATTATAGTCTGCAGCAATTATTTTTTTCTTTGCAATTAAATAATATATAGAATCATTTAGTCCGACTATATTTTCATCTGTTACAGCGATGGTTTCACCATTTGGCAATTGCACGAGAAGACCAATATCTGCAATGAATTTTTTTATTTTCTGGTTATCTCTTAATGCTCGTTCAATTTGTTGTAATTCTTTTTTTAAAATGTTTTGTTGAATCTTACATTGATTGATTTTACTTTCTGTTGTTGTATCAAAAGACTCACTGGCCAAATTGGAGGTTTCCATATTAATAGTCTCTTGGTATTTTGAGACACTAAACATTTGCTTATATTTCAGCAAATCTTGACTCTTTCTTTCTTTTTGACGGACTAATTCTGAACAATCAAAATTGTTTATTCCCCTTATCAATTCTTCTATATTATATCGAATACTGCCAATAACTATACCTCTATTGAGAAGAGTCCATCCTTTCTCTTGATCAAAATAAAAAGCACCGAGAATATTATTTAACAAATCAACATTTTCCGTTAGGAATAGTTTTTTGTGCAAATTATGTTCTTGGCTTGGCAAAATGAATGTTTCTTCATTACCATCAACATTCATGACAATATATTCTCTTGTACTACGGATTAATACAACATTTCTTCCATTTTCTTCAATTTGTGTTGTGACTATACAATTCTCAAATTTGATATTTTTTGTATTAGGAATACTATACCCCATAGAATAGAGCAAAATTCTTAACAAGGATGTTTTTCCCGTGCTGTTTTTTTTACTATATATTAGGTTGTTGTTTTCAGAGAATACAATATACCTTTCGAAATAACCTTCTTTAATATGTATACTTTTGAATCTCATAGCTTTGTTGCTTCTTTTATTCTATTAATTTGAATTCTTTTATTCAAAACGTTACGCAGAATGATTCTTATTAGGCATTCCTTGATGTCGTCATTCATAGTAACGTCATCCAGTAGATATAGGTAGTCTTTATAATGAGAGTTTATAAAAAGTCCTGCCCTTTCTTTTTTAGTTCCTTCGTAAAAGAAATTATATGCATAAAGCACTTTTGTCACAAATTCATATTTTTCGGTACATAAATTTATCACGTCTTTATATAATCTAGTTATTTCTTCTGTTTCGGAATCATCCAAATCTTCGTCATCAAAATTCATGTTATTTGTAGCAAGTACTATTACTGGCCATATTACATCATTTTTTGTAAGTTTTAATCGGGAGTCTCGTTTCGTACCACTTTTGAAAATATCATAATGCCATATTTTATGTAACTCGGATGGGGTTACCGAGTTAATGCCTATGGTTGTAATAAAATCTTTTATCACATAATCCACCACATATTTATTTCTTTCCTTTTCATCATCTGTTTCAAAATAGAATGTTTGAATTAATAATTTTGATTTGTCAAATGGGCCTTTTATTGATGAAAGAATGTCATCAATCCGTTTCTTTGATTTTCCGGGCAGTGAATCATAACTTCTACGACTTGACACGCCCAAGAAAATCTGTTTTTCCGATGGAATACTTAAAGGGTTTGCGGAGTTACTGATATAAATTAGTTGTTTTGTTGATGGGCATTTACTATATGCATCCGAAAGAGACTCCATGGCTTTCTTTAAATTAGGTAATGCCTTTGAGAAGTCAGTACTTCCGTTAACAGCAGATTTTGCTTGCGCAAGAACAGAACTACCATCACTTAATCTAATTTCCACATCTTCATATCCTTCCATTTTTATATCTGACATATCTTTAATGTTATCTAACATTAAAACAATTGCTGCATTAGTCTGGAAGTCAAAACCAAACAATGTAGATGTTGCAGTTCTATCAACCATATCTGTCATTTCTTTTCTTATTGCCCCATCTTCGCCAAAAGCAAAGACTGTAATTCCATTAATTTCTCGTTCTCTTTATGTATAACCGCGATGTTATCAAATATTTGTTTCAACGACCAGTTTAATTGAGAAAAACCATTGTCCATTTGTTGAGGCAAGGTGACTTTCAACTCCATAATGTTTTCTGGTGTAATTGAAGGATATGTCGCCTTGCTCATTTCTGCAATACCTTGAAGAATATCAGTAACAGCTTCATCTGTAAGGATCAAATATAATAACTCATTAGATATTTTATGTGTATTTGAACGTATTACAGCGAAAGCAGTTGATACGACAACATTACTAACATCACCTTTTATTATTCCATAATGCTTTAGGTTTGGCCGAACAGTTGAATATACAATGTCGTTGGTTCTTACTTTTCTTTTCGCCCTGCTTGGTATTTCATCTTTTCCGACAATTAGATGTTGATATACATCGAATTTATTCTCCGTAACACTACTACTATCTAGATAGTCTATTTCCTTATAGTTATCTTTTGATGAAATATTGTCAGTATTTATTACACACACCTCTCCTAACGTTCCCATTCTCCAGCCTTCGGGGAGGTTTTCTTTGTCGATGTTGTCGACAAAGGTTTTGCGGTAGAGGGCTTGGGCGGTGGCTTCGAGGTGCTGAATCATTTGATTGTTGAGATGGATGCGCCGCGACACAGTTTCGTATTCTTCAACAATCTCACGCTGGCGAGTGATGGAGGGGATGGGGAGCATGACATCACAAAGTTCGTCCCAATCGAATATCTCACGAGCACTGCCATGAGAATGAAAACGGGCATAACGGTCAAACTCGGGACGACGAAACCACATCATCAAATACTCTGGCAATAGCTGTTCGTGGTCAATAACTTCAAACACAGTATAAGCTTGCGAAACAATAGCATTATCATATTTATCAAGTAAGCCTATAGCTATTTTATCACCCCGTCGTGATGTGTCAGCAATGTAAACGAACTGATTATTCTGAATGACTTTGTATGCAGACATGTCTGTGCCAATAGTGTTTGCTATCGAAGGCATAAACTCCTTTGACACACTAAGCCCCAGCAAGTTCGAAACCTTCAACTCCCGATTACGAACATTCACTTCTCTGATATAGTCGCCTAAACGTTTGTATTCCATAGTTGTCAGTCCTCCTGTTCGTAGTAATATGAATAGTCAATACCTTTCAAGAAGATTTCGCGGTCGTCAATCCTTTCGGTGAGCGCATCGCCGAGCAGAGTTCTCAACCTTTCCGGGTCGGTCGCACTCACTATCATCGCGTTCAGGTAGTCCTGCTTGGCTATGCGGCTCCAGTCCACGCAACGGCCTATGCGGTGCTTCATCAGCAAATCGAGCCATAGGCGCGTACTGCGTCCATTACCCTCCATGAACGGGTGGGCCATATTCATCTCGATGTATTTCGCTACAATCTCGTCAAAGGTGTCATCAGGCATGCGATCAATGTCTTTCAGAACGCCATGTAGATATTCCGCTAAGCAAAAGACAGTGTTGCCCTTTGAGATGGTGACATTACGGATTTGTCCTGCGAATTCATACAGTCCGCCGAACAGATAGGCGTGAATCTGCTGCAAGCCTCGCGTGGTGCCAATCTCCACACTCTCCATCAGTCCACTCTCCCACAGGGCGTATGCCTTCTTTTTGCTCTGCCCATCGACGGTGCTGTCGCTATACGTGAACCAGTCAAGGAAAGCGATAGCCCGATTGTTGGGATAGTTCTTAGCGACAATCTCTACACAATTGTTATCAATGGCGTCGGCTGTTCGTTTCTTGCCGTCGGGTGCCTGGAATTTGAACTCGTGAGTGACACTCACGAGTTCAATTCCATCGTTGGCAAACTTGCGTTTAAGCCATCGCCA
>Ga0256407_10006405_pt1 | contig 18189 bp, 16 predicted proteins | sample RumenRJG_04DNA_FD_193489 | JGI IMG/M metagenome (GOLD analysis project Ga0256407, IMG submission 193489) | Bovine rumen microbial communities from Lethbridge, Alberta, Canada - RJG_04 | ecosystem: Host-associated > Mammals > Digestive system > Stomach > Rumen | place: Canada: Alberta...
TCAAACAAAAAAAACAAAAAAATTAAAAAATAAAAATTAAAAATTAAAATTAAAAAAAAAACTTAAAAAAAAATCTAAAAACATATAGAAAAAAAAATGTCATTCAAAGACCAAGTTCTAGTAGAAATAAACAAATTTCGTACCCAACCAAAATCAATAGAACAACGTCTACAAACTTTTCGTTTAGGTTTATCCCGTCTTCGAGCACGTGATCCATTCCTTTTAGAAATCGATGCATTTATATCATCATTAAACAATTTAAAACCAATGCCTCCATTAGTTTTAAATGAAGTATTATCAAAATCAGCAGAAAAACAAGTAGAAATTTTTTCTCGTGACGAAACCTCATATGATTCATATATATCAGGAGAAAAATTAAGAGGAAAAATCCCAGATCAATACATAAGTCAAAATTGTGTATTAATGGCAAATTCAGCTGATGAACCAGCAACAATAATAAATCAAATTTTATTAAATAAAATGGATAAATTTAAAATTGGAAGAATTTTCTTAACAAATCCAAGATATACTCAAGTTGGTATTGCTCATGTTGAGAAAGATGATGAAAATTATGTTATTGTTATTTTAGCTCAAACAGAAGTAAAGAAAAGAAAAGCAATACCATTACCTGATGGTGATTTAACAGAATTAAAACATGCTTTTGATTTATTTGATGTTGAAAAACAAGGTGAAATTTGTCCTAGAGATATTGTTGAGACTATGGAAAGTTTAGGTTATGATAAAAAAAATCCTGAATTATATGATATAATGGTTGAATTAGATGTTCCTGAAAATGATACTGTTGATTTTTCACTTTTTGCTAATCATGTTGTTAATGCTGTTCGAGATAAAGAAACTGATGATGGATTAAGAGTTATTTTTGAATTGTATGTTGATGATCATACTAATGATACTATGAGCTCACAATATTTGAAAAGGATTATTCAGGAATTAGATGAGAAAGAAGCATTAAAAACTATTAATTCTTTAATGAGTGAGAAAGGTGGTCCGCAAGCTAAACTTAGTTTTCCTGAATTTGTTGATTATATGAAAAATAATTATAATGATGAAGAAATTAATCAGAAAGTTCAAAATGTTAAAAAGTATAAAAATATTCAGTTAAGTCCTTCTGTCAGTTCTAGTATGAGTGGAGGAAGTAAAAAATGGAGGAAGAAATAATGCATTTTTTTATTGTTTTTATCTTTTTTTTTTCTTTTTTTAAAGAATTAAAATTTCATTTAGTTAGAAATAATTTTTATTTAAAAATTTAGATTTGTTTTGAAAAAATATTTTTTTATTTATATCATATTTTTCTTAATTAGAATTTATTGTATATTTTTTTTTGAATTAATATATAAATTAAAATTATATTTATTTACAAATAAAAGTAATTATGAATCAAGAAAGTTATAAAGAAATAAGGAATAGAAAAGGGGAAAAAAATTCAAATAAAAATAAAAATCATAAAGGTAAAATACAAAAAAATTGTATTATAATGAAAAAAAGACTTGATAAAATTAAATTAGATAAAGAAAATTTTAAAGATGATGAAATTAAATATGAAAAATATAAAGAATTTGAAAATAATTATAAAGAAGCATATCAGAAATTAAAATGGAAGAAAAAATGTAAAAGGAAAAATTCTTGGGATGGAGAAAATAAAAAACCAAAAACAGGAAGAATAATAAATAAAGAAAATGAAGGATTAATTCAATAAAATGTAAATAAATATATATATATATATTTTTTTTTTTATATATAAAAAAACAAAATTATGACTAAAATATTTATATAATAATTATATTTAAATTTAACTTCATTCAAAATAATTTGAAATATCTTTTAATTAAAAAAATAATTATTTGATAATTCATTAATTGAAAATCCTATTGCATAACAATCAACTTCAATATATTTTGATAAATTTTTATTATTATTTAAATTAATTTCATAATTAGGTGTAATTAATATTTTTGGATGCAAAAAAATTTTAAATTTAGGAAATTGATTTTTTGAATTTTTATTTAAATTATTTTGTTTTAATTTAATCATGCAATTTTTACAATTTTCAATATTTAAATCTTCATTTATATCATTTTCATATAAATTTATTATACCATTTTTTTTAATTATATAATTTTCTTCTGTTATATTTCTTAAAAAATGTTTTTGATGTATTAAAGAATAATAATCTCCATATTTAATATATATTTCTTGATTTGTAAAATTAAATTTATCTAATTGCTCTTTTGTAATTTCATTATTAGAAAGTTTATTTATTTTAAATTCTAATTTTCTGATAAGACTAAGGTTGAAATTTACTTTATTAAAATAATTTAATAAATTTATCAATAGTAATATAAAACATAAGATTGATATTAAAGAAAATAATGTTTTATTTGTGTTGGATTTCTCTACGTTTGAATTTTGGGTAATTTTAAATATTTTAAATTCAGAAAATTTTTTTTTGCATTCATGACATAAATTTAAATGTATTTGTTTTCTTAATTGCAATAATTGATTTTTTAATTTTATATTTTCTTCTTTTAATTTATTTATTTCAATTTTTTTTCTTAATCTCCCAAGTTTTGCATATTGTGCATTTCTTTTTAAAATTTCTTCTTTTTTTAATTTTTCTTTTTTTGATTTCTTATTTAACATATTTAAACTTTCAAAATTTTCTTTTTCGATGAAATTGAAATTAAATAAATAATCATCGAAATTTCCTATTGATGAATTATTTGAATATAAATCATTTTTATATTTATCTTCTTCTAAAATATTTGAAAAAAGCATATATATTTTTAAATGAAATGAATTATTTTTACTAAATATATAAAATTTAAAATTATTTAAATAATTATATTTATAATGAATAAAGAAATAATAAAATTAAAAAAAATATGTAATATTGATAATTAATTTTTATATTCATTATTAAAACAAAATAATGTAATAATCCATAATATTATAAAAAAATAAAACAAAATCAATAAAAAATAAAAATGAAATATTTAAGCATTATTTTATTAATTCTCCTATCAACATCATTTTCAAAATGGTTACCTGAAGTAACAGGTTATAATGAAAATGATTCAGACAATGGTTATGCAGGAATAATAGGAAAGCCAATAACAGGTATAAGAATCCACAATCAAGTATTCAGAGTTCACATAAAAAATGGTGGTTGGTCAAAAGAAATAAGAGAAACATATTCAGGAAATGAAAAAGACTTAATAGATGGATTAGCTATTTCAGGAAATATAGTATATAAAGTTCATCTATATGAAGGAAGATGGTTACCACCAGTAAATGGTTATGATATAAAAGATAGTGAGAATGGTTTTGCTGGAATTATTAATAAAGAAATTGATGCTGTTATGATAAGAGGAAAAAAATATGCTGTTTCTTATATTGAACCTCATGAACCTTCTAAACCTAAAATTTTTGGTAAACAACAATTTATAAAAAGTGGTACTGGATTAAAAGGTGTTAGTTATCAAATGAATTTACCTGGTATGAGAGAAGGTTGTTTATTTATGGCTGCTTGTGTTATTGGTGGTCTTGGGACTGATGAACAAATTTTGTTTGCTAGGAAATGGGCTGTTAAAAATGGTTATATTAGAGATTCTGATACTTATGTTAATATGAGTGCTAAAGTTTTAGCTAAAAGAATTAGTGAATATTTTAATACTTATTATCATGCCAATTGGGATTTTGGAAGAGGTAGAAATCATTTTTGGGTTATTGATGAATATGGAAGAGAAGTTTTTAATTCTGCTGGATTAGGTTATCATTAACTTTAATATATGTATAAAAATTATTTTTTTATTAATTTTTTTTTTTTTTGGATTATATTTTTTTTTATATACTTTTTTATGAGTATTTTATATTTTTTTAAAATAATAATCTAATTTCAAATTTTAATTATTTAACTTTAATATTTTTTTTTTACAATTAATTTTCAAATTTTTTTCATATATGATATAATATTATTTTATAAATGGAGGATACTGATGAACTTTTAAATAATATAAAAGAAGGAAACCAAAATGTAAATTCAAGAATAGGAAGAATAAATAAAAAAGATCCCTTCAGAGCAAAAAAAGAAATAGAAGATCTAAGAAAAGAATTAACAAAAATAAAATCAAATTTAAATAAAATAGATAATTATATGTTATATGATGGAAAAGGTGATAAAGGAGAAATAAAAGTACAAAAAGGAGAATATGATTCTCTAAAAAAAAAATTAGATTCATTAGAAAGAGAAGTAACTCAAATAGAAAATCTGGATAAATTAAGAAAAGGAGAATTAAAAGGAATAGAAAAGCAAAAAACAGAAAAACTTGAATTAGAAAATCAAATAGGTCAAATTGAAGATCATGGTAAAATAATTGATTATATTGGTAAAGATATAAGAGAAGCAAATAGAAATTTAAATGAAGCTGGTATTATGGTTAATGAACAAGGTAAAAGAATTGATAATGTTACTGATAAAGTTGATAGTAATCAAGTTAAAATTGGTCAAGCTGAAGTTATTGAAAATCAAATGATTAGAACTGCAAAATGTCAAAAATGTTCTTTGTTTTCTTTGGTTATTTTATTGTTGATTTCTGATATTATTCTTTTTATTGTTTTTCTTTATCAAAAATTCAAAAAGTAATAAGTATTTATTTAATTAGATATTTTTTAATTTATTTTTTTTTTTATTTTAGTTATTTTTTAATTATAATTTATTATTTGGATAAAATATATTATTATTTTTTGGAAGATTTGAAAGCTCAAATAATGTTAATCCTTTTGATTTATTGTTTTTTTTCTTTTGACTATAAATAATTGTTTTATTTTGTTTTTTATCATAACCAAAGTTCATTAATATATTTTTTTTATCATAAGGTAATGATAAAAATATTTGTTCACAAACTGTAATAAATTCATTTTCATTTAAAGTTTCATTTTCTTCTTTTAATTCTCTGAAAATTGGTTCTAATATTTCTTTAATATTCTTAGGAATTTTATTAGTATTTACAGCAGAATTTTTTATTAAATTATCCTCATCTCCATCTAATAATTTAAATATTTTTTTAAATACTCTTTCTTTTTTATTTTCTAATAATTTATCAGTAGATTTATTAATTATAGGATTTGAAAAATAATTTGAATAAGTTCTCCTTTCTAATTCTTCTTTATTTTGTTTATATATATTATTATATAAATACATTAATGTAAATGGATTATTATTGTTATCATTTTTAGAATGTCTTAAAATACTTTTTGGTTTTATATATTTTTTTTTTTCAATTTCATCTTTTATTTTTTCCATTTTTTCATTTGATTTTGTTTTATATTTTATTAATCTTTCATAAAATGGTTCTTTTATTTTATTATTATTATTTAATACTGGACGATATGAATACATATTTTCAATTTTATTTTTATAATTATTTAAATTTTCTTTTTGAATTTTTCTATCATCATATAATTTAAGAAATCTATAATTAGGTTTATTAGTCTCATTAATAATTTTATTAGTTTCATTTTTATTTTCCTTATTAACTTTCGGTTGGAATGTATAATTAGTTTTTTGTTCATTTTTTTCTTTTAATTTATTTATTTTATTTTGATTATATTGTTTATAATTAATTATTCTTTCGTTATCTGTACAAGGAATTCTTTTTTTATCATCAATTTTATTTGAATTTATTTTAGGATGAAAAGTTGAAACTTTTTTTTCTTCTTTTTTCAATTTTGTTTTTAATTTTTCTAATTTTTCTTTCCCTTTTTCTTGATATTCAATTCCTCTATTATATAAATTTTTTCCTGCTTCAATACTTTCTTCTAAACTTTTTTTTTTTGTTATTGAATTATTTAATATATGACCTTGTGAATTATTTAAACTTAATAATCCATATTGATAATCATCAATTTTTATTATTTCACCATTTAATAAATTTTCTATGTCTGTTAAATTTATATTTGAATTATTAATTGTTAATTGATTATTATTTTTTATAATTTTATTTTCTACAATTGGATTTATTTTTTGATTTTTACTTATATTTTTTTTCTTTTGAAATGGTTCATATAATGTATTTTGATTTGAATTTGAATCATAATCACTTATTTGATAAGGAAATAAATTAGTTTTTTCTTTTTTATTTGATATTAATTCATCAATTGAATATTTAGATTTTTGTTTTGAAATATTTCTATTTCTAATTTTAGTTTGATTAATATTTGTATTTTTTTTATTATCTATTAATTTCTTTCTATCTTTCTTATTTATATTATTATTTTCTAAATTTTCTTCTTCATCTTTCTTCTTATCAATTTCTTCATTAATATATTTAGTTATTTCTTCCATTGTATTATAATCAATATTATTCTTCATACAAAATTCATAAATATCTTTTTTAGGATTATCTAAATTATATAATTTAAAATTCTCAATTATTCCATTTCCAATATCAATAGTTAACTGAAGAAAAGGTTTATTATCATTATTATCATCAACATCAAAATCATTACTAATTTTTTCATTATCAATTTCATCACCCATTTTTAATTAATTAAAAAAATAATAAATTAAAAATGAACTTTAAAAAAAATTTGTAATATTAAAAAAAAAAATATAATTTATCTCTTTAATAATCATCACCAACAGAGAAAATTTCTTTACAAGTTGGTCTCAACATAAAAGAATGTTCAAACTGGGAAGTAAAAGACCCTTCAACATCAGCAAGAGGAGGATAAGGTTCAACAACTCCAGCATCACATAAATATTTTAAACTCTTATGGACATTAGTTAATCCACCTTCTTCTAACCATCTTGGACAAAATGCCATTGTACTAAAGTGTTCATCAATATATTTAAACATATTTTTAGGTTGTGAAGCTTTTATTTTTGTATTATTAAAAGCAAATGGATCTTTCATAAAATGACTCCAATCTTTTAATTCTTTACATTTTCCTTTACCAGTAGTTGCAAAAGTTTCAATAGCATATAATTCACCTTCTTCCATTTTCATAGTATTTTCTTCATTTTTAAATAAAGGTACACTTTTATTACCATGTACTCTAAATCTTCCTAATGTATGTCCACATAAATCTTTTATTGGTTTAATTTTATGTATTTTACCATTTAATTCAATTTCATAACTTTTTATTATTTCTTCAATTGAAGCACCAATTTCACATAATCTAGCATCAATTCCTGATAATTTTATTCCTTCATTTGTTGCTTCTTTACTTGCTTTTAATAAATTATCATATATTGGATTAAATGATACTGTAAAAGCACAATCAATTATATAACCATTGATTTGTGTTCCAAAATCTAATTTCATAACATCATTTTCATTTAATATTGTTTCATCACCTGTATTTGGTGTATAATGTGCAGCTACATTATTAATTGAACACCCAGTTGGAAATGCTTGACCACATTCTGTTAAATTTGCATTTGTTATAAATTTTAGCATATTTTCTATTTTTTTACACATATCAATTAATTTAATTCCAGGTTTTATTATTCTTTGAGCATATTTTCTTATTTGTCTATGACATTCTCCTGCTTTTCTCATTGATGATAATGTAAATAAAATATATTTTTCTAATTCTTTTTTTTCTTCTGAATTACTTCTCCATATATTCTCTGATGGATATTCCATTATTATTCCTTCTGGAAATTCTGATAATGAAGAATATTGTTCATCTATTGATTTTGTTATTGGTATTGTTTGTTTTGTTTCTTTTTCTTTCCAATTTCCTATTAAACGAAAATGTGAATTGTCTTGAAATGATAAAGAGGAAATTTCCTTATTTTCATTTTCTAATTTTATTATTTCACGATAGGGATTTTCTCTTATTGGAATTTGTTCTTTTATTGAATTATTTTCTGATTCTGTATTTGCGTATTTTGGGATATATTCTTTTTTATGCTTTTTTTTATGGGATTGATTTTTATCTTGTTTTGGACTTTCATGATTTGTTTTGTTTATTTCAGGATTGCTATTAAATTTTATTTCTTCTTTTGATTCCTCTTGAATTGGTATTTTTTGAAAATCTGATTCTTCATTATGAGTATTCTTTTTTTTTGATTTCTTTTTTTTTTTTTTTTTTTTTTTTTCTTTTTTTTTTTTTTTTTTTTTTTTTTTTTTTTTTTTTTTTTTTTTTTTTTTTTTTTTTTTTTTTTTTTTTTTTTTTTTTTTTTTTTTTTTTTATTATCATCTTCATCATTTATGAAATTTAGTAAATCATTAATATCCATTAAATTATTGCTTGCAATAATATAATTTTAAGTATATTTTTCAATTATTTATTTTTTATATTTTTTATAATTATTATAAAATAAATTATTAAAAAGATTAAAATAATTTTTAATTATAATTTAAAAGAAAAAAACCATAATATCTCTTTTTTTTAGCTTTATTCATTTATATTTTATTTTTTCAGTTAATTTTCTTGTAATATTCATAATTATGTGATTAATATCATTATAATTTTTAATCTCTAATTTTTCTTTTTTAATATTTAAGATTATATTACTTAATGTTTTCTTCAAAAAAATTTTCTTTTATTATAATTAATATTTTATTATCAAAGTTAATTATATTTTTATAATTTTTGTTAAAATAATTTTATTTGTAATTTTCCCATTTATTTATATATATTACATTTTTAAATAATTAATTGAAAACTAAATAAATGATAAATGAAAATAAATAAAATAGAAATTAATTATATAAATAAAATTAAATATACAGAAAAATACCTTTATATAAATCTTAATTGAATATTTTCTTGATAAATAAAAGAAAAAAATAAAAATATAATAAATGGGATGTTCGATAAATAAAGAGAGTATTGAATCAGAAATATTAATTCTCCAACTTCAAAAAATTAAAATAAAGGATGAAAGAAAGAAAATGCTTAAAAAATATAAAGATTTAACTGGAGAAAGTTTGATTAGACCCAAAATACCTGAATATATAGATTATAAAACAATGAAAGAAATGAAAATAAATAAATATAGTAAAGATATTAAAATTACAAAAGAAAGTTCTACTTCAACCAAAATTAATTCTAGGAAATTTTTTTTTGAAACTGAATCATGAAAAATAAGTCTAATTTTTTTGTATAAATATATAGTTTTAAATTCTTATAATTATTATTTAATAAAATTCTTTTAAAAAGTAAAACTAGTATAAAAGTATTATATAATGTATTGTTAATTTATTTTTAATTTAAAGAATTAGAATTAGTATGTTTTTGATTTAATAATTATTGTAATATTTTATTTGAATTTTTTAATTCTTATATTCACTTTTTATTTATTTAAAATAAAATGTTTTTTATAATTAAAAATATTTTTTTATACATTTTTTAATTAAAAATGAAATTGTTAGATTTGAATTATATTAATAATAATTCATCTACTCAAACAAATTCTAAATTTATAAATCAATCAAATTCATTTATAACAAATAATTATAAATTGAAAATAGATAATATAAAGAATGAATCAATAAAAGAAAATAATATAAGTCAAAAAGGAATTGAAGAAAATTCAAATAAGAATATTTTAATTAATAATGGAATGAGTAAAGAAGTGTATGAAAGATTAAAAAATGAAAATATAAATTTTATTCAAACTCTTCTTAGATTAAAAGAAAAAACAGCAATTTCAAAAAATAATAAAAATCAATTTGAAAAACCTGAACAATATAATCCACATATAAATAAAATATTAAATGAAAGTATAAATAATAAAACAAATGATTCTATATTTAAAAAATGTACTATTCCAATTAAAACATTAAAGCATATAGTAAGAAAGAAAGAAGTTCCAATTAAAATAACAAAAGATATTAGGAAAACCAATTTACAAAAAAATAAAACTAAATTTAATAATAAAAGTGAAATTTTATATCACAAAAAAACAATAACTTTTCATAATAATCTTAATAATATTAGTATTAATAGTATTAATAATAATAATAATTCTAATAATAAATTTGAAAACAAAAATACAAAAAATAAACCTAAAAGAATAATTAAACAAAGAACATTAAGTGCAATTCCTAATCAAAAACAAATAGAGAAAATTAATATATTAATTAATGGAAAAAATAGAAGGAATACAGATATAAAAAGTGATAATATTAATAGATTAAATAGTCTAAATAATACAAATTCAACTGGAATAACAAATTTATCTATTAATCCAAATAATGAAATTCCTTCCGCAGTAATTAATTTATTTGATGATTGTAATGATAATGATAAAAAAGAAAATGTATTTAAAAAAATTAATAAACATCAATTTAAACAAAAAAAGTGTGGTAAAAACTTTTAAATATAGTTTAATTTTTTTATATTTACAAATTTGTTATATATTATAAATAAAAATATTTATTATAAAATAAATAATAACAATTAAAAATGTCAATGAATTTATTAGAAGAATTAAATCAAAAAATTGAACAACTTGAACAAAGTGTAAATACTTTAAGATTAAATTTATCAAAAGAAACTTCAGAATTGAATGAAATACAAAAACAAATGACAGACATTAAATCAAAATATGATATGAAAAAATTTGAAGTTTCTAGAATTGAAAATAAAATCAAAGAAAAATCAAAAATATGTAACGAAGCTCGTTTAGCATGTGATAAAATAATTGATAATACATCAAAATTACTTCAAGCTGTTAATAATGAAGTATCAAATAATCTTAAATAATATTTTTATTTAAAAAAAAATATTAAATAAAAAAATAAAATAAAATAAAAATATTTTATTATTCCAAAAAAATAAATTTAAAAAATAAAATTAAAAAAAATGCAAAAACAAACTCCAACAAATAATAATGAATTTTTTCAAAAAAACATAGTAATAACAGGAGCATCATCAGGAGTAGGTCGTAGTGCAGCATTATATTTTTTAAATTGTGGAGCAAATGTAGTTTTAGCAGGACAAGATAAAAATTCAATGGTATCAATGTGTAAAGAATATGGATTTAAAAATGCAACAATAATGACATTTGACTTAATAGAAGACCAAGGAATATTTGATTTTAAAACAGCAATAGTAGAAACATTATTAAAAGTAGATATAATAGTAACATGTCATGGAGTACTTCTCGATGGTGATATAGAAAAAACTTTTCCTCAAGATTTTGATTATTCACTTGATATAAATTTACGTTCAGTTTACTTATTTATAAAATATATATCTCCTTTTATTAATAATGGTGGTTCCATTATTAATATGAGTTGTTTATATGGTAGTAGACCTTGTACTGGAATGATTAGTCAAGGTGTTAGTAAAGCTGGTTTAGAAGCTCTTACTAGATATTTAGCTGGAGAATTATCTTTATATAATATTAGAGTTAATGCTATTTCATCATGTCCTATTGATTCAAATGCTTTAGGAAGAATTCATGCTTCTGAAAATGAAATTAATTACCTTAAAAAAAAAATGGAATATAATATTCCAATGGGAAGAATGGCTAAACCTGATGATATTGTTAAAGTCATTTCATTTTTGGCTAGTTCTAAATCAAAAAGTATTACTGGACAAATTATTAAAGTTGATGGAGGGAGAGGACTTACTAGTTCTGGATATGTTCATTATAGAGGGATTAAAAATATGAATGCTAGATTTGAACCTGATGGATTAAAAATTGGAAGTTGGTTTGATGAATTGTATATTAAATGGGTTGGACCTTATGTATATTATCCTATTGGAGATTTTCAACAAGTTATTAAGTTTGTTGGAGATAAAATAAAGGAAAGTAATTTTTCTACTCATTTAAGTGATGCTCATTTGAGTGTTAATGCTGGATATAAATTTATTGATACTAATGATGAAAAGTTAAAAATGAAATTTCCTAAAAATAAAAATAATATCCTTTTTGATGATAATTTTGATAATCAAAATAATAATTATAGTAATTTACAAAATCAAAATAATAAATAAATATAATATATTTTATTATAATGTATTTTTTTAATATATAAAAACTTAATTTAAATAACATTTATATTTACATTCTAAATAAAAATAATTTTCCAATTTTTAAATATTTTAAAGATAATATTTTTAAATAAATACATGAATGTAGATAATAAAAATATTCAAAATAATATAATTAAATATCAATCTAGAAGTATACATTATAATAATCATAATACAATTATGGATTTGTCTCAAAGTAAATTATTTAATATTAATGATAAACATAGTTCAAGAACTGCTGATCAATTTCCAATTAGATATGATGGAAGAGGGGTACCTATTATAAAAGGAAAAGAAAAAAAACATCATGCCATTTTTTGTGATGAATTAGATGATCCTAAAACTTTAATACATATTGATTCTATTCAAAATTTTAAAAATTTAAATATTAATGATAGTAATGTTGGACATAAATTTTATGAAAATAATAATTTTAATAAAGGAAAAGAAATGTGTTGTTGTAAATTATTTTAATTTTTTTTTGTATAAAATATTTTAAATTATATATTGGAATATTGGAATAAATATTTTTTAAAAGGGAATTTATTTAACTTATATAAAAAATAATTATTTTTATTATATATTAATTAAATATATTTTATATAAGAAAGAAATATTAAAAATAATAAATTTTAAAATATTATAGTTTTTTAATTAATTAAAATTAAATAATTTATCATATTTTGAAAAATGAAAAAAAAAATTTTGAAAATTTTAAATTAAATCTCCTTTATAAAATTCTTTAAAAAACAATTCAATTTTATTAATATCATATTCATAATTATGTAATACAATATCAAAATTTTCTAATTGTTTTTCAAATCCATCATTAGGAAAAATAATATTTCTTTTTCTTTTAACATACCAAAAAGCATCTTGATATTTCATTTTTAAATTATACATAACATAAGCAATAACTAAAGAAGAAGATCTTGACTTTCCCCATTGACAATGAACAAAACAAACTTGACTTTTAGAAATAAATTTAATCCCAGTTAAAAAATATTTAAATATATCTTCTTTAATATTATCATCAACTTCAAAATTTAAATAAGTAAAATCATTTGGATAAAATGCATATAAATAATAACCAACCATTAAAATATGAGTAATACCTAAATTTTTTAATTCATCTTTTAAATATGCATCTTTTGCACTTCCTAAATATAATTTATTTTCTATTATTTCATTACCTTCAAATAATAAATCTTTTTTATTATTTAAAATATTTAACATATATTCTTTATTTTTTTGTCTTTCCTTTTCATAACATTCATTACATATTTCATAACCTGATAATTGGAATTGTTTTGAAACTTTATTTTTTAAACATATTTCACATTTACAATCTTCTTTAATTTTGAATGGAGTAAATATGTTTTTATTTATTGTTTCTATCAATTCTTCAGTTGTATAATTTTTATTCAGTTCTTTTTCTGTAAAATCTTCTCTTGGGAATAGTTTTAAGTTAACTGGTCCCATATTTTTTTAAATTTGTTTAAACTTAATTATAAGACAAATTATTTATAATATTATTTATTCATCATATAAACATTAATTTTAAAATATTTAATTATTTATGAATAATTTTTTAAAATTAAATTATATTGATATATACTTTAAAATTTCATTTAAAAATCATTCAAAATATTATTCTTTTTTACAAAAAATATGAAGATATATTTTAATTATTATTATTATTATAATAATATTGAATTTACAATAATTTCTTAAATTTTAAATTTATAGCGTGTGTTTATATTTTTTATAATTTTTTTCTAAATATAATAAAATATACATCAAAAAAATGAAAAGAACAAAATTGAAAAAAGTATAAATATTGAAAATGTATTTTCAAATATAGGAAAAAATAAGAAAGAATTTTTATTTTTAAAATAAAGAAATATATACAAATAAAATTAAAATTTTATTTATTAAAATACCTTTAAAAATAAAAATAAAAAATGAAAATAATAATATTTATCATTCTTATAATTAAAATTTTTTTCAGAAAGAGCAATTTCATTTCCAATTCAAATATTTCAAGATATTTCTGTGATTGAAATAAATATAAATAAAATCAATGTTAATTTAATTTATATTCCAACTGAAGTAAATACAAAAGGAAGATTCTTGATTTCACCTCTCATAAGATGTAATGAATTATATAAACATTTTTGTTATTATCAAAAAAAACATCTCAAAAAATATTTAACTGATTCGTTTCCTGCTTTTGGAAATAAAATTTGTTCTATGATTTATAATGACCATGTAAATATTAATAGTTATGATTTAGGTGAAATGGAATATTTATATGTTGATATTACAAAAATAAAATTTATCTTTTTTTCCCAAATAATATATGATGATTGTATAGTTGGGGATTCAAAAACTATATCAAAATTTTTAAAATCTCTATATCCATTTTTCAATTGTTCAAAATTAACAGCTAATACTATTTCATGTGTATCTATTAATAAAATTGGTTTTTTTATTTTTGGTGATACTGGAATTAAATTTGAAAAAATTTCTTTGCATATTAATAAATTTATAGGGGATTATCTTTATTTTTCATTTCATACATTGGAAAATTTAGTAGTCATAATTGCTCAAGGAAAAAATCAAATTATTTTTACATCTAATTCACCCAATATTATAATTACAAATTCTTTTTAAAAATTCATTGTAGAAAATAATTATATGATATTAATTTTATTCATTGAATTCATATCTATTATGTTATATATTTTTTATGTTAAAACTCATGAACTAAAATATAATTTAAATAATTGATTATTTATTATTCTAAATTTGTGACTTTTCAAATAAATTAATGAAATAAAAATATTCATTTACAATTATTTAGATAGTAATATAGATAATTAAATTAAAAAGATAATAAAACAAATAATTTAATAGCAATGACATTAGAAAAGATTTTTAATTTGCAAAAAAAAATATAAAAACTATTAAATAATGACTATTATTTTTTATTATTTAAAAATTGTAATTAAAAATTAATAAATAAAAAAAATAACTCTCATATTATAAATTAACCTTAAATAAAAAAATAAAAGAATGGAAGTTTCAGAAGAAGAAAGTAGAACAGTGAGTGGAATTCCACAAGAAGATATAGATGAATTAAATAAAGAAGATGAAGAAGAAGATATAGATTTAGATAATTTAGCTTCTCTTCAAGTTGAAAAAAAACAAACAGTATATGATGGAGATCAACAAACATATAATTTCCAGGAAGATAATGAAAGAATAGATGTTTTTATCAAAAATTATCTTTCAAATTTTGGAATGGAAAGAACTTTAAGAGTATTTGAACAAGAATTTTATGAACATTTATCAAAAGGTGAAATTGATATGACAAAAATAGGTTCTGTTCCTAAAGTTTATATTGAAAGTGAAGAAATACAAAAAAAAATTGGTAATTTACAAAAAGATTTAGATTCAGCAAAAATATATGCAGAAAAGGCAAATAGTCAATTTCTTAGATTAAATAAAGGTAAAGAAAATGAAAAAATAAAACATAGAAGAGTACAACAAGAAAAACAAATATTAATAAAAAAAATTGATGATTTGAAAAAAGTATATGAAAAAGATAATAAAATATATAAAGATTTATTAAAAAAGTATTCAGATGTTACAGTAAAAACAGCAATTTTTGATACTCATATAGTATCAATGAAGCAAAAATTAGAAAATTTAGAAGAACAAAGATTAAAATTAGAAAAAACATTATCAGAATCAAAAAAACAATCAGCAGAATTAAATGAAATAAAAGATAAATCCTTAATTAAAGAAGAATTAAAAGGGAATAAAATAATTCAATGGACACCATTTCCACCAACACCACAAGAAATACCAAATTACAATGTAAATCCAGCAAATAATAGAATGAATATATTTAAAAGTTTCCCTGGTCATTTAAGAGGTGTAACATCAATAGATTTTCATCCTAAAAAAGCAATTATAGCAACAGCATCTGATGATAAAACATGGAAATTATGGAAATTCCCAACTGGAGAATTATTAATGCATGGTGAAGGACATAAAGATTGGTTAAGTTGTATATCATTTCATCCTGATGGTATATTATTATCAACATGTGGTGGTGATGCTACTATTAAAATATGGAATATTATAGAAGAAAAATGTATTCATACTATAATTGATCATGCTGAACCAGTTTGGAAAACTAAATTTCATTGGAGTGGTGATTTTATGCTTACATCTTGTATGGATCATACTGTTAGATTATATGATTTAAATAATTTCAAAGCTAGAATGAGTTATAGAGCACATGTTGATTCAGTAAATTCAATTAATTGGATTTATTATTCAAATAATTTTGTTACTGGTTCTGCTGATAAAACTTGTTCAATGTGGGATATGAGAACTAATATTTGTACTAGTACTTTCTATGGTCATAATAATGCTGTTAATGCTGCTATGGTTGATAATTCTGGTACTTATTTAGCTAGTTGTGATGCTGATGGTATTGTTAAATTTTGGGATGTTAGAATGGTTAGAGAAATTGCAACTTTTGATGAATGTAAACAAAGTGCTAATTGCCTTTGTTTTGATAAAAGTGGAAATTTACTTGCTGTTGGATATGATGATAGTAATATTAGAATTTTTAGTGGAATTAAAAAAAGTGATGCTATGTATAAAGGACATGAAGATGCTGTTTTGGATTTACTGTATGATCCTAATAATGCCAGCTTGTTGTCTTGTGGAGCTGATAGGACTTTTAAAATATGGCAATAAAATATTATTTTCTATACTTTTTTTTATTTTTTAAGAAATAATAATTAAATAGATAATTTTATAAATTATTTTCATTAATTATTTACTGGAGTATAATCATAATCATCAATTACTTCATTTAATCTTTTTTTTCTTCTAATTTTTGAAAACAATTTATTTGCATAGTTTTGAAAACAATTTATTTGCATAGTAAATTAAAATTATAGAAATAATAATTAAAATAATAACAATTATCCAAATCCATTTTTTCTTTTTTGATTCATCTTTTTCTTCTTTTTCTTTAAGATCTTGATTAGTTTCCATTGTATAACGTCCAATTATTTTTCTATCTTTATCTAATATTATAGTTTTTACTTTTTGAAGAAATATTCTACCTAATTTCCATCTATAAAAAGTATGATCATTATTAATAAAAAAAATTTGAAAATATAAATAATCATCAACTTCTTTAAATAATTCTTTAGGAGTAAAAACAATATCTTCACCCCAATCTTTCCTTTTAAATGTTACATTAGATAACATTGAAATATTAACATTATTCTTACAATAATAATAACTTAAAGATTGATATTCATAATAAGTTTGTTGAATAAAACATTCTTTATCAGTTATTTTATATTTAAAAAAATGATTATGAAGCTCTTTTTGATATAAATTAGAACCAATAATAATATCAATATCAGTAGAAAATTCAGCAAAATTAATATAATTAATATTAGTTTTATTATTATAATAAATACCATCAAATTTAAGATCCCAATGAAATTCATTTCCAGCTCTCATTTCTGCCTTCATATATAAAAAATCATCTTGAACATAATATCTATTATATTCAGAAGGATAATCTCCAATAATAATTTCTCCTTCAGTTTCACTTGTATAATTAATAGTAAAAACATAATTATTTGTTAATCCCTTTTTCTTTAATTGCTCAACAATATTACAATCATTTATTTTATTATCATTATATAGAGTTGGCGATAATCCAATAGCCCCACTTGAATTATATTTTAATTTATCTGCTAAAACAAATGTAAAATCATTAATAATTGTATTATTAAATGAAATTATGTCTTTTGAATGATAACCTGAATAAAATGGTTGAACTGAATATAAATTTTTTTTAATTAAATTATAAGTTGTTGATTTATTAGGATTGAATTTTGGGAAGTCTCCCACAATAGTTGGATCTGCTACGTAAAATGAGAATGTGTCTAAACATATTAATAAAGGTATTTTTTGACCTGGATTACCTAAATTTATTTCTGTTACTATTTCATTTTTTATTATATTTATTATCATATCTTTATTGTGTGTTTCTCTTTTTTTAAAAGTTAATCTATATATTCCTTTACTATTTTCTTTTAATATGTTTAGAATGTAAATGGA
>Ga0256407_10006406_pt1 | contig 18189 bp, 10 predicted proteins | sample RumenRJG_04DNA_FD_193489 | JGI IMG/M metagenome (GOLD analysis project Ga0256407, IMG submission 193489) | Bovine rumen microbial communities from Lethbridge, Alberta, Canada - RJG_04 | ecosystem: Host-associated > Mammals > Digestive system > Stomach > Rumen | place: Canada: Alberta...
GAAGATAAAAAAGAAGAAGAAGTAAAAAAAGAAGAAGAAGAAAAAAAAGAAGATAAAAAAGAAGATGATAAAAAAGAAGATGAAGAGAAAAAAAAAGATGAAGAGAAAAATGAAGGAGATAAAACAGAAGAAGAGAAAAAAGAAGAAGAAAATACAGGGTAAAAATTTAAAATAAATATTAAAAAAAATTTAATAAATTATTTAAACTGTTATATTGTTAGTAAAGAATAACAAATTTTTTCTATTTAATTTATATGAATACTTTTATTTATATTTTATTTTTATAATATTTAAAAATCCTTAAAAAAATTATATATTGCATAATAAATATATAATTGATATTTATAAAAAAGTTAATAATCTTAATTTAAATAAAAAAAAGTATTTAAATAAATAATTAAAAATAAAATAATCTGATTTTATTTCATATAAACAAAAAATCAATAATTAAATATAATTATTCACAATATAATATAATTTATTATATTAAAAATTCATTGTTAAAATGATAAATAAATTAATTAAATAAATTGAATTAAATATGTTCAATTTAGAATTGAAAAGAAATAAATCAAAAAAAAGTAAAAAGAATAATAATTCAAGTGATTATTCGAATAATAAATCAAATAGTAATGATGTAAGTAAAGATTTTAAAGAGTAAATTTTTATATAATAATTCTTAAAATTTAGATTAGATAAAGATATTTATGCAACAATTCAAAATGAGAAAAAAGGTATATTTTTAATATAAAAAATTTTCAGTTGAAGAAAATCAATCATTAGATAATTCAAATAATGAAAAAAATGATATTAATCCTTTAATGAATGAAATTTGGAAAGAAATTGATAATAATAATATAAATTTACAAAAGGAAAATTTAAAAAAACCTAAAAATAATTTAATTTCAAATCCAATTGATTTTTCTAAACAATTATCTTTTTCAAATAATAATTTAATTCAAAAACAAAAAAAACAAAATTTAAAAATATCAATACCAGATGATTATGAAAATGAAGAAAATAATTTCCCAAATAATAATTTAATTAATCAAAATATTAATAAAAAAAATCTTAATTTTTTACCATTAAGTCCATATAATATGATGATTAATTTTCCAAATGTAAATGGATCTTTATCAACAAAACCTGATTCAATAACAGATTCAATGAAGTTTAATAATTATAATTATTATAATAAAAATGAAAAAATTATGTCTCCTAAAATAGAAAATCAATCAAATTTATATAATACAATTTATGGATTTGGGAATAATACTTTTTTTAATAATTGTAAAAATTCAACTTTTCCTTTTAATAAAACACCAAATAGTAATAATATTAATTTTATAAATTTTTCACAAAGTACAAATTTAAATTTTATAAATAATAACTTAATCAATTATTTTTCTCCAAAAAATAATTTAAATATTAAAAAAGATAATAGTGAATTTATAATAAATATAAATGATATACTAATTGGAAAAGAAAAAAGAACTTCAGTAAGAATAAAAAATATTCCAGATAAATTAAAAGTAGATGATTTTATAAAAGAAATAAATACAAAAATGGAATTTGATAATAAGAATAATTATCAAACTTATGATTGTATTTATTTACCAATAAGTAAAAAAAATAATAAATTAAATATTGGATATGCATTTATTAATTTTATTAAACCATTATGTATAATTGAATTTTATCATAGATTTAATGGACTTAAATGGAAAAATAATAAAGAATGTCAAATTACTTTTGCTGAGAAATATCAAGGTAAAGATGAATTAAATAAACATTTATCTGAAACTTTTGGTGATAGTAAAAAGGCTTCTTTATTTGATATTAATTTTGATAAAATTAAAATTAGGATTCCTATTCAATATCAAAATTATTTAAAAAATTTTGATAAAGGAAAAATGGAATTTATTAAAATATAACTTTTAAATATTTAAAAAAAATATTTTATCAGAGTTATATTGATGAAGATTATCTTAAATTAAAAAATAATTTATAAAAATATTTTTTTATTATTGTACATATTATTTTCACTTATTAAAAGTAAAAATTTATTATCTACTTATAAAAATAAGTTTAATTATTTTTTATTTTAATATTAAAAATAAAATTAAAATTAAATAAATTTAAAATGTTTGACCTTAATTCTGCATATAATAAAGAATATTATAATAATCCAAATCCAAATGAAATTAATAATCAAAATCCAGAAATAAAAATTAAACAAAATCAAAATTTAAATGAATTATATAAACATAAAAATTCAAATTATAAATATTTCTTATCAAAATCATTTTTATATTTTGATAACATAAATGAAAAAAGATATTTAATGATTGATCGTGATTATCATTCAATGAGTGTAAATTCTGATTATAATATTTTAGTAAATGATGATATAATTGATTATAAAGAAATTGATTGTATTTTAGGAATGATTGAAATATGTAATCAAAAATTTTTTTTAATTGTATATCAATCTTTAAAAGTTGCAAAAATAAATAGATTTCCAATATTTCAAATTCAAAAAGTTGATTTAATTCAATTATCAAAAGACAATATAAATGATAAAAATCAATATGATATTATAAGAAATAATTTACAAAAATTATTATCAAATGGATCTTTTTTTTATTCTATTGGATATGATTTATCAAGAACAACAGAAGAGATATTTTTAAATAATAATAAAACATTTAATTTTTTATCTTATGTTAATAGTTCTTATTTATGGAATTTTAATTTATTAAATCATTTTAAACAATATAATATTGAAAAATCATTTATTGCAACTTGTATTTCTGGATTTGTTGGTTTTAAAAAGATTAATTTTGAGGAAAACAATTATCTTAATTTTATTATTATTGAAAGAATTAATCAAAAATATAATAATGAACAAAATAATGATAATAATACTAAACAAAATAATTTTTGTTTAATGTTTAAACAAATTGAATGTATTTCTTCATTTCCAAATAATCAAATTTTTTCATTTATTTTTTATCAAACTTTTTTCCCTATTTATTTTGAAGATAATTATTATCCACATTATTCTAATATTATAGAATTTTCAAAAGAATTAAATAAATATTTTAATTTCTTATCAATAATAAGTTCTGATAATCAAAAATTAAATAATCCTTTAATTCAATTATTAAAACATAATAACGAACATTTAAATAATATGTTTTTTATAGAATCAAAAAATTATAATTTTCAATCAATAGAAACAAATAATAACTTTATGAACTTTACTGATTTTTTCTCTTATTATTATGGACCAAATAATAATTATACATCATTGAATCAATGTAATATATATTGGTTAATTAGTTTAAATAAAACAAACTCATTAGATGATGATTGTATAAAATTTATTGCAAGATTCTCTTGGTTATATTTAAAGAAAATATTTCAAATATTAAATTTAAATGATATTGGATTTTTTTCAAATGATAATATTAATAATAATATAATATTAAAAGAATATAAAGATATTTGGTTATTTTATAGAAAATTTCAAATACATCAATCAAATAAAAATAGTGAAGAAAAAGAACAAAAAAAATTAAAAACAATAGTTGATTATATAAATTCAGATAAAAAAAAAATGTCAATAAAAATAAAATCATATAATAAATTAAATTTATTATTAATAACTTGGAATATTGCAGGAATTTCAATTAAAAATTCAAATAATACTCAAATGAATTATGATGTTAGTGATTTATTCACAAATAATTCATTATATAAAAATAAAGAAACTCCTGATTTAATTGGAATTGGTTTACAAGAAATAGTAAAATTAGAAGTAGGAAATATTTTATTAAATCAAAATGATAAAAATGTAGAATATTGGAAAAATAAATTCATAAATACAATAAAAAAAGTATATCCAAATGAAAATTATATTTTATTAAAAGAATTAGATTTAGTTGGTATATTTATGATAATATTAATTAAAAAAAAATATTTTGGTAATTTAAGAATAATAAATAGTTTAATTATAAAAAATGGAATGATGGGTTCATTAGGAAATAAAGGAAATGTTATATTTGTAATTAAATTATTTGAAACTTTTATTGCATTTTGTTCTGGTCATTACACTGCAGGACATTCAAAAAATAAAGATAGATTAAAAATTTTAGATCAAGTTTTAAATACAGAAATTAAATATAATAATATTATTACTTTATTTCAAGATTTTGATATGTGGTTTATTTTTGGTGATTTAAATTTTAGAATTAATTATGATTATGAAACTACTATGAATTTAATTAAACAAAATTCTATAAATATATTATATGAAGGTGATCAATTTTATTTAAGTAAAAAAGAAAATCCTAATTATTCAATTGTTAATGAAGGAGAAATTAATTTTTTTCCTACTTATAAATATGAAAAAAATAATGATAATTATAGTTTTAATGTTGATAAAATTAGAATTCCTTCTTATTGTGATAGAATATTTTTTAAAAATAATTTTAGTGAAAAAAATCCTTCTATTATTTTAAAAGAATATAATAGTGTTAAAAGTGTTAAATTTTCTGATCATAGACCAGTTTATGCAGTTTTTGATATTTTTTGTACTGAATTTTATTCAAATGAAAAAGAAAAACTTATGAATGATTTAATACAAATTGAAAATAATGATAAAATAAAAAAATATAATTCTGATTTAAATATTAATAATGATATGAATATTCAAAATAATCCTATTCATGATTTTCCAGTATTATCTTTTTCTAATAAAGATGTTAGAGTTAATTATCCTCAGATTATTAAAAGAGAAAATCAAAATAATAATAATAATATTAATAGGAATATTAATAATATTAATACAAATGTTGGTAATATTAATGCAAATATTAATATTAATAATAATAATAATGATAATGATAATGATAATGAAAAAGTTATTCAAAATTTAGAAAGTTTTTATAATGTGAAAAATGAGAGTAACTATAATAATTCAAATCAAAATTCTAATTATTCAAATAATGAAAATAATATTGGTTATAATACAAATAATTATTTTAATGTGAGACAAAGTGATAAAGACATTGAAAATAATTATAACCAAAATAATAAAGATAATTCTAATTTAAATCAAATTAATTATAATTATAATCAAACAAATAATAATATTAATTATAATCAAAATTATAATAACAATAATCTGAATCAAAATATTTATAATCAAAATTATAATAACAACAATCTGAATCAAAATATTTATGATCAAAATTATAATAACAATAATAATAATTTATTTGAAAATAATTATAATTTTAATAATATTGATAATCAAAATATGTATAATCAAAACAATAATAATTTCAATCAAAATTATTATAATAATAATAATAATTTATTTGAAAATAGTTATAATGTTAATAATAATATGAATCAAAATATGTATAATCAAAATAATAATAATAATAATATAAATCAATATAACTATAATAAAAATCAATTTAATAATTATAATCCAAATCAAAAAAATAATTAAAAAAGAATAATTAAATATGAGTGAAATTAATTATATTTAAAAATAAATTAAATAAATATAAAAAAGATATTTAAATATAATTAATAAAAATAAAAAAAAAATTAAAAAAGAAAAAAAACCAATTTATCCATAAATAATAAAAATAAAAAATACTAAATAAAAAAAACAAAAAAATACGAAACAAACAACAAAAAAAAAAGGTAATCAAATTAAAATTAAAAATAAAAAAAAAAAAAAAGAAATTACTCAACTCTCTGAAACATAAGAACATAAACAGAAGAACTTGAATTTCTAAAACTATAACATTTACTACATCTATCATCATTAAATTCATACCAATTTCCTAAAATATTAATATTAGCAGTATAATGTCCATATTCCATACTTCCAGCATGATTTCCAGTACTAATTAATTTATATTTAGAAGAATAATTTTTAGTACAAGACAATTCAAAATATTTACTTAAATCAATTTCTTCTTTAAATTCAACAATTGATGTATTTTTTCTTCCAGTTCTCTCATTTATTCTTTGTAAACTTAATATTAAAATTTCAGGTGGATAAGCAATTTTTACTTCTTTAATATGTTCCTTTATTTTTTTACAATTTTGGCATTTTGATCCCCATTCAAGATTATCATTTTCAAAATATTTATCAAGTAAATTATCTAATTTTTGAATTCTTTCTCTTTCATCAAATAATAAAGGTAAATCTAATACTTTTTCAAATGAATAAGATTCAAATCCACATTCACATTTAAAAATATTAATTAATTGTCCATAGAAAGTATCAACAATAATAGAATCTTCTCTTCTTTTAAATAAAGAATCAAATTCTTTATTTAATTCTTCTTTACTTTTTCCTTTATCATCTAATTCTTTATATGAAGGTCTTGAATTTACTTTATTTAATTCTTTACTAATATCTTCTAAAAATAATCTACAAAATTCTTGTGTGTCATGTTGATGATTTCCATTATATTCTCTATGATTTTTTGCAAATTGAATTTTTATTTCTTTTGGTATTGTTGGTCTATTTGAATATGATTGATTTTTACATAAATTATAAAATTCTCCACTTAATTTATTAATAGGGGATATTTCTATTAATCTATCTATAAATGGAGGACAATGTATTAATAATTGGAGACATGTATTCATAAAACATGTATTTCCTAAATTTACTAAACCTGTTTTGTTTTCTATTATTGATTTTTGTTTGTATTCTGGGAGAATGTATTTTGATTTTGGAGATAAAGGATTTTCGTTTTTTTGAATTTGTGTTATTGGTTGGGTTTTATAAATATCTTTTTCTTTTTCTTTCTCTTTTACTTTTTCTTTTTCTTTCTCTTTTTCTTTTTCTTTCTCTTTCTCTTTTACTTTTTCTTTTTCTTTCTCTTTTTCTTTTTCTTTTTCTTTTTCTTTCTCTTTCTCTTTCTCTTTTTCTTTCTCTTTTTCTTTTTCTTTTTCTTTTTCTCTTTCTTTTTGGTATTCTATTTCTTTTTCTTTTTGGGATTGTTCTTCTTTTTTAAATTTTGATGTTTTATAAGTTTCGGTATTTTCTTCTTTTTGATAATCTGAATTGTTTATTTTATTTTTTAATATTTGAGATTCTGATTTTTTATCATAAATCATATATCCTAAATTATTTTGAGTATTTTTATATCTTTCACTTGAATGTGTAAAAATATGTTCATTTATATTTGAATCAATATTTGAATTTTTTTTTTGTTTTTTTTCATCTACGTTTTTCTTTTTGCTGTCATATAATTTTTCAGAATACACATTGAAATTATTATAATTAGTATTTTTTTCTTTTTTACTTCTTGCAGAACTATTTCTTGTATTATCTAAATTATTATTTTTCCTATTATTTTGATTAACTAAAGTTGAATGACTTAAATTATTTTTTGATTTTGTTTGTAGAGGAGGTAAATTTTTAGAGTTATGATAAGTTTTTTTCATATTATTGTCTTCATTATTTTTTTCTTTTCTTTTGAATGAATTTTGAGAATAATGATTTGAATTACTATTGTTATTAACTCAATATTATATATTTATATTCTTACAATTTTGCTTTGATGTTGTTTTTGAATTATTTCTCTATTTTTTTATTATATGTTTTATTTTACATTATTTGATGTTGAGTTTTTATAATTACTCATTTTTTTTATTAATTGTTTTAAAAAATTGATTTAATGCTTTTTAATTCTTTTTATAATTTATTTAAAAATTTCATATAAAAATTTAATATCTAATTTTCTTTCAAAAATATTTATTTTTTATAAATTTAAAAATTTTAAAAACACGTGTATAATTTTTTCAAATTCAAAAAACATTATTTATTATTATTAAATGGAAAATGACATAATAGACTTTTCCAATATTTTCCAATCAGATTACAACAACAGTGAACATTCAAGTGAATTATATTACAAAAAAATAATAAAAAACACTGATAATTTATGTAAATTATTAAAAACAAATAAAGAAAAAGGAATATCTGAAAATGAAAAAGAAATAAATAAATGGCGTATAGAAAAATATGGAAATAATAAATTAGAACCAGAGGAAAAATTAAGTATATTAAATTTTATTTTAGAATGTTTCGAAGATCAAACATTAAAAGTTTTATTAATATCAGCAATAATTTCTTTAATAATAGGATTAATAAAAGATGGTATTAAAACAGGATGGATTGAAGGAAGTGCAATTTTTTTTGCAATTTTTATTGTTTGTGGAATATCATCTTATTTAAATTATAATGAACAGAAAAAATTTCAAGAATTAAATCATGAAAATAAAATTAAAAATGTTATTGTTATTAGAGATGGTATTAAAAAAATAATTAATTATGAAAATTTAATGGTTGGTGATATTTTAATATTAAATATTGGTGATATTATTAATGAAGATGGATTATTTATTTCAGATTCTAATAATAATGATAATTATATTTTAGTTGATGAAAGTTCTTCTAATGGTGAAAGTGATTTAGTAAAAAAAACAGAATATTTCTCAATAGAAAAAAATGATATTTTAAATAAAGAAATTTATACAACACCAATTTTATTATCTGGAACAAAAATAATTGATGGAAATGGAAAAATGATAATTTGTTCAATTGGTATTAATTCTTTTACAGGTAGAAATAAACAATTATCAAAATCAGATAGAAACAAAAATGAAAATTTAACTCCTTTAAAAAAACAATTAATAGACTTATCAGAAATAATTGGAAATTTTGGTTATATAAGTGCAATAATAATTGGATTATCAATTATAATAAAAGATATAATTACAAAATATATTAAAAATAAAAAATTTTTCGATAATGAAAGTATTGATGTTATAATAAATGCTTTCATATTATCAATAACAATAATTGTTGTTGCTATTCCAGAAGGACTTCCAATGGCAGTTGCTATTGCTTTAGCTTATTCTTTAGAAAAAATGAAAAATGAAAATAATTTAGTTAAAAATTTAAATAGTAGTGAAACTATGGGAAATGTTAATAATATTTGTACTGATAAAACTGGGACTTTAACTAAAGGTTTAATGGAAGTTGATAGTTTTTATTTATTTAATAAGGATTTTAAGTATTTAGATATTGGGAATAATGATTTAATTAGTGAAGATTCTAGAAATTGGATTTTTAAAAATATTTTTTGTAATATTTTAGTTGTTGAAGGGGAAAATGAAAAAAAAGAAAAAATTTTAAATGGTGATATGACTGAGAAAGCTTTATATAATTTTTTAAAGGATAATGGATTTGATGTTAATAAAGAAAAGAATATAAAATATATTTTACCATTTAAATCTGAAAATAAATACATGATTTCAATATGTGATAATAAAGATAATACTTATAATATTTATATAAAAGGAGCATATGAAATAATAAAAGATTACATAACAAAAGTAAGAAATATAAATTTTACAGAAGAAAACTTTAATCAAAATGAAAAAATAATAACAGAAAAAATAAATGAATACACAAACGATTCAAAAAGAACAATAATATTCACATCGAAAAAAATAACAAAAGAAGAATTAAATAAAATAGAAAAAAATCACATAGAAAAAAATATAAAATTCTTCGAAGAATTCCTTCATAATTTAACATTAGAAATAATAATAGGAATTCGTGATCCAATAAGAGAAGATGTTCCTTTAAGTATAAAAAAATGTATAGATGCAGGAATAACAGTTCGAATGATAACTGGAGACAATATAAATACAGCACTTTCAATATCAAAAGATGTTGGAATAATAACAAATGAAGAAAAAGAAAAAGCCATAATAATAAAAAACCAAATATCAAATTTATTAAAAATAAAAAAAACCAAAAATGAAAAAATAACAGAAAATGAATTTGAAAATCCAATAGCATTAGATGGAAATGAATTTAGAAATTTAATCGGAACTATATCAAAAATATATGATTCAAAAAAAAAAAAAACTAAAATAAAAATCGAAAATATAGATTTATTTAAAAAAGTAACAAAAAATTTAAAAATAATATCCCGAGCGACTCCCGAGGATAAATTTTTATTAGTTTTTGGATTAAAAAAACTAAATAATATAATAGCAGTAACTGGAGATGGAACAAACGATGCTCAAGCTTTAAAACAAAGTCACATAGGATTTTCAATGGGAATAAAAGGAACAGATATATCAAAAGAAGCATCAGATATTATTTTATTAGATGATTCATTTTCTTCTATAATAACTGCATTAAAATATGGTAGAAATGTATATGATTCTATAAGGAAATTTATTCAATTTCAATTAACTGTTAATCTCGTTGCAGTTTTTATGTGTTTTATTGGAGGAATTTTATTAAAGGATTCTCCTTTAAATTCTATTCAAATGCTTTGGGTTAATTTAATTATGGATTCTTTTGCTTCTCTTTCTTTAGCTACTGAAAATCCTAGTGAAGATTTATTAAAAAGAAAACCTTATAAATTAGGAGAAAGAATTTTAAATAATTTTATGATTTGGAATATTTTAAGTCAAGGTTTTTTTCAAATTTTTATTCTTTGGGTTATTTTATTTTATGGAGATATTATTTTTAATGTTGAATCTGATAGAAATTTAGAACATTTTGAATGGAATGATAAAAATGGATTTCATTTTACTATTTTTTTTAATATTTTTGTTTTTATGCAAGTTTTTAATTCTATTAATGCTAGGAAATTAAAAAGAAATGAAAATGTTTTTGATGGTTTATTTAATAATTATTATTATATTATTGTTCAATTATTTATTATTATTGGACAAGTTATTTTAGTTACTTTTGGCGGAAGAGCAGTTAGAACTAAACGTTTAAGTCTGTATCAACATTTTTTTTGTATTTTAATTGCGAGTTTAACTTTAGTTTTTGGATTTTTTATTAAAAAAATTATGTGGAATGTTGATGATGATGATGATAGTAAATTTATTGAAATGAAAATTAAAGAAAAGAATGAATAAGTTATATTTTTTTTTAAATATTTTTTTTTATATCATTTTTTATTTTAAAATTTAATATAAAATTTAGATTTTATTTAATTATAGATAATAATAATAATAATAATATGTGTAATTCATACATACTTTAAAAAAGATATTAAAAGATTTTTTGATTATTTAATAAATATCATATTTTATAAATCAAAAATTCTTTTTTGATTTAAAAATTTTTTATTAAATTGAATAGATTTTTTAATGATAATTTTTTTATTATTTCCTTCTTCTTCTTTTTCCCTTTCATTCTCTTCTTTATTACATTTAATAAAAATATTTTTTCCTTTCATTTCAATATTTATTTTTTGTATAATATTTTTATTTTCAAAAAAATCCAAAAAATTTTCTTGAATATAATTTAATTGTAAAATAATACTTCTTAAACTAGGAGATCTAATAGTTTGAATAAACTTTACATTGATTTTTTCATAATAATTTAATTTACATAAATTTAAAGTTGCCTTTTTTTCATGCTTAGAATCTCCAATACTTAAAATTTTCAAAATTAAATTTGTATCTTTAAAATTATCTAAAATAACTTTTTTAAAACATTTAATTTTACAAAGACAAGAAGAAACACCATTAAAAATATTTTTAGCAGAATAAATTTTGATATTTTCATCTTTAATAAAAGTATTCAAATCAAAAAAGAAATGAACTAAACAATTTTCAATCCATTTCAAATCTGCATTTGAAACAATAAAAATTTGAAAATTACATTCAACAATTTCATAAAATAACTGAATGATACTATTTTCTAATTCTTTTAATTGATTTAGAAGATAAGGATTTGTTTCTTCAAGTGAGTATTTAAAAGAGAAAATATCTGTAAAATTTAATTGAAAAGTTTCTAGATATTTTGTACAAAATAAAGTATCATCCCAATCAAAGATTGCAATTCGTTTTTCCATTTTTTTTTCATAAGGATTTGGTGAAGAATTCGCTGTTGTTATACTATCTGAATTTGTGGTTTGGAATATTGAATATTTGTTTTCTAACATTTTTTTGTATATTATATTCATTTTATATCCATTATGTATTTTGTTAATTTTTTATCATCTTTCTTTCTTTATTGCTTTATTGAATCATTTAATTGGTTAAAACAATTTTAAAATGAACATTTCGTTCTTATTATTCATAAATTAATTAATTATTTTTTTTTTTAATTTTTTTTTTAAAAAAAATGTTGGAAATTTGGATTTTTTATTTTTTTTTTGTTATGTTTTTTTTGTTTTGAGTTTTTTGGTTTTTTTGTTTTTTTTATTTTTTTTTAATATTCTTTAAAAAGATGATTAAAAATATATTAAGTAAAGAAATTAAATTTTTTTATAATAATAAAATATTAGGCTTAAAAAATTAATTTAATATTAATCTAAAAATTATTTTTTATAAATACATTTTTCATTTCATTTCTTTATATTAGCATTTATTGTTATTTTACTTAATCTAATTGAATTAATATTTTTAACAGGAACTAATTTTTTAGAATTTTTTTTAATTAATCTTGGTCCATTAATAGGACTTGAAATATTAGTAGTACTTCTTTTATTAGTATCATTCATATTATTTTGATAATTAACAAAATTACTTTTTAAATCATTATCTCCATTTAATAAATTTAAAGATTGCATTTTCATTTGAGTATTATTAAAATATGAAATTCTATTATGATGAGTTTTTTTTTCATTACTTTTATCATTAGATAAAATATCTTTTTCTGGAGTTAAATTTTTTTCATTTAAATTATCAGTATTAATTAAATTTGTAGTTTTTGAAAGTAATTTTTCATAATTTTCTTTTAATTGTAAATTTTCAATTTTTAATTTTGAAATTTGAGAATCTAATTTTACTTGTACTTCATTAATTTCTAAAGTATGTTGAAAATTTATTCTATCAATTTCTTCTCTATATCTTGATTCTAATATATCTTTTTCACTTTTTAATTTTTTCTTTAAATTTGTTATTTCATTTTGTCTATTTGACATTGATCTATTTAAACTTTTTAAATCATCTAATTCTTTTGTATAATTTCTTTTTGCTGCATCGTTTTCTGATTTTAATTTATTTATCATATCTTCTTTTGATTTTAATTGAGAATCGTAATTTGATATTTTTTCTTTTAAATTTTTTATTATTGAATCTTTTTCTATTCTTATTTTTTCTAAATCTATATTTTTGTTTAATTTTATTTCTAATTTTTTTTTATCTTCTTCATTTTCTTTTTTTAATTTTTCAATGTTTGAATTATGTAAATTTTCCATTTCTTTTATTTTTCTTTTATAACTTTCTTTTTCATTTTGTAATTTTTTTTTTTCATCATCAAGTTCTTTATTATTTTTTAATAAATTTTTTTCTGTATTTTTTTCTAATTTTTCTAAATTATCTTTCATTTCTTTTTTACTTATTAATAAATCTTTAATTGTATTTTCTTTAGTTTGAATTAAAGAATTTAATTTTTCAATTTCATTTTTTTTTTCATTAATATCATTCTCAAGATTAATATTTTTTTCTTTTTCTAATCTTAAAGTATTTTCAATAAATGAAATTCTACTTGTTGAATTTAAATTTTGATCATTTAAATCTTTAATATGATTTTCTACTTTATTCATATTATTTTTTAATTTTTGATTTTCATTTTTTAATTTTTCAATTTCATTATTTTGAATAGAAGAACTTGAATTATTTTCTTCTTTTAATTTTCTTATTTCTTCTTCTAATTCTTTTATTTTTTGATTTTTCATTGTAATTTCATTATCTTTAAATTTTATTTTTAATTTATTATCTTCTCTAATTGAATTTATTAATCTTTCTGATTCTTGTTGATAATCTGTTATTTTTTCATTTTGAAATGTTTTATTTTTTACTATTTCTAAATTTAATTTTTCAATTAATGTATTATTATTATCAGTTAATTCTTTTTTTTCTTGATAATATTTACTTTCTATCATTATTATTTTTTTTTCACATTCATCTTTTATTTTTTTAACTTCTGATAACATTGAATTAATTTTCTTATCATAATCATATTTTATTTCATTATAAATATTTTTTTTATCAGATTTTAAAATATCAATATTACTTTGTAATTTTTTAAATTTTATTTCATATGTTTTTTTAATTTCTGTTTTAAATTTTTGATATTTTTCTTCATATGTTGAATTCATTTTTTTAATTTTTGCTTTTAAATGATTTATTTCTTTTAAAAAATTATCTATTATTATAAGTTGTTCTTCCTCATATGATTCTACAATTGAATCAATTAAAGCTTGATTTTCTTCATTTCTTTCATTCATTATATAAACTAATCTTGTTAATTGAAGTATTTTTGTAGTGAAATCATCTTTTAATCTTTCATCCATAATTTAAAATCAATTTACTTTATTTTATATTTTTTATTCTTTTATTTTCAAAATTAAAAAAACAATAATTAAAAAAAATATGATAATTATATTTTAAAATAAAAAATGGAGTTGTTAAAAGATGAAAAATTATTAGAAACTGATACACAAAAATCAATATTTCCAGATATAAATTTATATTCATTTTCAAGTATTCCTCCAATAATAAAAGAAAAAAGAGAAGAAATTGGGAATAATGTATTATCATTTTATGATAAAAATGTTTCATTAAAAAAAGTTCATAAAAAAAATAAATCCATGTTAAATAAACCAATAAATAAAATTCAAAAAACAAATATAATAAGAAATGAAAGAAGAGGATCAACTTATTTAGGCGAGTCTGAAAATAGAATTTTACCTCGTCAAACTCAAATAGAAAAATTATTAAATTATGAAAAAAGAAAAAAAGAAAGTGAATTAGTTTTAAGTAATGAAGATAATAGTCAAAATAATAATATTCATGATTTTTTTTTCACTTCATTAAATGAAAAATCAAGGAATAAAGAAAATGAATTATATCTTAGTTTAAATAATAAAATTAATCATACAAATGAATCAATAAATATTTCAATTAATACTGAGAAAAAAAAAATTAAAAAAAAAAAATTGAATAAATCAATAAATTATTTTAATTCAATACAAAAAGATTTAAAATTATTAGATTATGAAAATACTATAACATTAAAACAAATAAAAAGAGATAAAAAAAATTTTCAATCAATAGAAACTCAAATGAATAATTTAATGAATATTTATAAATGGAAATATTTAATGACTGATAGTGATAAAGATTTAAGGCCAGATACTTTTTTTGGAAAAGCTGGACAAGAAGTTTATTTTAAACAAGCTTTTAATAAAAGACTTGATTCAATGGTTAATAATTTAAAAGGAAAAGATTTTACAAATTTAAATCTTAAATTACTTTCCAAAAATAGAAAAGTAAATGAAATTAGTTTAAAATTAAATAAAAGAATTAAAGAAGAAAAAGAAAAAAGGAAATTTATAAATAATTTATTGGAAAGTAGTATTATTATATATAATGGAATTGTCAATTAATATTATATTATTCTATTTAATAAATAATTTTTTTATATAATGAATATAATAATACAAATATATTTACTTTAAAATAAAATTTAAATATTATAATTTAATATGAACTCATTTAATTTAAAAAAAGAAGAAGAATTAATTCAAATTTCAGTGTATTTAAATATTGAATATGATCAAAATGTAATTAATGAAAATATTAATTTAAATTTAAGAAAAAATATTTATGTAAGAGAAATGATAAAAGATATAATTGATAATTTCAATTCTTCTTTTGAAGAAAAACAAATTAAAATAAAATTAAAACCTGAAGGATTAGGATATCAATTAATTGAATATGAGTCATTAGATAATAAATCAAAAAAACCTTTATCTAAAAATTTAAAATTATGTGATTTAAATATAAAAAGTTTTAAATTAAAATATGATCCCCAAGATATTATGATTAATTTTCAGAAAAAAAGTAATTTATTAGGTTGTTTTTCATGTCCAATTTGTTAAAAAAAGAAATTTGTTATAATTTTGAATATTTAAAAAATTATTATTTTATTCAATCTTTGTTTATTTATTTAATTTAATTTATTTAATTAATATTATTTAAATTACCCAAAAATTTTTAAATTTTGATCTTCACAATGACAAATAAGTAAATTTCTATCATTAATTTCATCATAAAATTTAATCATAAATGAAATTGCTGTATTACAAATTTTTATTTTATCAATAAATTTAGTTTGATCTAAATCAAATTGATCAATTCTACCATTTTTATAATAAATAAATAACATATTTTCCTCCCATAATAATGCACCATTTCTTTCTGTATCTTTAATAAATAAATTCATTTCTGTTAAAATAGAGTCTTTATTTTTTATTATTTCTAATATTCCACAATTCCCATTTACATCTAATAAAATTATTTTATTTTGAAATTTTTGATATAAAAATTGAATTATTTTTGAATTTGATTTATATTGTAAAATTTCTGAAACTAAATTTTGATCAAAATCCCAAATTTTAACTAAGTGAGTTGTATTATTTATTGTAATTAAATAATTTATTTCATCTATTGTAATTACATAAAATAAATCTTCATATGTTCCTTTTTGAGTTGAATTTCTATCATAAATATCTCTTATTAATTTTCCTGTTTCAAAATCCCAAATTTTAATTTTATCATTTTTTGATATTGAAATTATTAAATTTTTATTTGTTTTAATATCATAAAATAATTGAATTTTATTTATTATTCCAGTATGACCTATTAAAGTAATTACATTAAAATCTTTATAATATTTATTTGGATTTTGTTGATATTCAATTAAATTTGATATATTCCATATTTTAATTGTATGATCTTCACTTGAAGAAATTAAATATTCTAAATTTTTTTCTTTTAATAAAAAATATTGAATATCAAATATTTTTCCAACATGACCTTCTAATTTAAAAAATAATAAATTATTTCTTGAATTAAATCCAGTATCAATAAATAATTTATCATTTGGTTTTTTACTTTCAATTAATTTATTAGATGAAATAATATTGGAAAATAATTCAATTTTAATAGCATTTAATGAAGTAGGATAAGCAAAATAAATATTTCCATCAATAATACTTTTATAAATAGAAAATTTTTTATTTAAAAAATGAGAATTAATAGAATAATCAATTGGCATATCATAATATTTTTTAAAATTAGAACAATTAAATTTTTCAATATTTTTATCTTTAAATAAATTAAAATTCATTTCATTTTTATATAATTCAAAACTTTTTTCTAATTCATTTTTAATATTATCCATATCATTTTGAATATAAGAAATAAAATCTCCATCACTAATTTCAATTATTTTTTCTACTATTTTTACATCTTCAACATGTTTATTATTTTTTAAATTGTCAATTGTTTTTTTCATTTTAACAAAAGTTAAATTTAAAGTATCAAAAGGCATTTTTGACATTTTTCTTTTTAAATCATTTTCAATTAAACCTTCTAATGAATCATAATTTATAGTTAAATCTAAATTAACTAAAGAATCTTTTAATTGTTCTAATTTTTCATCCATAAATTTTTTATAAAAATCATCAAAATTATTTTTTAATTCATTTAAAAATGAAATAACCTCTTCATAACTTTTTAAAAAACATTGATAAATATTATCTCTTTTAGAACAAAAAGTATTTAAAATTAATTCAGCATTTCTACAATAAGATTCTGCATAATTAGTATTTTTAGAAGTATTATAATTAGTTTTTAAATTATTATATTCAACTTTAAAGAAATTATCTACAAATTCTTTAATTGTTATAAATTTATGTTTTTGAGTTCTTATACATTCATTATTATCTGATATACATTTTATACATTTCATTTGATGATTTTTTTGACATAAAATATTATCACATAATCCTCCTATTTCTGACATATGCTTTCTACATATATGTTTTATTTTAAGTAAAGGATCATTTTCTTCATTCATTTTTTTTCTGTTATTTTTTTAGTTTAAAAATAATAATTAATGAAAATAAATTATAAAAAAAATTATAAATCATATCCAAAAAAAAATATATAAAACATTGAATAAAAATATATCACAAATACTTATTAAAAAGAAAAAAAAAAAATAATTTATAAAAAACCAAAAAAAAAAAAAAATGAAAGAATTTTTTATTTCATTTATAATAGGAGAAAATTATAATAAAATAG
>Ga0256407_10006407_pt1 | contig 18185 bp, 14 predicted proteins | sample RumenRJG_04DNA_FD_193489 | JGI IMG/M metagenome (GOLD analysis project Ga0256407, IMG submission 193489) | Bovine rumen microbial communities from Lethbridge, Alberta, Canada - RJG_04 | ecosystem: Host-associated > Mammals > Digestive system > Stomach > Rumen | place: Canada: Alberta...
TCCTCATCGACGACCGCTCCGCGTCATACTTCTCGATGTTCTGGAAGACCTTGATGAAGACATCCTGATACACCTCCTCAGCATTCTCCTGCACAGGGATGAGTCGCATCACCTGCGCATAGACGTCACGACCATATTGGTCGAGCATCTGCTGCTGGGCTTTGGGGTTTTGTTTGCACAACCCCTCTATCAGGTGTGTCTCTGTATCGGTCATGATTGTCTGTTTCTCTACTTATATATACGCAGAAAAAGAAAGAAACATTGCAAGAGATAGAAAAAAATTATCGTTTGATGTTACCACCCTTGTATTTTCGAATGAAAAAGCTACCAACGGCAAGGACGATGACGAGGAACGTTACGATGAATGCCCAAACGTTGGTGACACGTGAAGTGATGGTCACGTTATAAGGGTGGGGAATCAGTCGTTCGCCAGAGAACCTATAGCGAACCACGTTGCTTTCTACCACGCCATTGCCAGCGTCTATCACCTTGCCAGGCATCACATAGTCCAGCATGGGTTTCATGGTTACAAGATTATGATAGCTCTTGTATTTCGTTTCGAGCATGCGTTCCCATTTGGTGCTGTCACTAAGCAAGGGGGTATAAGCGTCAGACTGATAGAAGTCCTTGAGGATATTGCTGACCTGACTGAGACTTTTGAACAAATCCATGTTGCGTACCGCAGGCGACATGACAATCGAATCCTTTAAGGCCAGGAACTGTTCTTTGCTGACAGGAGGATTCTCAATCTTGTTATAGCGTAACCAGACTTGAGCATAAATAAAGGACATCGTGCAGGCATTGAGCCAATGACTGATTCTCGCCTCGATATCGTCCAACATCTCTTTCTGTTCTGCTCCAGTGAGGCCTGCGGCAAGGTTGGGCTCACCCGTGAACCAATAAGATGCGCTGTCGGCACTGACAAAACGGTCTAAAGAAACTGGGAATATCTGGTTGATATCCGTGATGGCAAGCGTCTCCTTATAGGTGTAATCGGTATAGAACCACTTGAAATGCTTGTCGAGCGATGCCGTCGCTTTGAATAGATGACGAACAGCTTGGGTGAGTGAATCGCTCATCTCGCCGACATTCTGGTAATGACGCTTGAAGTGCATCAGAATCTTATCGGGCACATTCTGGTCAGCAAATACATTCTGCAGACTGTCCCACTGCTGCTGTGTCATAGGACAAGCATGCTGGACGGAGTCACCTATAACCGACCAAGTACGCTCCCAATCGGTGTTGTAGTACATGCCATTGATTTCAATAGGTTCGTTGATGGATGCTTGCACCTGTTCTTTGTATGGGTGGAAAGACATCTCACGACTACAACTACCATCTTCGTTAATGATGGTGAGCATGCGCTCGTCACGATTACTGCATGAAGTCATCAGCAGCACTAAGGCTGCAAGGATGATAAAGAATCTATTGGTTTTCATAAATCTTCTGTTTTAATTGTTGATAAATATGAGGTTGAGCCTTTCGCCTTTCCACATAGCACATCAGGATTTCCCGGGGTGTACCTTCTGTGCAGTATGAGGGTTTAGGCGTAGGCTGATTTTTCTCCACCTTATTATTATATGCAGTCTCTATCTTAGCTGTTGGCTCTATTTGCAGCCAGAAGAAAAGACCTACCAGATAGATAGCGGCTGTCGAGAGGACAACACGCAGGGCGATGAGGATAGCAGATGGCTTATGACTGCGTTGTTTCATGATGGCATTGTATTCTGCTTCGCCAATCGCTAGTTCACCCAGCATCAGACGGACAGCCTGCCACTCTTCAGGCATCTCCTGACGTTGGGATAGTTCCAAAGCCAGCATTTGTTCCTCCGCTGGCGATGTCTCGCCATTGAGATACTTATCTATCAGTTGCTGTATATCGTTGTTTGTCATTGCTTCATCCTCCTTGTTAGTTCTGTAAATACTTTCTTTCGTGCTGCTGAGACCATTGCGATGACAGAAGATTTAGGAATGCCCGTCTGCTCAGAGACTTCCTCTACCGAGAGGCTTTCTATCTGTCGCATCTCGAAGAGCTGGCGTTCTCGAGGCTTCAGCAGGTCGAGTGCTTCAGAGAGCATCCGTTGTGTGTCCTTAGCCTCTAACTGTTCTTGTGGGGAACTATTGGATTCCTGCTGTTTGACAGCTTGGTGGTCGATATTGACGACGTCCGTCTGTCGTTGCTGTTTTCGATAGATACTGACGCAACAGTTCTTGACCACCTTGACAGCCAGCGCCTCCACATTGCGTTCCACATCGATATGCTCACAATAGCGCCAGAGCTGTACCATCGTCTCCTGTGTTGCATCTTCGGCATCCTCTTTGTTGCCGAAGAAGTCGAGCCCGACTTTCAGTACTCTCTGGCGCAACTGCGCAGCAATATGTTCGAATTCTGGACGTGTCATACAACTATAATACGCAGGAGACTTCGAAACATTAAGTTAGAATTCTTATTTTTTTCTATTACTTCAGTTTCTCCTTCAATCTTTGTACATCGTAGTCGAAGTTATAGAAGTTGCTGATGCGGAGATCATCACGAACGCGGTAGCCTTCAGGAGTGATGGTTTCGTAGTGGGGGATTCCATTGAAACCAAAGAGTTCCTGCAGGCGAGCATAATCCTGATAGGTGAGACAGATGGTCTCTTCGTCAGCCAGCCACTCTGCGACATATTTCTTATAGCCGTCGCTACCCTCAGTAGTGCGTTCGCCAGCAATGAAGACGAGTTTGACGTCATTTCGTTTGGCTATCTCAGCACGCTTTTGCTTGCTGCTCTGAATAGCCGAACGACAAGGGCCGCATCCCATGCCCCAGAAGTCAATCATCAGGAACTTATCAGGATACTTGGCAGTAAGCTTGTGGATGAGGTCTGCCATCGGAGCATTGGGCAACGGTGTGGCGAGGTCCTTCTGTGCCATCTTATAGGCATAGTACTGCTCAGCCTTTTGATGGATATAGGGATTGGTGAAGGTAGCGAGATAGGGTGGGTACATCTTGCTGAGTATGGGGAGTTCTTCCACTCCTTGTTTGCGCTCTTCCTCTGTCATCGTTGTGTCAGCAAGGATGTTGGGGATATCATTCTCGTTGTTACGCCAAGTGTTGAAGTCGCTGACCATATCCTTATACTTACATATCTGCGCCATGAGGTTGTCAATCTTCGTCCCCATCAGGTCGCGCAGTCCTGCATAGCCGCTGTTAAGTCCCTTCAGGGCATTCGCCACCGTATTTTCATAGCTGCCGTCCTCGTCGACTATATCTTCAAGCTGACGTTTGCGCACAGGCTTGGCGAATTCGATGCGATTGACCAGCATGGGGAAGTCGCAACTGGCGAACATCAAGGGATTATTGAAGTCTACATGATGGAGCGCCGTATAGTTCTTCTCATCGCGAATTCCGTTCCACTCCACGCTGTCGGTTATCTCTATGTAGTAACCACCATCGCGCATTACCTGCTTCGTCAGATCGGAGTTACGATACATGAAGTAGTCCATCACCGCATAGGCAAAGCACACCTGTGCATCGGCCTGCGCCAATTGCATCTCCATGGGCGAATATTGGTTGCGACGGTTCTCGTCCTGTAAACAGTCCATTAGGTTTTGCCACACCTCGTCGGCTTTTTTGTTGGCCTCGGCGAGAGTGCCCTTGAAGAGATGAAGCGGTCTGGTAATACTGTCGAACAAGTCGTAATCGCGGAGCCAATGAGCAACCTCGTGACTGCTACCGTTGTTATAGATGCATTGATATTCCCCGTTGACATCCTTACGGACCGTGATGTCGATGGTCTCACCAGGACGGGCAAAGAACGGAATCATGTGGAAGCCATTATTCGAGTTGTTGGAATGGAAATTCTGCTTAACGGGATAGCTCGCTTTGAACTTCTTACAGAACGTGCCATCGGGTGCAATCTCAAGCACGAATGTCGAGGCGTCCTTGTCGAAGATATCCTCGAAATAACACTCCATCGAAGTATAGCCGAACTGCTCGGCATCGTAGCCTTCAATGCGACCTTGAATAGTAATGGTATCGGTCTTAAACCAGTCTGCAGGAACTGTCCAAGAGGTAGTGACAGTCTTGTTGGTCTTTGCTTGTCCTATTGACACAATGAGGACAAAGAGGATAGTTGATAATAGTTTTTTCATATTTTGTTTTCTATGAGATGATATCGTTGCTACTTTACCACGAATTTCTTTCCATTGACAATGTAGAGGCCTCGTTTTAATCCCGAATTCCAAGTTCCAGGCTCCTTGATACGGCGGCCTTGGAGGTCATAGCATTTGCCATCCGACCATTTGTCATTTGCAACCTCGCTGATTCCCTGTGTACCACCGAAGGGTAGGAAGGAGGTGGTGGAAGGCAGTTGAGCATAGACATCGAAGGGTTGCAGGGTGCTGGTGGTTGTGAGTTGACGGAAGCCCCATTGATTATCCTGCTGTGTCAGGATGTAGTCGCCAGCGAAAAGGGTAGCAGCGGTATAGGTGCCGCGGAAGTTATCGTCAATAGGTGATGCACTATAGCTTACAGTACCTGCACCTGTGAGTATGATGTCGCCCTGAGCCTGCAACAGACAGGGAGTATGGGCAGTGATAGTGGATAGTGGAGTCAGCTGAAGGTCGGCATTGAGAGAATAAGCCTTGACACCTTCAGGGATAGCAGCATCGAAGGGTACCATTACCATGCGATAACCATCCACATGTAATGAGAGGGTAGCCTGTTGCGCATTGAAGCTGTTGAGAGGACGGAAGTCGCCACCATCGGCTGTCAGCACGAGTGACTGGCACTCGCCACCAATGACAAGATTCTGGCCAGTCGTAGTGCCTGCAGGCAGATAGGCTATGCGGTTGACTGGTGTCCAGGTTAATGCGTCAGGTAGTGCTGTCACCTGTGTCATATCAATGCTGGTGCAGGTAGGATCGCTCAGATAGTCGAGCACATAGCTGTCGTCAGCTACGAAGGCACCTGTCAAGGTAGCCGAATAGGGTGATGAGGCGTTGGCGAGATAGACGTCACCGAAGGTAATTGTCAGGTGTGACTGACTGTTATCGCAGGTCAGCGAGAGTAGTCCTTGACAACCATCTGTCAGTGTTTCTGGCGAGAGGTCGAAGATGAGATTAAAGTTCTCGCCCTGACCCAAATCAATGCGTCCATAGTTATGTGATGCTGCGTTTCCTTCCGCATTAACATAGTACAATGTGGTGGAACCTGCTGTTAAAGCACTTGTTGATGTCACCTTCTTAATCTGCATGACCAGTTGGCTATAGCGGTTGTTCAACTGCAGATAGCCTGCAGTAGGTGTTTTTCGACTGGAAATGAGTGAATTGTTGGAGTCGAAAGTTTTCGTCTTACCACTTAACTTATAGCCAGTGCCAAATTTCGAGTTGGTGGTTTTCATATCATCGATGCGGTCGAAACGTACAGCGCTGCCTTTCATGTTGGACACCTGACGGTCACGACTACGCACAAATTGGATAGTGGCTACGTTTTGTGCTGGGACAGTAACAACGGGGCGGCAGGTCTCAGTTTCAAAGGTCAGTTTTTTCTCCTGCAACGCTTTTCCGCTTTTACCTGTTGTACGGATGAAGCCTGACAGTGTATAGAAGGGTATATCGAGGGTCATCTCGACATCATTCTGGCTGGCGTTGGCTACAACAGCCACTACGCTATCGCCCGTCACGGAGAGATAGGCAGAACCCTCAAGGCCAGTAGTACCGAAGTCGATGTCAACACGTGTCATACCAGTCACGAATTTGGCAAAGTGGGCCATAACATAGCCGCGCTTAGTGATGGTACCGCTGTTACCTGCTCCCTTTGTGCCGTCACCCATCATGCCGTAGTAGCGCTTGGCGGCATAGTGAACCCAGGCGTTGAAGTCGCCCAGCATGCAGGTATTGATGGCACGGAAGAAGTTGAAAAAGTCCTTCGAGAAGTCGAAATTACGAGTGTTGCCTTCTACCTCGTTCCAGTTGATGAGGTACTCTGTCATCCAGATCTCCTTACCTTTCTGCGCCAGTTTCTTGTAAGCCGACTGGATGCCACCATACTGATGTCCCCCATAGATATCGAAGCCTGCCAGCACATCGGTTGTGTTCAGCGCATTGGCATACGAGTCGCTGACAGCCAGCGTTTCTGGAGCCATCACCTTGGTGCTGATGCTGGGGCCATAGGTCTTTACGAACTCAGCAATCTCAGAGGCATCCCACAAACAACCAGCATACTGCGCAGGCCAGTCGGGTTCGTTCTGAATACTAATGGCATCGAGCTCGACACCATTATTGCGCAGATACTGCACATAGTCCTCCAGATATTGGGCGTAGTCAGGCCAGTTGGCCTTTTTCAGTTTACCCGTTGTACCATCTTCGTTTTTGGCATTGCTGGTACCGTTGGTTTTCCACTCGGCAGGCTGTCCCCATGGTGAGGCAAAAACGATGAGGCCTTTCTGCTTGGCATATTTAGCTGTGGCCAACGACTGACTCCAGGCGTTTCTGCCGATAGGAATGTACAGACGCATGATGTTACACCCTACCATACTTTCCTCTCCCCACACCTTGTCAATTTCCGCATTGGACATGTGGTTATACTGGAACGACGGTGAGCAGACGAACCCGCCAAAGCCTGTGATGCGCTGGTGTGTCTTGGTGGCATCAATACGAACGGTGTTCTGTGCCGTTATGGTCAGACAGCAACTGATAGCCAACAGGCAGATGATGGATTTAATGTATTGTTTCATAGCGTAGTAAAGTTAGTTTTTTTAGTTGTCGATGGTCATAATGTACCAACAGGCAGTGTCATCACAAAGCGGGCGCCATCCGTATAGCTGGTGTCGAGCACAACGTTGCCCCCCAAACGATGACAGATGCTACGGGCTACGGTTAGTCCGATGCCAGTACCCACCTCGTACTCGTTGAGTTGTACGAACTCCTCGAAGATATGCTCTGCCTCACTGGCAGGAACACCAATGCCTGTATCCTCTACAATGTATCGCACCATATTGTCCTGTCGGTCGATGATCAGCGTGATAGTGCCTTTCTTGGTGAAGCGCTCAGCATTGTCGAGCAGCATGACGAGGGCATGTATAGCAGACTGTTCGTTGGTCTCAAGTGACAGTTGGTTGACACTTTCGTCCGCTTTTAGGCTGATGGGAATCTTGGCTTCCTCTTTGGCTGTCATGTCGCTGATGGCTTTAGAGGCGATGTCAATAGCAGGGATATGGTCATTGCGCTCAATAATGGTCTTGCTGTTGATGTCGCTCAGCTCCAGCATCTTATTGACGAGTTCGGTGATGCGGTTGGTATTCTCGATGATTTTATCGTTAATCTCATGCCGTGTCTTCCTGTCAATTTCCAAATCGGTATTAGTGAGTATCTGGGTAAAGCCACAGAGGACGTTCAACGGTGTACGTATCTCGTGGGACATCTGTTGGATGAACGAGGTCTTCATGCGTGACGACTCTTTGGTGCGCTCGTTGGCAATCTCCAGTTTGCTATATGCCTTCTCCAGACGTAACGATGCCTGATGGCGGAAATAGATGATGAGCACGAAACAGAAGATGACCAGAACTAGTGCCAGAACGGTTGCAAAGTAGCGTTGACGTACGAGATCGGACTTCTGTTCGACGAGTTCCTTTTCTTTCTGTTGGGTATTGTAGATGGTTGTCAGCTCAAGGGCTGCATCGCGCTGCATGCGTACGATGGCGCTATCCAGTTCGTCACAAATCTGATAGCTCACCTTATTGGCTGTCTCCATACGGTGAGCACCTCTGTTGGCACGGAATTTGGGCAACAGGTAGTGCTGGATGATGTCCATAGAGGGTGTGATACCATATTGTTGCATCTGCTTGTCGAGTACCTCGAAGTTTTCAGCAGCTTCGTCCCAACGGTGGGCAGACATGAGGTAGTTGATAGCCTCCAGCTTGCCTTCGTTGGTGTGGATATAGTGCGACTTAAGAGCATCGTTGAACACCTGTTCCGCCTCGACCTGGTTTCCGAAACCTTGCAGTACGCTGGCATAGTAGATATCCAAACGGGCTCGTTGCTTGTCGATGAAACCAGGATCAGGGTTAGGCAGCTGCTTATAGATGTCGAGCAGCTCCCTGTATTTCTGTGTCCAGTTGTAAGCCTCTTGGAAACGTTGCAGCTGCAGATAGTTGTCGGTAATGGTGATAACTGCTACAATGGCTGTGGTGAAGTTCGACTTGGTGGGGTCTGCATCTACCACCTTGTGGAACAGGTCCATGGATTTTTCGAAGTTCTCTGCAGCATCGTTAGGACTGCCCAACTTCAACTGACAACAGCCCACAGCAGCCAACAAATAGGCGAAATCACTGTTGTCACGGTAGTTCTCCTTGCGCATCTTGTCAAGGGCAGGAGCAGCCACCTTCATGGTAGCCTCATACTCACCTTTCAGCAACAAGGCACCCGCCAGACGATTGGCAGACTTGGCGTAGTATTTCAGTTCTTCCTGGTTGTGTATCTCTGCAGTGACGGCCTGCTTCCAATATTTCTCCGACAGACGCATCAGACGCTGGCGCGAATAGGAATAGCCTCGCCAGTAATCAGCCTGGATGTCAGTGATGTCACCAGAGGTCTGGAATTGGTCTGCCAGTTCCAAGAGTCGTTCGTAGTCGTGGTTCTTATGTGCGATATTGATCAGGCTGTCGGCCTCGGTTCTCTTAGTTACTTTTTCCTCTTTATCGCCACACGACAGCAACAGGGAAGCGGTCAGTACCGCCACCAGCAGGAAGTTAAGGAGTCGTAGGGTCTTCATCGTGTTACTTTTTTAGTAGCCTCAGTGGCTGTTTCTATTGACTTGCCATATTTGTTCAGCGAGTAGGTGATGTATCTAAACATGCCTACGCCTGCTACCAACAGCAGCGTGTATGGCCAGAAATCGGTGGGGAAGATGCCAGTAATGGCTACGCTGCTGATGCCGAAGAGTACGATGAGGTCACAGCACACCTGCATCCAGCGTACAAATCCCATCACGTTGCCATAAGAGAGTCGCAACAATCGGAAACTCACGCGATTGTAAGTCTGGTAGAACACAAAGATAACCCATGCTGCGTAGAAGAAGTAGAGGCCGAACGACATTGATGTGTAGAGAGATGCCTCTTTCCATTGAAAGGCGACTATCCAGTAGATGACCAGACTGAACAGAAAGTATAGAATATCACGCCAGAAAATGAATCGTGTCAAATACTTTGGGTTGAGCAGTGACGTGTATCCCCAACTGAAGCAGATGCCCCCAAGATGGAAATATGAAGCAGTCAGTGCCGATGCTGCCGTAGGCCAAGTGAAGCGCCACATAAAAGTAGCGTGCAACAAGTATCCTGTTCCGAAAGCTGCTATCCACAAGGTGGTAAGCAGTCGGGTGCGAAAGTATACGTCATACTGCTTATAGGACCTGCTGCCCCAAAAGAGCATGGCAGCCATTACAAGATTGATAATGCCTGTCAGGAGTAATGCTGAGCGATATATAGTCTGTTCCAATTACCTTCCTATTAAATGTTATTTATGGTTTATGGGTGCAAAGTTACACTTTTTTCCCATAACAACCAACTTATTCGGAAGGAATTATTATTATTTTCAACAGAAACTATTCTGCCACCCGTATACACATCATGGTGAGGTCATCGTTTGGCTCTGCACCATCGCGGTGCTGCTCTACTGCTGCAGCAAGGGTTTCTATCACTTGCTGTGACGACTCGAAGTGGGTGTTGCGGAGAATACTGAGCAGACGCTCGTCGCCCAACTGTTGCAGTTGTGGATTCTCTGCTTCGTTGAGACCGTCGGAGTAGATGAACAACGCGCGCCCCTTGATATTGTCAATCTCTTCGCCCACATATTGCAGTCCTGGCCACAGGCCAAATGGGGCATTGGACTCCATCTGCAGGAAGTCGCCATGCAATGATGTACCACCAATAACGGGAGGGTTATGTCCTGCATTGCAGAACGACAGATGGCCAGTCTTGAGGTCTATGAGTCCGAGGAAGAAGGTGACAAACATCAAGTTCTCGTTGTCTTCTCCAGAGAGTGCGTCATTGATACGGGTACACATCTCGGCAGGTTGCATACCCTGTTTGGCTAATGTCTGGAACAGACGGGTGACCTGTGCCATAAACAAGGAAGCTGGTACGCCCTTGCCACTGACATCACCCAGACAGAAGTAGAGTTTCTCTTCGTTTAATACATAACCATAGAGGTCACCACCAACCTCACGGGCCGGCATCATTGAGGCATACATGTCCAGTCCTTCACGCTTGGGGAAGGTGCTGGGAACCATCGACATCTGTATGTCGCGGGCAATACGCAGTTCACTCTCAATGCGTTCCTGTTCGGCTTTGATACCTGCCAGTCTGCGGGCTGTACGCTGTCGTAACAGGATATAGGTGATGATGGCTGCTACGACGATGAGTCCGATAATGAACATCAGATACAGTCGTTGGCGCTCGCTTTCCATCTTCTCACGTTCCTGCTGGGCACGCAGTTCGTCCAGTTCGAAACGCTTGTTCAGCTCATTCAGCTGCTGGCGTGTCTCTTCCTTGTTAATGGAGTCAACCAGTTCGTAGTGTTTTTCCAACGAGTGGTAGCCTTCTTCCCATTGTCCTGTACTGGAAAGGATGGTAGCACGCTCTCTGAGCACTTCAGAATATGCATTGATATCGAGTTTCTTGGCTTCAGGCAACTGTTGGTTGTTTAGTCTCAGCGCCTCGGCATAGTTCTTTCGTTCAATGGCTAACCGGGTACGATAACCCATCACCTCGTTGCGAGTCACTTTTGACCATCCGTTTATCTCGATATATTTTACCACTGAGTCAACGTGTTGGGCAGCTTGGTCAAGGTCTTTCTTTTTCAGATAGTAGAAATAGCAGGAATGGTGATAGTAGTATAGCCAGTTGGAGAACTGACGGCGAGGGATAGTAGAATCTGTGCGATTTCGGTTAATATATGCGAACCACTCGTCCAGCGTCTTACGCATCTTCAGCGTATCATCCATGTTCTTTAGTTCGTTGACGTAATACACATAGATGCTGTTCTTCAGGAAGGGCTCGGCATCATTAGGATAGCTGGCCAGTGCACGCTCAAAACTCCGTGCAGCCTCTCGGCTGTTCAGCTGATTATCGTAAACCAGTCCTTTGATGAATTCTGCTGCAGTCAATCCGTAGTTGATACCTCGCTGTGTGGCGTCATCATGGATTTCCTGTGCTATCTGGATAGCTTTGTTAGACTCACCCGAGAAATTATATTCTTCACCCAGCAGCATCCATGTGTCGTAGTAGTCGTACCACAACTCATTGTCTCGGCAGAAGTCAAGCACGTCGGGCACTTTCATCACCAGGGTGTCGTGGATATTGTTGTTATAGTAGTAAGCCAAACCAGTATACAACTTTCGTGCCGAGTCAACTAAGGCTTTATGCTTTTTCTGGGCAATGCTGTCGTTGGTATTGTTTCCATTGCGTTGGCTGCAGGCACCAGTAAGTGCAAGCAGAAGAAAAGCTATAAGATAATGGGTTTTATTCATGATGTTATTGGTGTATTATAATGGCGGTGAAGATACGCCCAGACTGGATACCCAGTCGACGGGCAGAAAAGAAAGAGTCGGACTGCATGAAGGTGCAGACAGGAGAGACGGCAATATGATTGGCAGGGACGCCCTGACTCATCAGCTGTAGGCGATTACACTCAGGCAGGTCGATGTGCCACTTCTCGTATTTCTTGCTGATAGATTCCATGTCGAAACCTTCATGGGCAAAGGCATCGTAGACCTCATCACCCACCTCGAAACTCTCTAGATGGATGCCAGGACCAATCTGTGCCATGAGGTCTGAAGGGTGCGAGCCATAGACGGCACTCATCTTACTGACGGCTTTCTCTACGATGCGCTGAACAGTACCACGCCATCCTGCGTGAATGGCACAGACGGCACGTTGCACAGGGTCGTAGAGCAGTATAGGAATACAATCGGCCGTAGAGACACCGATGCATACGCCTGAGACATTAGTCATCAGCGCATCCACGCCCTCCAGATTGGCATCTAGTTGTTCGTTAATGACAGCTATCTCCGTCTGGTGCACTTGGTGAGGCATCAGCAGCAGGTCGTCGCTGATGCCTAATAGTGTGCAGAGTGCCTGGCGGTTCTTACTGATGGCTTCTTCCTCATCGCCACAATAGCGGTTGATGTTGAACTCGCCATACTTCCCCTTGCTAAATCCTCCTTGACGTGTGGTGCAGAATGCTGTCACACCCTCGCCCAAATGGTATTCTTTCAGTATTGGTTTTCTCCTCGTTTGCATCATTGTTGGCTATTTAGCAAGTTTTTTCTGTTGCAAAGGTACAAAATAATTGCCAATTAAGATAGCATCATCACACTTTTTCTGTAGAAAAGGATGAAGAATTAAGAAATAATTCGTACTTTTGCACCCGCAAAAGAAAGACTTTAGAGAGCTATATAACTTATTACGATATGAAAAAGCTTTTATTATCAGTAGTAGCGATGGCTGCCTTTACTACAGTATCAGCACAGAAAATGCTGGTGCTCTACTATTCTGAAACAGGAACGACGAAGACGGTTGCACAGGAGTTGCAGCAACAATTAGGTGCCGACATCGAAGGCATCGAGTGCGTGGAGCCTTATTCTGGCAATTTCCAAGAGACTATCCAGCGTGGTCAGCGTGAGATGCAGTGTGGAGAGTATCCTGCATTGAAACCTCTTACGAAGAAGATTGCCGACTACGACGTTATCTTCCTGGGCTATCCCATCTGGTTTGGTACTTATGCTAATCCCATCGTCACCCTTCTGAAGGAACAGGACTTCGCTGGTAAGACCGTTGTGCCCTTCTGTACTTTCGGCAGTGGAGGTCTGAATACCTCGTCAGAAGCGCTTAAGAAGGCTCTCCCAAAGGCAAAAATTCAAGAAGGCTATGGCGTTCGTACAGCACGTGTGGCTGCTGCTGCCAAGGAGTTGGATCGCTTCCTGAAAGAGAATGGCTACAAGAAAGGTAAAGTTCAGAAGTTGCCAGACTATTCTGCCCAGAAGCCTGTTACTGCTGACGAAAAGGCTATTTTCGATGCCGCTTGTTCCGGCTATCAGTTCCCCTTGGGTACGCCACAGACCGTGGGCAAACGCTCAACACCGGATGGTATAGACTACAAATACACTGTGAAAGGTCGTGGAATGAATGGCGAAGAGTCCACCTCTATCATTTATGTCACTGTGGGTAAGGCTGCTGATGCCAAGCCAGAATTTACAGAGGTTGTAAGATAATAGTGCCTGTTTTCTGATATGGTCAGTAAGTCTGTGCAACGAAAGATTACCGAGCAGCCGTCACGCTACAATCATCTGGAGCGTATGACGGTGGGTGAACTGTTGCAGCATATCAATGATGAAGACCGTCTGGTGGCTGAGGCTGTCAACAAAGCACTGCCCCAGATAGAGGCATTGGTAGCAGCTATCGAACCCAGGATGAAACGTGGTGGTCGACTGTTTTATATAGGTGCTGGAACCAGTGGTCGTCTGGGCGTCCTCGATGCCAGCGAACTGCCTCCCACCTTTGGCGTCTCAGAAGAATGGGTGGTGGGTGTCATTGCTGGTGGCGATGAGGCTTTGCGCCATGCGGTAGAACGTGCCGAAGATGTCGCTGAACATGGATGGCGTGACTTACAGGCTTTTCATCCCAAAGCAGACGATACCGTTATCGGCATTGCTGCATCTGGTACGACGCCTTATGTCATTGGGGCTGTCGAGGAAGCCAGAAGACAGGGATTGCTGACAGGATGCATTACCAGCAATCCTGATACACCGCTGGCAGCCGCTGTTGACCATCCTATCGAGACGATTGTCGGTCCTGAGTTTGTGACGGGCTCCAGTCGTATGAAGAGTGGTACGGCACAGAAGATGGTGCTCAACATGATTTCTACGGCGTTGATGATTCGCATGGGACGTGTGCGTGGCAACCGTATGGTAAGGATGCAACTGAAGAATGCCAAGCTCGTAGATCGTGGTACGCGTATGCTTCAGGAGTTTCTGGGACTGGACTATGAGGAAGCCCAACACCGTTTGCTCGATGCGGGCAGTGTAGACCGTGTCCTCCAGGAAGAGCATGTCTTGGATCCGATGGATTCCGACTGCTAACCTCTCACTTCTCACCCCTAACTTCTCACTTCTAGCTTCTAACCTCTCACCTCTGACAACAAAAAGAGGACACCCTCACGGATGTCCCTCTTCATGTATGTTTCATCATTTTCCTCGAAACATAATTTACTACATAACCAAAACTACTAACCTAAAACAAAATATGAATGATCTTTACCAATAATCCTAGAAACAATCTTTACTTTTACCTTTAAGACTTCCTCTGAAGACGATGCAAAGGTACGAATGTGTGCGCACACAACCAAATATTCTTGTAGTTTTTACACTAAAAAGCGCAACTTATTGATTTATATCAATCAGATAGTGATATAAACTGCTGATTTTGGGGTAAAAACAGCGTTGTCAGCCTAGTACTCAACATAGGGTTCCAGACGTCGGATAACATCCTCTGTGAAGTCTTTCGAGAAACGCAGGTCTTGCAGGCTCTTAATGTCGCCATGCAGTCGACGATAGTCAACGATGGTCTTGGCCATATAATAGTTGATATATGGGTGGCGACGCAACTGCTGCAACGACAGCTTGTTGATGTTCACACGCTTTGGGGTAGGGTTGCTGATGACGAAATACTGTTTGGCCGACTGTGGGAAACCCTCTATCTCGTCCAGTTGGTCCACACTGACGTAGCCACCAATCCATTTGCCATGGCGCACAATCTCCTTGGCATAGTAGCTGCCAATGCCAGGCACTCTCATCAGTTGGGTGGTGTCTGCGGTATTCAGTGCAATGCGCTCGCCTTCCTTCAGTTTGACGGTATGGCGCACGCTGTCGCTCACTTCCTTGGGAAAGAGCGTAGCAGCCGACTGGTAATCATCAGAGATGCGAATGTAAGGTTCCAAACGCAGAAAGTCCTTTTTGGTGAGCCCATAGGTCTGGGCAAAGTCGCGCTTACTGCGATAGACACCACCTCGTGCCCTATAGCGGTAGATGTTGCGCACCATCCAGGCAGGCAAGCCCAAACGCATCAGTTGAGTGGAGTCTGCCGTATTGGGGTCGAAGTAGAACTCTTCGGTATGACGCATGGGCACTTCACCGACAGTCATCGACGTTGACGCATGTTTCCTGTAGTTTCCCTTGCCGTAATAGCCTTTTCCGTAGGTACCGTTGCGTTGTTGTATGCTGTCTTTGTGTTGCTGTTCTACCACAGGTGTCTGCTCACCTCCGTTTGTCAGCCACAGGCCAATCAAGGCTAATGTACCTATGACCATGGCAGTGAGGGCTGTGCGACGGTCGTTACGGTTCATAGGATACCCAGTTGATGGAGGAATACCAGTATGATGCAGACTGGACAGACGTAGCGTACAGCAAAAAGGAACACACGATAGAACATCAGATTATGTTGTCCGCAGTTGGTGAACTCGTCGAAAACCACTTGGCGTGGGATATACCAGCCCACAAACAAACAGGCCAGCATACCACCCAGAGGTAACATGATGTTGGCTGTCAGTTGGTCGCAGAAGTCCATGAGCGACAGTCCTAAGACCTTGATATCGATAGCACCTACCGACCACGAGCACATCAGACAGAGCACGCCGGCGATGATGGTAAGCACCCAAGCAGCGTATTTGCGTGGCATGTGGTACTCTTCCGTAAAGAAGGCAGTGCCTATCTCATGCATGGAGATGGTCGATGTCAGGGCGGCGAATACCAGCAGGGCATAGAACATGATGCTGACCACATAGCCCACCACGGGCATACTACCGAAGGCCTGCTGGAACACGTTGGGCAGGGTGATGAAGATGAGCGAGGGGCCTGAGTCTGCGCTGATGCCTACTGCAGCTGCTGCAGGGAAGATGAGCAGACCGGAGAGGATGGCTATCATCGTGTCGAGCAAGGCTATCTGTCCTGCTGAGTACAGCAGATTGGTCTTTTTGGAGAAGTAGCTGGCATAGGTACACAGACAGGCAGTTCCTAATGACAGCGAGAAGAAGGCTTGTCCGAGGGCTTCCAGCATGACATTACTGTTAATCTTCGAGAAGTCAGGATACAAGAGGAACTTCACACCCTCTATAGCACCTGGCAGCATGCAGGAGGCAATGACCAGTACGATGAGCAGTATCAGCAGGATAGGCATCAGTAGTTTGGATGCTTTCTCAATGCCTCCGCGCACACCACGCACAATAATGAGGTGGGTCATCAGTATGAAGAGCAGTCCGAAGAGGACAGGTTTCCATGTATTGCTGGAGAAGTCGACAAAGTACTGCTGCACATATTGTGAATCGCCTTGTGTCTGTCCGATAATTGAAGCAAAGAGATATTCCAGGCACCAACCTGCCACAACGGCATAGAAGCCCAGAATGATGGTCGAGGTGAGGATGCCCAGATGACCTACCAGCTTCCAGGGTCGTCCTTCCGACAGCTTGTCATAGGCCCTGGCGGCATTGGTCTGTGCATGGCGACCAACGATGAATTCGCAGATCATGCCAGGAACACCCAATAGCAGGATACAGCCCACATACATCAGCAGAAAGGCTGCACCACCGTTCTGTCCTGTCATGTAGGGGAAACGCCAGATGTTGCCCAGTCCCACTGCCGAGCCTGCTGTTGCCAGCACAATACCTAGCTTACTGCCAAAATTACCTCGTTCAGTCATGTAATAGTCCTAATTGATGTAAGAAGATGATGAGTATAGCCAACGGGCAGATGTACTTCACCAGGAAGATGAAGCAGTGGAAGAAGCGTCCGCGTAGCTCGCCCCAGTTGGTAAATTCGTCGTGAACAATCTTGTGGGGTACCACCCATCCGATGAAGATACAGGTCAGGAAGCCCACTATTGGCAGGAATATCTGACCCGTGAAAAAGTCGAACCAGTCGAACAGCGACTTTCCGAAGATGACCAGTCCGTCGACGGCCCCCAGTGACAGTGAACAGAAGGCACCGATGATAGAGGTCAGGATGGTCACCCACAAGGCTGCATGCTTACGAGTGGTGTGCAACTCCTCCTGTAAGAAGGCTGTTGACACCTCATGCAGTGACATCAGCGATGTCAGGGCTGCCAGCGACAACAGAACGAAGAACAGCACGGAGATGATATAGCCTACCACAGGGATAGCGGCAAAGGCCTGCTGGAACACGTTAGGTAGGGTAATGAAGATGAGCGACGGACCGCTGTCAGGGTTCACACCTACGGAGAAGGCTGCAGGGAAGATCATGAGTCCTGCCAGGATAGCCACCAGACAGTCGATGACAGCAATCTGTGTAGCTGACTTTGTCAGATTGGTGGATTTCGCGAAGTAGCTGGCATAGGTACACAGACAGCCCATCGCAATGCTCAGCGAGTAGAAAGCCTGTCCCAAGGCTCCCAGGAACACATCGCCTGTAATCTTTGATGCGTCGGGTTTGAAGAGGAATTTGATACCCTCTCCTGCTCCAGGCAATAGGCATGCTGCTACCACGATGATGAGCAACAGGATAAATAGGGTAGGCATCAGTAGTTTCGACGCACGCTCAATGCCCGCTCTCACGCCGTGTTCGATAATCAGATAGGTCATACCCAGAATGATTACCGTCCACAAAACGGGTTTCACAGGGTCGCTGCTGAGTTCGGCAAAGTAGGTGCGGAAATACTCTGGGTCACCCTGCAGATGGCCTATCAGCGAGGCCCACACATATTGCAGACACCAACCGCTGACCACCGCATAGTAGCTCGTGATGAGGAATCCAGTGAGCACACCCATATAGCCTATTATGGCCCACGGCGAATTACCAGCCAACAGTCGGTAGGCACGTGCCGTATTGGCATGGGCGTTACGCCCTACAATGAATTCACTAATCATGCAGGGAATGCCTAACAACAGCACACACACCACATAGATGATGATGAACACGGCGCCACCATTCTCGCCAGCCATATAGGGGAAGCGCCACACGTTGCCCAGTCCCACTGCCGAGCCAGCCGTAGCCAGTATCACACCCAGCTTATTGCTGAAATTATCTCTTTCGTTCACATTATTACTCATATCGCTTGCAAAAATACGAAATAATTCGTACTTTTGCAGCAAAAATTGAAGAAAAGATGCACTTTTTTATCCAATTTGTAAGAAAATAC
>Ga0256407_10006408_pt1 | contig 18184 bp, 25 predicted proteins | sample RumenRJG_04DNA_FD_193489 | JGI IMG/M metagenome (GOLD analysis project Ga0256407, IMG submission 193489) | Bovine rumen microbial communities from Lethbridge, Alberta, Canada - RJG_04 | ecosystem: Host-associated > Mammals > Digestive system > Stomach > Rumen | place: Canada: Alberta...
GAAATCAAAATAAATAATGTATCTTTGCGCCCAGAATCACGACCTCAAGCGAGGCGGTACATTTGAAACCGCTAAGGCCGGCACATTTCATTCCGTTACAGCCGGTACATCGATTCCGCTATTTACAAATAAGGTATAAAGCGTGAATGTAATCCTATCCATCAAGCCATGCTTCTGTGATTCTATTTTCAAGGGATTAAAGCTGTATGAGTACCGCAAAAAGGTATTCAAGCTCTCGGATGTTGAAAAGGTCTATGTATATGCGTCAAAGCCAATATCTAAGATTGTGGGTTACTTCACCATCAAGCGCATCATCAGTGATACCCCATCGATAGTATGGAACATAACACATGGGCAAGGTGGCATCAGCAAGAAACAGTTCCTTGACTACTTCAAGGGTCATGCTGTTGCTCATGCGATTGAAATAGATGAAGTGGTTAAGCTAGACACTCCCATTGAACCCAAGGAAGCCATTGAGGATTTCACAGCACCACAGAATTATTGCTACTTGGGTAGAGACCTATAAAACTTTCACTCTGCTATCTGTGGCAACAAAAGTGATACAAGCATTCAAACCCAATATATCAAAAATCGTCAGAAACCCCTTTAAACATAGGGAGTCCAGACGATTTTAGAAATTTCACTAATATACAAAGTGAAAGTAATCAAGAATTATCAATTATATCCATCATGTCTAAAAAATGTTCTTCATCATAATCTTCTCTTGTCATTATCCCCATTTCTCTTCTGTACTCATATTCCTTTTGCTCTCTTTTATATTTTTGGACAGACATAAATGCTTCACATTTCTTTTTCAATTCTTCTAAGTTATCAGGTTTTTTTATGTCATATTCAACAATACCCACAACTCCTTCTATATTCAAATCTCGATAATATGAAGCCATCCCTTTGGGAACTTCTAAAGTTACATAACCACTACAACCAAAACAGCTTTTGTCAATATATTGTAACGTTGCAGGTATTCTGAGATTTCTGATTCTTATACATGCCTCAAAACTACGACATGATAGTGCAACAACACCTTCAGGAATAGTAACGTTTACTAAATTCTCACAGAAACCAAATGCATCGTCTTGTATTCCAATAACAGATTTGGGAATTACTATTGTTTTGAGGTTTTCACATGTGTAGAAAGCGCTATCACCAATATTATTTAAATTAGACGAAAGCTTTATTTTCTTTAAGTTTTTACAATAACTGAAAATACTATCAGGTAAATATGTTATGGAATCAGGTATGTTGATGGCTTCTATATTGTAGCAATGAGCAAACATTGATAGTCCTAATCTTGGTAATCCCTCTTCTATTATAACTTCTTTCAATTTATCACAACCTCCAAAAGCATTTTCTCCCCACTTATTTACAGACTTTGGAATATAAACACTCTCGATAGGCGAACACGAAAAAGCATATTCTTCTATCTCTTCAACAGAATTGGGTATATATAGTTTCTTTATATTCTTTGCATTTCTTAATGCCCCTTTCGCCACAACTTTTACTCCATAAGGAATGTGACAATCTTCAGTATCGTTACATTTGATGAGTTTTGTTCCGTATGAGGACATGGTGAATCCATCCTTCTCTACTATTTCGTTATTAAGCGACCAAACAGGCCGAATAGCCATTCCATGCCATCGTTTCCCATCAGACTTATGGACTATTTGGTTTTCATCAAAATAAAGGAAATGGGCTTCTTCTCCTAAAATATCACTATTAGCATTGCCAGTCCAATAGAACCCAGATAGAGGGGAATTGCTTTTGTCAGCGACAAGCTCTCCAGTGATAGGAAGAAAAATAGAGTTCCCACTTTTACCTTTTATATTGTAACCAGATATACCATTAATAACAGTCCATTCCCATTCACACTGTTGTATTAGTTCTTCTATTTCATGTTTTTGAGGCAAACGCCAATTATCACCCCATAAATTTCTTGCAGCATCATATTTTTCATTTCCACATATTGACAAATCGTCTTTTCCTATTATTTTATTCAAATCATAGACACTCTTTTTATTCAGTTTAGCATCTATATATCTAAAATATGTTCTTTTCTCTACATCACCCCATGAGAATTTGCCACCTTTCCCCATATCCATATCTACATACAAATTAGAATCAGCCCACAATACGGAAAGGCCAAGGTCTATTGCCTTTTTCTCTTTCTCTTTTTCTGTTTGTATGACAATTTGCCTTTGAACCTCTTTTTGTGCCTCTTTCAATCTTTGTTCTTCAACTTTCTTCTTTTTTTGAGCAACTTTGTATTGAGGACTTTCTTCAGGATTAAGCCAATACTTTATTTTGTAATAACCACCACCTAACAGCAAAAACACGAATAATCCAATTACTATTACCACCATGATAATAATGCTATTCAACACCCTTTCTGCACCGCCAGCGACAGCACTATCATCATAATAATCATATTGGCTTTGAGCTATTAGCAAAGCTGAATAAAGCAATAACAATAGTATCAAAGAAGTTCTTTTCATATTCATTCTAATGCTTGGCAAAAACTTCATCTATTGACGATTTCTTAAATCTTAACCCTAGCATCTCATAAATCTCTTCCATGTTGTTATTTGTTGCATACCAAGTTTTACCATTGTCTAGGGATGATACAACAGAGTATTCCGTTTCCTCTTTGAAGATAGTGTCGGTTTTGTTGAAAAGCATCGTATGGTATTCATATAGATATAACAATTTGTAACCTTCTCTAACACGATTAATTATATTAGTAATGCGTGAACTTGCGTTTTCTGCTTTATCCCAATCCTTTGTAAATTCACTTATCATTCCTTCGATGCTCGCCTCAAATAGTAACGGTAACTTCTCTTTTATCTCCTTTGTCGTTTTATTGGGTATCCTCTTTTGGAGCAAAACCACATAATCAGGATTTGTTAATTCAACTAGCTTCTTTGCATTTCGATTTTCTAATGCTAAAGAATACTCATGCAAATAAGACAGTAAGTTCTCTTCTGCCTCATTTTGGGGTACATATTCTTGTATTGTTTGATATGTATAGCCAATGGGTATATCGATTGAATTGTCTTTGTAGCTTACATTTGTATCATTTACATTATTCACAATTGTATTATTGTGATTTGATTTGCTATTACATGAAAACAGTAAGGAAGTGAATAGCAATAATGGGATAATCTTTTTCATAACACTATAACTTTTCTAAATTATTTTATTTTATGCTCCAGCACAATTACAATAAATGCCAATGCGCACAGTGCAGAGCCGCCAATTACGAATAATTCATTGCTTTTTCTTAATATAGTTGTTTGCTTTTGCTTTAACTTGCTCAATAGGTATTTCTTTGCTAACTACATACATCTTAACAGTCCTATCATTGCATGTAGCCATGTGTTCTGATTCAAGTTTCCATCCATTGCTAACGAACCAATTAACCGCACCAATGGAACTATGAAACTCAATCACTCTTCCATCTTCTGTTTTATAAGTCTCAGAACCTTTACCTTCTCCTGTGTCAATGGTTGGTGTTGATGACTTGTGCATTGACCATATTTCAATGTAGGTTTTTACCATATCGGAAGTTTCCGTTTGAGCTTTCGCATTAGCTATGAATGCACATAACAAAAAATAAACAAATAATCTTTTCATCATATTACATATAATTTTTTGAATAGTTTATCAATATACACACTTTCTCTTACTTCACTTGAATGTCTTTAAACTTCCACCCATCTTTTATGGGTTCTTCAATTGTGAAAGACTTTGCTGTAGATGGTATAGGTGGGAATGTAAGAGCAAACTTCAATCTCTCGCCAGGTTTGCCAAATTCTGTACGATATGGAGATATGGCAATATTGTCTGCTTTGAGTAATGGAAGCTTGCTGCCAGAGGTCTTGATAAATGTTCCACTCTGAATAGCGCACCATTGGTATTGGGAATATAATTCAAATTCAACCCTTGTTTCAAAATCGGACAAAGCTACTTTAGTTACAAATATACCTTCAACACCTTTCTTTATCTGTGGATAATTGATAACTTTATTGTAGGCACTGTAATCAAAGTCATCAAATGGATGCAGCATGTCGTAAATCCTTTTACTCTCCATTTCTGCTTGTATTTTAGCTTGACGTTCCGCTTCCTCCCTTTCTTTTTCTTTCTTTAATTGCAAATCATTATATTCAGACTTTGAACCTAGCCGTCCTCCTATCACTTCTCCCTCTCCATTTCTTATTGGAATAAAACAATATGGATGGTTCTCTCTCCATTCATCTTTCTCCTTCCAACTTAAATCCGAACGATTATCTATTGTTTTACGCATTTCAACATACTCTGTTGTGGTTCTTATTCGAGCGTTAAGTTCAGGGTCAAGTGCAATTTGTCCTTGTTTACGAATTGCATAGTCTCTAGCTTCATCTGCCCCCAAACCCATTAAAGTACCAAAAGCTTCACTAATGGACTTCTTATAATCATTAAACCAATTAAGTGTTTCCTCATCATTATAAAGCTTTCCAGCATATTCTGCCAATAATAATTGTAGTTTTTTATATTGTTCATTAGCTTCGATATTTCTTCTTTCTATTTGTTCCAATGAGCGTTGAAGGATAGAATTATCATGCTGCTTTGGTTGATACACTTGTGGCGTGAACGTTGCATACTGAGCATAGCTGCTAGAGCTTAAATAGAGTAGGAATCCAACTAATGCTTTTTTCATATCTCAAATGTTTTTAGTTACTATTGATGCCACAAATATAGGAAAAATCCTCGGCATTTGTACGTTTTCATCGATTTTTCTTCAATTTCAACCTCATTTTTAAGGCTTTGCAACAACAAATGCCACCAAAATCGATGTCTAGGCTCTCTTATGTAGAATCAAAAGAAATGAAGGAAATCTAGAGAAAAGGTTGCTTATCTCAGAATAAATGTCTATCTTTGTGCCGACAAACTGCTATCTGCATACACATATAATTGATATGCTTATATATATCAATTTTTGAGGGAACGTTTTGCGATTCCAATTTACTGAAAGTTGTCTAGCTTCATCGGTATGGATGCAATGCTGACCCTTCCTACATGTCTTTGAACGGTGCAAGTCGATGATGATTTGCACCGTTTTTTTTATACCTTATATATTTATAGGTAGAAAGATAATTGAATTGGTCTATTTATATATTATCAGACGGTGCAAGTTATGAGGGGCTTGTGCCGTCTCTTTTTGCCCTTATTTGAACTGCTTTAGCCTCTGGAATTGCCGTTTCCTGTGTTTTGTCAGTTGTTATCCATACAATATCACCATTCTTGAACTTATACTTGAACTCCTTCATCTTCATGAAACTAACAGCCATTTCAAGATTCTTGCGCTTACTGCTAATATTCATCTTCGCTAGGATTTCTTCTGCTGTTAAAGTGGGGTTGGCATCGTATATCTTCCTAAACCTCTCAAAACGACTTCTGTAGGTGGCGATATTCTCCCTCAGTAACTTTACTGTGGGATGCTCTGCACCCATCGCTACCTTTCCTTCCGCTTGCTTTATTTCCTTTGCCTCTTTGGAAATGTACAACTTCACAGTGTTCTCAGACATTTTCACAGCCCTAGCAATTGAGGCAATAGATTGTTCTGAGTCTTTGATATACTGCTTCCATACCACATTGTACATGCGCATACTTTCGTCATAACGCCTATCAATATTATGCTCCTTGATATATTTCCTTATGGTAGCCTTAGATACATCCTTTTTCAGCCTATTCTTATTTATCTTAATAAGCTCTTCTATCGTTTTGTTTGGGTCATAGAAGATATTCCACCTTCTATCCACACTTGCCATTGTGCCTTTTGTCCCTTGGAGATTACCTTTGTTAAGTGCCCCCATTTTCAACAATCCCTTGAACTCAGTCTCTCTTGGGAATCTCTTATCAATCACACTAGGGTTTTGAGGGTCACATGGCTCATCATCGAATGCCTTTGCAATCTCATTAAAGCATACTTGCATCTTTATCATAAGGTCAATCGATGCAAGTGGTGAATCTAGCTCCGTCTCAATCTTGATGATTGGTGTATGCTTGGGGAACACATCTTCCCTATCTATCCATGTCACACTCTCTAGAATCAAGTCTTTGGCAAACTGCTGCTCTCTCGGTGTAAGGAAAAGGACAAAGGCAGAGTCCTCAATGTGTTTGGACATGAATATGAATCTACCGTGAGTGAAGTTTCTATAGTCACAGAGCTGAACGCTAGCAAAGCCTCCTTCAATCATCTTACACTCAAAATCCGTTGCTACTGGCTTGCTCCAACCATTGTACAGCACTATATAGTTCTTGATGTCTTGCAATTGTGGAATCTCCCCTTCAACTCTAGGGCTGTAGGTGAAACAATGACTTGGTGTTAGGTCAATGTTAAGTTTGCTGCGAATATCACCATCATCGGTGAAAGCCTTATAGAAGAGTCCGAACTTGCACATCGTTTCAACTGTTGCAATGAATGAGCCTTTCTGTGTAAGCCAATCATAAACAAACCAATTGTTTGTAACCTTCTTTAAAGTCTTTATAACAAAGTTATCCACACCACTATCTCTTACTATGGCGCATGTTCCTTGGGGATTAACCAATGAAGCCCTCTTCGATGTATATTTCTCGTCACAACCGTCACCATCACCTGTAACAATGAGAATCTTCGCCCTCTTTAGGGCTTCATCTGATATTGATGCCATCATAAGGGGTGTAAGAGCCTTGGACATTCCTTGATTGGTCTCATAAAGCAATGAAGCATATTCTAATGCGCTAGATGCCCCACCACTACTAAAACAGTACAAGGGGATATTGGCATTCTCGATAAAGAACCGCCTTAATCTATCCACATTCTGCCTCTCTGCCCATTCCAATGCTTCTGGAATCCTCAATAAGCTTTCATTGAATAACCCACGATAACCAACTTTCCTTGCCATATTAGATATTGTTATTGATAGATTCTTTTGATATGTACGCTCGAAAGCAATACATTAAAACTTGATGGCAAAGATAGCAATTATTATTTGAATATCCAAATAATCACCGAAGAAAAATAATAGCCCTCCTTTTGAGAGAGCTATTAGGTTATAATCAAAATTGAATAATATCTATTGTAGTTATTCTATAATGAGCATTTTCCAATCCTTTTGCTTGATTTCAAAGTATTTATCAGACAAACTAGTATTCCTGTCATCATTTGAAAAACGGATAGTATTTGAATCTTCTCTTTTGAAATAAGCTTTATATGGACAACTAGTACGTTTTAAACCCTCGACATTAAACATATCATTTAATTGGTCGTTTAAAGAAACAGAAGCAGGTTGATGCATAAATATATAGTATTTATTTAGCACAGTAACTTGGTCATCCAAATTATTCAATTTAGAATATTCTTCTAAATCAAATAGATATATGGCTCTATTTTTATATTTATAAAAGTCCTCATATATATGAGGATAATCAAAGCCACTATGCCAATATATTTCAACTATTGCATAATATATAGTATCTTTATATGATATTTTTTTTGTTTGTAAACTAACAATATTCTTGCAAACGCTCATGTGTTCTGCATTAGTCCTGAGGGGGACTTTATTATTTCCCCTTTTATAAACAGGGTCTATCGTATTATGATAGCCTGCCCATTTATTCTCAGATTTATCATAAGCCCACCCAACAATATTAGTTACTATTGGTGATGATTTTAGTACTTTAAATTGTTGTTGACCGTCAACCCTTGGTTGAGCACTAGCAGTATAATCCAACAATACTAATAGGCACATTAAAAATAATATTCTCATACAGTCAAATATATAGTTTTATACGTATTTTACTTATATTATTATTTATCAGCCACAAAGATAAGCATTTTCTTTCACTTAATCACTAAAAAAATATAAAAGTGAAAGTTTTTTTGAGCTTTTATTCCTGAGGGCCACTTTTTTTTCCGAAATTTGCCAAGGAATAACTAAAAAAACGCTTATGGAAGTTTCATTTATATAAAGAATGATTGAGTTTTCTGAGGAAATTAAACTCTACTGTCATAAAGATAGAATATCACCCAATGAATAACATATTGCATCTGGATCCTGCGGATTCAGATGCAATTTATTAGGTTAAATACATTCCCCATTTTCAATCATCTTATACACCGCTTCAAGCAAGGGCGCATTGCTAACATAGGGAACCCATGATAGCCTCTCAACCCTTGGAAGGTTAGTAAACAGCACCACACAGCCAATCGTGGCAATCTGAATCCGAATATCAGTGCTGAACCGCTTCATCATTTCTTCATCAATGTCCTCTTCCCTCTTCAATATGAACTCGAAGGTGTATTTGTTGGGTCTAACCACCTTAAACACCTTGTCATAAGTCACATCAAAGCTCTTCCCCATGTAGTTCTCCTTTGTTCTCATGTCCTAGAAAGATAAGAGGTCATAGGTGTTAAGAATCTGCTCGGTTTTCAGTCCGATGTATCGCTTCGTTATATTTGTGTTAGAATGTCCAAGGCACTCAGACAGCAGAAGCAGACTCATGGTTTTATCGTCACCGCTCATGTCAAAGATGCGCCTAGAAAATCCTTTTCTCATGGAATGTGTCGTGAAATTTTTGATAGGAACTCTATATTTTGTCCTAATCTCCTTAAACCTTCTGTTAATCCATTGGATGCTAATAACAGTTTGTTTCTGCGTTAAGAAGCAATGCTCTTGCGGATTCTTGATGTGCAAGGCATCGTAGCAATCCTTGACATGCTTCATGTAATCGTGATTGAGTTTGATTTCACGATGCTTCTTGGTCTTATGCTCAATGACCTCGATAATGTCGCTCCCCATTAAGTCATGCCAGCGAAAGGCTCTAATATCCGTTATGCGTAAACCTGTAAAGATGCCAGTGGCAATTAATAAACTCATTCTGTAATCTCCATCCTTATAGAGTCGATGGATAAGACTGATGGCTGAATCCCAAGGAAGGACATCTGCCGTTGTGTGACTGTTTTTTGCGCTCATTTTTGTTTCAATTTTGATTTTGACACCACTATAAAAATTATCTTTTAAGATTTCTCCCATTTTAGGGACTTCTTTCACTTCCTACAATAGTGAAATAGGATTTTATTTGATTAATAATATATCTATCCAATAATCCAATGCCATCGGTGAATGTCCCACCTCTTTGCTTATCACGTTTACCAATTCCACATCGCTGACTCCCATCTGAAGCTTGACCTCACCTTTTCCACTTGGGATATAGAGAATGTCGTATATATCTGCTGCATCATGTCGCACCTTGATAAGACCCTTAAAGCAATTCCCATTGGCTCTAAACATCAAACCTCGATTCTTGGGCAATGGTCTTATATTGGTTACTCCCCATGTCGATACAACGATGCTCTGCCTTTCCAAAAGCCTCATGATGTGTCTAGCCTTATCCATACTGATTAAAGTCCAAACTTGTCCTTATAATACTTCTTCCAAATCTTCTTCCATGAGTCAGAGCCATCGATGTTTGCCCTTAATATTGGAACTAGCTCACTATCGGTTACACCACATATCTTTCTCACTTGCTCATTCTGCTCATTGACGAAATAGACCGTGAATAGGTCATCTTCACTTTGGACTTTAATCTTGACCGTTCCACAGAAAGCCTCGCCATTGACCTTAAAAGACATTCCGTTGGGGAGAGTGTGGGGGTCTCGGTACTGCCACTCGAACTGTAACAGTACCTTTGACCTTAACAGCATAAAGATTCTTGTCGTTGGTGTCATGTCAGTAAACCTTTATCAGATTCTCGAAACGGAAGCTGCGCCAACCACCCTTAACTACATCATAATAAGCTATGCAGTTGTCTAGCTCCTTGCAATAGCCTCGTCCATTGGTCATAGCAGAGGCGATGTTTGCTTGTGTTGTGCCCCAAGCCTCTCTAATTTCGATTTCACCAAACTTGTTTGGTCGCTTAGAGTATAAAAAGTGGGCGATTCCGTTATTTAATTTCTCTTTCAGAAGGGCTATCATCATTGATTTCATTAAACCAATTTCTGCGCTACCTGTTCTGTTGGCAATAACGTTAGCTCTCACTGCTGTCTGATTCTCAATTGCAATAATCTGTACCATAATCTATACTTTTAAATGTTAATACTAAACCCTCGTAAGTTCCTGAGTGTCAAACCCTTAACTACGATGCAAAGGTACAAAAACATTCCGAATCCTGCAAATTTGAAACTGATATTTAACTGGGTTTAACCGTCTCATACTCAGGAAGTTACGCCTGACAGGATTCGTTAACAGCCTGAGGTCAAATGTCAGGATTTGTTAACGACAAGAAACAGAAAGGGTTGAGACCCCAAATGAAATCCCAACCCAATAATATTAATGGAAGTAATCATAAATTTAATATGGCTATAAATATCAATTATTGAGCTGCTTGTTTATTAAACGCTTATATCTGCGTTCTAACACCTTTCTCCAATCCTTCTTAAAGGTTTCCAAATGCTCAATCTCCATAACCCTATAAACATCATAGAGCCGCATTTCAGCGTATCTACTGTTTTTAGGGTTCACCTTTATCTCGGTTGGTATGGGGAAATAGAAATCAACCAAATCCCTTGACCACCTCTTTGTTAACTGCGTTTTTGTGAGGTACGGCATAGATTTATATCTCTATTGTATGTGGGAAACTATATTGATATTCACATTCCTCCAATAAATCAACATAATTAGTATTGATAGTGTCATATTTCGATGACAATACAGAACACATTGATAAAGCATGAGGCATTTCATATTCTTCGATTTCGGTAATCTTGAACTTTTGATTGAATGTTTTCCCATCGGAGCTATGACCTCCTAGCATTGTCTTTGTTTGAGGGTCATAATTAGCACCCCATTGACCTTTGATGGTTATTTCACTTATGTTATTCATAATATGTTAAGTCTTTAGTAACTTGTCCCCTAACTCTCAGCCACATTAATACTAAACATCCCTAGTTAGGAAGGATGCGAAAAGATACTTTACAGTATTTCCCTGCTATTGGAAGGTTAAAGACCTTAAAGAATCCTTTATTTGCGCAAAATAGGACTTTTTACCTCTCGAAGCAAAGATATAGCTAATATTTTACATTTCCAAATTTTTTAGCAACTTTTTTCATTTTTCTTTCAAAAGAACAATGAATAATGGCCATATCGCTCATATATTTGGATGGATTATACATATTATAATTTGATAAACCGTTTTAACCCCAATTGCCATCATCGTACTTGTGAAGAGTCACTTGACCACGAAAACATTAAGCCACTTATGAAATCGCTTCCATTCGCATTCAACATCTTTGTGCCAATCGCTTGACGATGCCGAAGATTTTTGTAAATCTGACTTTCCCATCTATGTCAAAACTATTTTCTATACATTTGGCGGTTCTCCCATACTGCAAAGGCAATGGCAATATCTTGCTCAGTCAGATTCAACGAGAAACCTATCTTTTTCTCATACTCGCTTATCCGATATGGATTCAGCTCACCCCTACGCAACATAGAAATAATTCTTGATGCTAAAGTCTGTCTCATGTCTAAACTCATCATTTGTATCATTTATTTAATTAATAATTGGCACTCTATTCCCCTACAGTGGTGTTTTGCAGCTATGCCAAAGATATAGCGAATATCTGAGAAAAACAAATATGGAAGCATCTAATTGATAGATGTCCCCATATTTTTAACTTTCCCTTTCATTTCCTTGCATATCCTAACTGCTCTTGGGTAGCCGACATGCTCACTCTGCATGAAGAACCATACACCAACGCTGCCTTTCTCATTTAAGATGCGGATGTACGCTTGTCGAAGCTCTTCATCACGCTCAACCCCTTTGCTAGCTATCATCATGTCCCTATTGAACTTGCCCTTATCCAAGCTGTTTGATTCCTTGTATTTCTCAATAGACTTGGGATTGTTGCAGTTGGTCTTATGGCTAACCATTCTTAGGTGGTTGAGGTCATTGTCGCTTCTATCGGCTAAGTGGTCAATTTCATAGCCCTTGGGAATCTCACCCACCCAAGCCGTCCAAACCAAGCGATGAACGTAGAATTGGACAGAATTGCCATCCTTGTCCCTTAGTTTAACCGTTTCATAACCATTCTTAGCCTTGGTATGAATAAGTTCCTTCCTCTTCAAAATGATACCTTCTTTGGTAACATGCTTCTTTCGTACAATCTTTCCGCTTGAATACACCTCATAGTGCGGAAAGTCCTTTAAAACTCTGTAAGTCATTGAAATATTTATTAGTGTAGTTATTAGGGTCTTTGGGTCTCACTCTCCTGCAAATGGAGTGAGAAACCCCAGACCTTACATCAATAAATATCTCATTGGTTACGAAAGTTACTTCTGTCTTGGTTCTTTGTTCTTAAAGGCTCCACCAAGGATGCTTGAAAGGTCAAGCAGAGCCTTGGTGAAAGGCTTCCTCTCTTCCTTGGTATATCCTTCCAAAAGTTGCTTGAAGTGACTGTGAGCCTTTGCGAAACAGTCCTTATAGTTTTCACGGTTGGACTGCGAAACCTCGTGAAGCACGTCCAAGCAGTCATTAAGTGTATTGGTATCGATGGGAGGCTTGCAGAACTCCAAGGTTCTGAAAGCCTTGGATATTTCCTTATTTTCACTTGGTGTAAGCTGTTTATTCTCTATAGGTTGGTATCGATTTGAATCATCATTCCCCTCAATCTCCGATTTCGGTTCATTCTGATTCTCCTTAACTTCTTCTGTAAGTATTTTAAAATCTTCCTTTAAACTATTATTTTCTAAATTATCCCTATTTCCTTCAACTACATCCGTATGGTTCTGCTGTGCTATAGTGCTATCGTATTGTTGTTCTGTTGTTTTATCGTGATATTGTGGTATAGTACTATCATATTGTTGTTTTATAGTAGTATAGTGTTCTTGTATTATAGTATTTAAAAGGGGTGGATTTTCCGCAGAGTTGGGAGGCTTATCAGCCTTATTCCTCACTCCAAAGAACTCTTTCAGTTCATCAATTCCTTCCTTGTTCAATGTATAGGTAAACTCCCTATCCTTGCTCTCGATGGATTCAATGGACTTCAAGTAAGGTTCATCCATTGCGTCCCTATCTGAGAGTGAAGCAAGCCTCTCTATAAGCTTCTTGTTCATCTTCCAAGTCGCCCACAGTCTGCTCCCATCCTCAACCCTAACATCAACCACACCGCTTCTGTAGAGTCCTTCAACGGCTCTCTTTAACGTTCCAATGTCACCAAACCCACAGTGGATAGCCAATGACTTCAAAGGGTACTGAAACCATCCGACATCGGTTATTAGGTTCTCATTGGCACTACAAGCAATGTATTTCCTCCAAAGCAAAGAGAATGCAATGAAGCAGTTTGAGTCCATGATAAACGGAAAGTTGGTTATGTCCGTTGTGAAATGTTTAATGTTGATTTCTTGTCTGCCTACGTTTAGTATCTTTCCCATGTTATTAAAATTTAAGAATATGATTTTAGCAAAGATATTGAAAATAATCGAGAATCCCAAATATTCCTTGGATAATCTTCAATATGATATATATAATGTACGCACATGCGCACGTATATGCCCCATACCCTCCCCACTAGACTAGCGAGGTATGTCCCCCACCTCCCCCCTCTTAGGTTTTAAACAAAGAATGAGGGGTAACAGTTGGCTTTTTATAGGAATTATAAAAAAATAATTTTTTCCAAGAGGGGTGGCCCAATATTTTTATCATGTATCATTCCCCAAAAAAATTCCAGAAAAAAATTTTGTACTTTTCTAGAACTAACCTTGATATTTTTCAATTCTTACTTATATTTATATATAGAAGTTGCTTCTGTAATGACTCAAATAATAATATGAATAACAAAAAAATATATATCAATGAAGAGAGTAATCAGATTAACCGAATCAGAATTGAATGACATCGTGGAAAGAAGTGCAAAGAGGTTGGTGAAAGAGCATAACTATGATAGGGAGATTCAACTTGCACAGAAGGAACTCTATAACATGGGAAAGAACCTCAGTTCAATTGGAATGAGACTTGAAGGTACAGCATTCCACAATCAGTATAGAAAGATGGCAGATGCAATGGTTCAACTCAATAATGACCTCATAAAGCACTTGAAGGGATAATGAGTTACTTCTGCATCGATACCAATATAATAAGTGAAGATAAGGAGAATAAAGCAATGAGTGAAACACCAAGCAACGTAGAAAAGAAGAAAAGAGACCATAGAGGTGAATTGAATCCGCATTTCGGACACATTCAGACAAAGGAGAGTAGGGAAAAAATCGCAAACACCCAAAGGAATAGATACGAAATGATTAACAAGCTCGTTAGACGTGGAATGCACCAAATGACAGAAGAAAGGGTAAAAGAGATTTGTGGTCAAGTGATTGATGATTATTTCAAGAAGAATCTCATTGAAGTGAAGCAGAATAATAACAATAAACCAATGAACATAAACTTATGAGCAAGCAATATATTAAGCGATTAAAGAATGAGATAGACTTTCTTAATAAAGGGATTGATTCAAGAGAGGAAGCCTATGATACGATTTATAAGGAGAAAGAGAGACAGATGGCAATCACCAAGCAACTAACCTATCTCTTCATCATCATTGATAGTCTCGATAAGCTAACAAACAGTGACAATAGCCAAATGTCTAGGGCAATAAAAAAGGCACTAAATACGACCAAGGCAGAGCTTGCAGAAGGGATGTTGAGCTTGCCATACTTGAACCTAAACAAGATTATTAACGATTCAACTTATGAAGAATAACAACTATAAAATGAAGAAACAGCTTGAAGCTCTTAAAGAGGAAAACAAGTTTCTCAAAGACGATAATGAGCTTATGCACAACATGTATAACACCTCGTTTGAAGCTAGATTGAAAGCCAATAATGACAATTTCAACCTTGAAGAGCTAGCAAGGCTCGGCACATCACTCTCAATCATCATGTCACAGATGCTAACAAAATGCGATGAAGATACATTGGTTGGCAGTGCCTATAAGAACGCAATACTAACGTTCCAACGTGCGTTAGCAGAGGGATTCGGATATTTGAGAGCTAATAACATTAATCAATCGGATGCTACATGGAACACACCGCTGCAATAATGAAGAAATTGGGACTCGAATACGGCAACTTCGGTGAAATGGAGAAAATCAGAATCTATCTTGAATATCATCCAGAGGTGTTTACCGAAGAGCTCATGGAGCTGTTAGCTAAAAGGTACTTGAATTACCTTACCGTAAGAAAGAAGATAAAAACAATGTGGCCAGAGCTGTGCCGCAAGAACATTAATAAATTCAATATAATACCAAACGATTATGAGAAAATCAAAGAAAAAGTGTTCAAGAATCGAGAATCATAATATGAGGGGATTTGCTTGTACTAGTGAACCACTCTATAACCAAGGTGACTTTCTTTATTATTTCGAGAATCGCCTACAGCAGATGATTGCAAATGAGTTTGATGCTCATTTCCGTGAGTGCTTTTATAACATGCCATTTTAAGTGGTTCAACTAAACGCACCGTAATATAGTTAAAATCATTATAATCATTGAAAACCAAGCGTGGTTTTGGGGCTGAAATCTTCTCGAAACTATTTATTTTATTAGGGTTTCAGCCTTTTTTAACCACTTGAAGATTATGGATTATGACCGCTTTGATGATGTGAAAAATCAGATTCATCTTCATTGCGAAAAAAATATTTGAGAATTATGAAAAGAGTGCATTTGATTGAAAATCAATATGATACAGTATTGAAGAAATATCAAGTTGATGATGATGACATCAAGACCATCGAGAATGACCGTTTGCAGATGGACATCGTTGATGCCAAACAAAAGTCAAGGGAGCTTATTACCAAGGCATTCGAGCTCGGCATCAAGTACACAAAGAGCAAGAATGACCTCTTCATGAGGAAGGAAATTAAAAAAGAGCTTGACAATATGATTCAAGCTCTTGATTAGATAGGATAAGTTAATCTTATCATATTCGTTCAATTTAACGTTTTTTAAAGGGGGTGTAACAAAAGTCGTTACACCCCTGACGTTTATATATATAATAAGGTATAATAGGAATTATCTATCGTTTTTTTATTCCATTAGAATTTGCATAATTTTCAAAATCCTCTTTAAGAATTTGATATTTGCTTTTCTTCCCAGATACCTCTTTAGCTCTAAGCCTACCTTCCGTTATAGCCTTTCTAACGGCAGTACCAGAGATTATCCATTTACCTTCAATGTCAGGAACGGTATAATACACTTCTGTCACAGAATACTTATCACGGATTCCCTCTCTACTTCTAATATCTCTATTTGCTTGGTAAGCAATTTTCTCTAGAGCTTTCGAGATTATATCAAAATCAGATTTGATAGAAAGAATAAACTCTTTTGTTGAATACTGCTCATCCAAGCCATATAAAGCACTTCCTAGAGCCATATTGATTTCTGTATAATCAAGCACAGCATCAGGATTCTGCTTGTGATAAATCATATAAGCACGGAAGAACCTAGCAAGGTCGGAATCCGCATGAGTTTTTTCTACTACTGCCATAATCGTATATTTTAAAATTCTAATTTTTTACTTGCACCTTGCATTTCTGGAGAAAACTTCATCACATAAACTTCCATAGTCGTGAATCGTTTATGACCAGACATTGTCATTACTTGGTAAGGTGGAACGCCTTTAGCTATTAAGCAAGAAATAAAAGTCCTTCTAGCCGTATGAGCTGAAATTTTATCTCTTCGATAAACTTTGGTCTGTATCTTTTTCTTTAGCACATTACGTATAACAGAAATTTCATCCTCATAAAGATGTTCTTGCTCCAATAATTCTCCCAAAGCTCTATTAAAGCCTTGATTGGTATAGTCTTTGAATCGGAAATTATATCGTACTGCAATTTCTTGCGCCTTTGAGGTAAGGTCAAACTCCACCTCTACCTTAGTCTTATGAGAGATATAAGAAAGTCTATATACACCATTCTTTTGACGAAGGAAATTTGTCTCAGTTAACAGAGTCAAATCTAAGAATCGCAAGCCAGTTAAGCATAGAAATACAAAGTAGTCACGTACCTTGTTGTAAGTTGCATTCTTCAACTTCATATAATACAAGTCCTTAACTTCATCAAGAGTTAAAGCAATTACTCTTGTTTGCTTACTATCACTCAGTCTCCCATTCATTATCATATCTGCTGTATTATCATCTTTATAATATGCTCTGATAAATGCAGATAGATTCTCTAATCGCTTGTTTATGGTCTTGTTGACCATCTCACCCTTACATTTATATTTATGCTCCTTTGTATCTATATGCTCATCTGCTAGCCACTCACAAAAATCTTCAATAAAATCTTCTGTTATATCACTCAAAAAGAATTGGGTCTTATTATCATATTCATAATCAGCTAAAGCATTTGCAGAACTAATATAATCCTTAATGGTAGGGTGTTTCTTTCTCGTCTCACCATTATCTAAATCTTGTTTATGCAATTCTTCTTCCTTTTTAGCGTTATAAGCCCTAAAATCCGTTAGCAACGCTCTGTCTGTTTCTTCTGTAACAACAAAAGAAGTCTTGTCTTTATGAGTAGCAAGGTATTCATCGAGAACTTTTCCGTTGATTACAGCTTTAGGATTATCATATAGGATTGCCGCAATAGCATTATCAACTTTCTCTTCTAATTCATCTATCTGAGCATTGATTTCATTTGGGTTTTGCAATGTATATGTATCCTTTACCCTATATTTCTTGGTTAGGTATGTCTCATCTATTTTAAATAGCTTATAACGCAATGTTGCACCGTTCTTCTTAAAATAAGCGGTTACTTTTCCTTGGAAGTAGATTCGTGAAACATATTTCAATGCCATAAAGCTTGCATAAATTATTTAATCACCATTTTAATCACCTTTTGACGCAACAAAGTTACATCAAATAAAAATTTCACGCAACTAATTTTACGCAACTTAACATCAAAACCCTTTATTTTAAAGGTATTTAGCGTTGTTTAGGATGAGGCGAGGTTATGCAACATTTTACATGCAAAGAGTCGCCTCATCCCGACTTTTGAAAACCTTACAGCGTGAATGAGTGGTTGCTTCGGCGCCACTTTTTCCTTTTTTATAGCCTCTTGATTTTCTCTTTTGGATTCCTCTGCAAAGATAATGAAATCA
>Ga0256407_10006409_pt1 | contig 18183 bp, 12 predicted proteins | sample RumenRJG_04DNA_FD_193489 | JGI IMG/M metagenome (GOLD analysis project Ga0256407, IMG submission 193489) | Bovine rumen microbial communities from Lethbridge, Alberta, Canada - RJG_04 | ecosystem: Host-associated > Mammals > Digestive system > Stomach > Rumen | place: Canada: Alberta...
AATATTTTGCAAATGAGTCCTTGATAAAATCAAGAAGTCAAACAAGAGCGTTCTTTGACATATTTTGTACATTGTTTGCCACAAATGAAAATCATCATGGCAAGCAAAGAGACATTACGTATTCAGGCAGTATCGCTGCATAGTCAAGGTATGAAGGTGGCCGAGATTGCAAGAGTATTGGGCCGTTCACGTCAGTGGGTTCACAAGTGGATTAACCGCTATTGCGATGGTTCGGACGGTTGGGAACGTTCATTGCCCACCACACCCTCACGCAAAGCGAGCAAAATCTCGTCAGAGTTGGAGGATATGGTGGTCTCAACTCGTAAGCGTCTTATTGAATCTCCTTACATGGAGTCAGGTGCGTTCGCCATTTGGCACGCCATCAAAGCCGCCGGCATTGCTCCCCCGTCCGTAGCCACTATCAATCGCATTCTCAAGAAAAATGGATTGACAAGCCGGAAAGTGTCATACCAAAAGAGTAATATAGAATATCCCGATCCACCCCTGAACATGCAAATCATGGACTTGATAGGTCCGTGCTATATATGCGGTGGACAGCGATTCTATTTGCTGACCATCATCAGCAATGACACTCGTCATGCTGGAGTTTATCCCATCTTGAGCAAAAGTGCAGCTGATATCACCAATAGTGTAGTGTCATTCTGGAAAAGCTACACTATCCCGGATTTTCTGCAGATGGACAACGAACTCTCCTTTAAGGGCAGTAACCGGCATCCACGGGGCCTTGGCCTGCTATTGAGGACGGCTCTCTCACAGAACGTCACACCGGTATTCATTCCTGTCAGAGAACCATGGCGAAATGGTGTCATCGAGCGGTTCAACCAAAAGGTAAAAGACACATTGCTCATGCAAAAGCACAAGGATTTTGCAGAATTGTGCCGGCATGCCTCCGAGTTCACCGACATTCACAACAACCAGCACCATTACTCAACAAAAGAGCACAAAACGCCTTTACAGCTTGACGAGGAACTTGATGGGCCAATTGTCAAGCTTCCCCCTGATTACCAGGTGGAGGAACGGCCAGAACTGGACTGCTTTAATCTCAACGAGATACATTTCATCAGACTTGTCAGAAGCGACCATATCATCAGTGTGCTCAACACAGACATTGAAGTGAATCCCGAATTGGCATACACCTATGCCAAGGCCATCCTGTTGATCAATGAGCATCAATTGCTGATCTGCCTGGACGGAATGGTCAAACAATCTGTAGAGTTCATAATGCCTCAAATATAGTACAAAATGTCAACGAACTCGTGATACATGCGTCGCCTTAGCGGCGCGACCCCCTAGGGGGTCCAAATATTTTATACATTTAGCTCTAAGGAATGCGTTTACACCCTTTCTAAGGAATAAAAAAGTGTCAACGATGTCCTGAGCTACGATAACTAACGTCTATAGTCTAACGTCTATCCCTTGTGTCGTCCCCGGGTGATGAGTTCCTTGGCCAACTGCATGTGGCTGGTGGCTCCGCGGCTGCTGGCGTCGTAGAGGATGGCTGGCAGCCCGTGGCTGGGGGCTTCGCTGAGCTTGATGTTGCGAGGAATCACGGTGTTGAACACCATGTCGCCAAAGTGGCTCTTCAACTCCTCATAAATCTGGTTGGCCAGGCGCAGACGCGCGTCATACATCGTGAGCAGGAAGCCCTCAATGCGCAGGTCAGGGTTGAGCTTTGACTTGATGATGCGCACCGTGTTGAGCAACTTGCTGATGCCCTCGAGGGCAAAGTACTCGGCCTGCACAGGAATGATGACACTGTCGGCTGCAGTGAGCGCATTGACCGTAATCAGCCCCAGCGAAGGGCTACAGTCAATCAAGATATAGTCGTATGCCTCTTTGACATCATCGATCGAGCGACGGAGCACATTCTCACGGTCGGCCTTGTTGATGAGCTCAAGCTCGGCACCCACCAGGTCGATGCGCGACCCGACGATGTTCAGCTGGTCGACACAAGTGGCCACAGCGGCACTGTGCATGGGGTAGTCGTCGACCAGACACTCATAGATGGTCGAAGTCATCTGCTTGGACTCAACGCCCAGGCCAGATGTCGCGTTGGCTTGCGGATCGGCATCAATCAGCAGCACACGCTTGCGGTTCATGGCTAGAGATGCGGCCAGATTGATGGCTGTGGTTGTCTTGCCCACGCCACCTTTCTGGTTGGCTATTGCTATTGTTTTTCCCATAAGAAAGTCACGAAAATTGTTTCACGGGTGCAAAGGAAATGCTTTTTCGTGGAACATTGGCCAAAAAATCCGTTAAATACATTGAAATGTTGATAAGTCACACAGATTGTTAATAACTTTTGGGGCGTGGAACATTCAGCTATAGAGGAGGCTGACTCTTTTTTCACATTTTTTATTTGTACGTTTGCCCGAAAATTCCGAAATTTGCACGCTTTATAGCCGCCTGTCCGATTTGGATGGCGCTTGCAAATAGTTCAGATTTTTTAATAACCGCCTATTAACCAGGCATAAACAAACCTATAAATGAAAAAGATTTTATTAGTTGCAGCGCTGATGCTTGTCGTGGCCACAGCATGGGCCAGACCCGCACTGCGTGGCGCTGTCAAGTGCATGCAGCCCGACGGCACGTCGGTCATGCTTGAGCTGCATGGCGATGAGTACTATCACTTCTCGACCACTGTTGATGGATACACTGTGCTGCAGAACGCACAGGGAACCTATGAGTATGCGCGCATGCAGGGGCAACAACTCGTGTCGACGGGTGTGCAAGCCCACGATGTCGCACAGCGCAGTGCTGCCGAACAGGCATTGCTGGCCAGCTTGGACAAGAACCTGACCGATGCTCAGGCCATCTCTAATAGCAAGATTGCTCGCGCTGCACGCGATAAAGCCAATCAGGCACCATCTCGAGCATTCGACCAGTCGAAGTTCCGCGGGCTCATCATCCTCATTCAATTCTCGGATGTGAAGTTCAGCCGTAGCGATATCGTTGACATCTATTCGCGCATGTGTAGCGAGAGAGGCTATCAGGGCTACACCAACGAGGATGGATCGACCAACTACTATGGCTCGCTGTTTGACGGCTCGGTGCGTGACTACTTTTACTCACAGTCCAACGGTATGTTTGATCCCGAGTTTGATGTCTTTGGCCCTTACACTACGTCCTATAAGGCTACACAGTGCGATAACAACTCGCGCACCATCTTCCAGGCTGCACTGAAAGCACTTGACTCGCAGATTGACTTTAGCAAGTATGATGGCGACAGCAATGGCGTGGTCGACAACGTGTGCTTCGTGGTGGCTGGTTGGGGCTCGCACGTGCAGGGCAACAACAGCGGACTGCTGTGGCCACACGAGAGCAAGCAGCTGATGACCAGCCCGAAGCTCGATGGCAAGTCGTTTGACCTCTACTCGTGCTCGACCGAGATGTTGGGCGGTGAGGGCCAGGTGCTGCTCGAGGGCATCGGCACGTTCTGCCATGAGTTTGGGCACGTGCTGGGTCTGATGGACCACTATGACACCGACTACGCCCTGAGTGGCGGCGAGAGCCATAACCCGGGCGCATGGGACGTCATGGCTGGCGGTGCCGATCACAACTATGGTCGCACACCCGTTGGACACAACATCTTTGAGCGTTACACCCTGGGATGGGCCAACCCAACCGTCATCCGTGAGACTGGTGACTATAGCCTTGATGCGGTCAACATCGCTGGGCAGGGCTTCATCGTCAAGACAACCAAGGCCAAAGAGTATTTTATGATTGAGAATCGCCAACAAACCGGTTGGGACCGCTACTTGCCCGGACACGGCATGCTTGTGTGGCGCGTCGACTCGTCGGCTGCCTACAAGTGGGTGGTCAACCAGGTCAACACCAATCCCGAGCGCAACTACTTCGAGCTGCTGCGTGCAGCCAACACGGCCACGGGCGACCTGGCTTCTGACCCATTCCCCGGAACGATGGGTATCACCCGACTGACCAACGACACTTATCCCAGCCTGTGCACTTGGGACAAGACACAGAATAAGTACCAGATTGAGAACATCCGCGAGGCCGATGAGGTCATTACCTTCCATGTCGGCAATCGTGATGAGAACCTGTGGACATCTCTGGTCGAGACATTCGAAGACATGCCTGTTATGTCAACGAGCCCAACAAGAGGCGTCGAGGGTGAGTTTGCCAACTGGGACTTTGTCAAGGCCTATGTCAAGACGCCGGGCAGTGATTATTGCACCGGCACCAAGGCTGTCGAGATGGTTTATCCGAGCCAGTTCACGTCGGTCAGTCCCATCTATTATAATATTGAGGAGGTAACATTCGATGTCAGTAACACATCGTCGTCGTCAGCCAAGATTAACCTGAACTATTCGCTTGACGAGGGCGCAACCTGGACCAAGGCCAAGAATGTGGCCGGGTCGGATGCAATCACGGTGCCCGCCAACACACGCACGGCATGCTACTGGCTGGTGCCTGTCAACAACAAGCAAGCTGTGCAGTTCCGTGTGTTACAGAACTCGGGAAACAAGACTGTGCCCCTCTATATCGACAACTTCACTGTCTACTACAGCGGCGAGCAAGGTGGACCAGAGGAGGGCCTCAAGGGCGATGTCAACAATGATGACAATGTCGATATCGCTGATGTCAACGCAGTCATCGACATGATGCTGGGCAAGGCCAACAAGGTGGACGCTGCCGATGTCACTGGCGACGGCGTTGTTGATATCGCTGATGTCAACGCAATCATCGACCTGATGTTGGGCAAGTAATTTGTAAAGCTTAAGTAATGCAATGGAGGTGTGACAGGGACTGCAAATCGTGCCACACCTCCTTTTTAATAACATAAATGAAAGATATGAGAAAAGTTTTTTCTTTTGTGATGTATTTGCTTTTGGGAGTCGTTTGCTGGGCCATTCCGGCCGATAAGACTCCAATCACGGTTACCCAGAGCGATGGAACGACACTGACGATGAAACTGGTGGGTGACGAGTTCTTTCACTACAACACCACCATCGATGGATACACGGTACTCATGAATGCCAGTGGAGCATATGAGTACGCACGGCCATTGAACGACCAGCTCGTGCTCTCGGGTGTGCTTGCACATGACCCCGGACAGCGCACGATGGCCGAAGGGCAGATGCTCGAGCAGATGGGGAAGCACCAGCGGTCGGCAAGGCAGGTCAGTATGGGGCGCCAGAGTCGCATGCGTGCCGCAGGACCCATGGCAACCACTTCGCCACAACGCGAGCCGATGGTTGACTATTCCAATTTCCGGGGACTGATTATCCTCATCAACTACTCCGACCGTCAGTTCATGATGGACGACCCGTGTGACTTCTATGACAAGATGGTCAACGAGGAGGGCTTCGACCACTTCATGTTCAACGGGCGTCGACATAACTGCACGGGCTCGATGCACGATTACTTCAAAGACCAGTCAGGAGGCATTTTTGCCCCTGAGTTTGACATCGTTGGCCCAGTCAACCTAGACTATGCCTGCACTGACCACAATGGTACGGAGAACTCGGCTAGCATTTTCAAGGCTGCCATGGATGCAGCCGACTCGATGGTTGATTTCAGCAACTATGACAATGATGGCGATGGCATAATCGACATGGTTTATTTCTTGGTCGCTGGCTATTCGGCCAACTATAATGGCAACAATGGCGAATATCTGTGGCCACACAAGGCGTGGCTCTATGACTATTATAACGACAGATGGTATGACTATGATGGCGTTGTCGTAGGGCAATATGCCAGTTCAACCGAGATTTACGGATGGGAGTCGCAGGGCTATCCCATGCCGTTGGGCATTGGCACGATGTGCCACGAGTTTAGCCATGTGTTGGGATTGCCCGACCTCTACGATACCAATTACGCCGATCAGGGCCAAAGCCACGATCCAGGCGAATGGGATATCATGGCCGGTGGCGGTTCTTATAACTATGGTCGCACACCATGCGCCTATAGTATCTGGGAACGCTATGCCTTGGGATGGAATCGGCCACAAGAGATCAACTCCGAGGGCAGCTACTCACTGCAGTATGTGGGTAACACTGGCGATGGGCTGATTCTGCGCACACCGGTGGATAACGAGTTCTTTATGCTTGATAACCGTCAGCGCACCAAGTGGGATGCTTATCTGCCCGGCCACGGCATGCTCATCGCTCGTGTCGACTCGACCTACAGCCGCATTTGGGACTGGAATCGTGTCAACGCCGACCCCAGTCACAACTACTATGAGCTGCTGCGTGCTGGCAATGGCACCAGCGGGGCAAACTCGTCAGACCCCTTCCCCGGTTCGGGAAATGTGACGGCTGTCTCTAACTTCACCAACCCCAACCTGCGCACATGGGCACAAGTCGAGTGCCCATTTGAGATTCGAAACATCACCGAGGCTAGTGGCGTGATAACATTCAAGGTTAAGCAGGCGCAGCAACCGCAGATGCTGGTCGAGGACTTTGAACAGATGGCTGCAACAAACAATAAGAACCTCAAGGCTGTGCAAGGCAACTTTGCCAAGTGGAACTTCACCGGAGCTAATGTCACCGCTCCTGATGCAAGATACTGCGACGATGCGCAGGCTGTGGCCATGGTCAAACCATCGCTCATCGCAACCGATGAGCCACTGATGGTGCGCACCTACCGCATCGAGTTCACAGCGCGCAACTCATCGTCGACCGATGCCAAGTTCACACTCCTCTCATCGCCTGATGGACAGACGTGGACTAAGTTGAACAACGAGTATCTCACTGTCAATGCCAATAGCAGTACCATGCTCTATCAGATGGTTGAGACGGTCAGGCCCATGTACTATCGTCTGACCATGGCAGGCGGGCATGCAAGCCAGCCATGCTACGTCGACAACATCAAGTTCTACTATGACGACATCCTTGTCATGGGCGATGTCAGTGGTGATGGGCAGGTCGATGTGGCCGATGTCAATGTCATCATCGATGTCATGCTGGGTAGGGCCGTCAATGCAGCTGCCGATGTCAATGCCGATGGCGTGGTGGATATCGCCGATGTCAATAGGGTCATTAACCTGATGCTGGGACGAAACGAATAACCTTATATAACTAATAGCAGACAGATGAAAAAAATCATTGCAATGTGTGTGGCAACTGCCATGGCGCTTGTCACACATGCTGTGCCGGCTCATCCCGGCATGGTGACCATCACGCAGCCCGATGGCAACAAAGTGACCGTCAGGCTTGTTGGTGACGAATTCTTCAATTACAATTGCACATCTGACGGTTACACCGTCGTGCGCAATGAGCAGGGTGACTATGAATATGCCACATTGAATAATGGACGGCTCGAGCCTTCAGGCTTACTGGCGCACGACATGACTGCGCGCAGAGCCGATGAGAAGCAATTCCTGGCTGTGATAGGTAAGCACCTGCGTAGCGAGGTTGCAGTCCAAGCAGCACGGGCGCAACGCACACAGCGCGACCGCTTGCTGGCACCGCGCAAGGCGGGCACCTGGGACAACTATCGTGGCCTTGTCATCCTGGTTAACCTCCAGAACAAGACCTTCAAGCGCACCGATGCTCAAGCATTCTACCAGGATCAGACCAACAAGCGCAACTATACTGGCTACCAAGAGCAGAATAGCTCGCAATGGGTCAACTGCACTGGCTCGGTGCGGGATTACTTCTACGACAACTCGATGGGCAAGTTTGACCCGCAGTTCGATGTCATCGGACCTGTCACGGCCAACTATAATACCACTTCATTCTCACAGACGGCCAATGCTCGAACCATCTTCCTCTCGGTCCTCGAGCAGGTCAAGAGTCAAGTCGACTTCAGCCAGTACGATGCCGATGGCAATGGTGTGGTCGATATGGTCTATTTCATTGTGGCTGGCTATGGGTCGAACTATGAGGGAAACACGAGTTCCTATCTCTGGCCACATGCGTCGTCGTTTGCTGGCTCGGGAGTGAGTTACAATGGCAAGACGCTGGGGCGCTATGCCTGCTCGGTCGAGATGGATGGTTTGGAGTATTATGGCGGATATTATGCCACCATTGGTGGAATTGGCACCATGTGTCACGAGTTCAGCCATGTGCTGGGCGTGATGGACCACTACGATACCGACTATTCGGGCAGTGGGGGCCAGAGCAACACTCCGGGCGAGTGGGACGTTATGGCAGGAGGAAGCTACTTCAATAGTGGGCGCACACCATGCGGATACACCCTGTTTGAGCGCTACACCATGGGATTTGCCAATCCAACGGTTATCACCGAGCCTGGGGACTACACACTCAATCCGGTCAACACCAGCAATGAGGGCTACATCATCAAGTCGCCCATTGCTCGCGAATACTTCATGCTCGACAATCGCCAGAAGACACGTTGGGATGCCTATATACCTGGCCATGGCATGCTTGTGTGGCGAGTCGACTCGACCAACTCGGGAGTGTGGGCGAACAATGCAGTCAATGCCAACCCTGAGCACAACTATCTTGAAATCATACGCGCCGGACAGGCTTCGTCTGCCTCGGCTTCTGATCCGTTCCCGGGCTCACGAAGTGTCAGGTCACTAGATGCCAACACCAATCCCGCACTGCTCACTTGGGGCAAATTTCCCACCGAACTCGGACTGAAGAACATCTTTGAGTCGAACAAGGTCATCACATTCACTGTCTTCCAGCAAGATGGAGCCAAGTCGGTCATAGAGGACTTTGAGCACATGCCCACCAGCACAACGGGAAATGCCGCCGACGTCATGGGCTACTATGCCAACTGGACTTTCTACAAGAGCAATGTGGTCATCGCTCCCGATACGGCTTGCACTGGGCGCAAAGCGGTAGCTATGGTCTCGCCCAGCTATTTCTATATGACAACGGAGTTACCAACTAAGCCACATCTGCTCACTTTCCATGCCTACAATTACACGAATGTGGCGGCTAAGGTCAGGGTTGAGTATAAGTCTGCAACTGACACCAAGTGGACCACCTTCAAGACACTGGATGTGCCTGCTGGAGCCGATCAAGTGGCCGAGTGGCAGATTTCGCTCGATGCACAGAAGATGTGGCGATTCAGTCAGCCAACAGGCAACAAGACTGTGCCCATTTATGTTGATGACATCACTTTCCACTATATGGGTAACGAGATTCCCACCAACGAGTTTCCCGATGATCCCGTGGGTGATGTCAACGGTGACGGAATGGTGGATGTGGCCGATGTGAACCTCATCATCAACATTATGCTTGGCCAAATGGCATCAACCGACATGGCCGATGTGGATGGCAACGGCACGATTGACGTGGCCGATGTCAATACTGTTATCAACTTGATGTTGGGCAAATAGGCCTCACAATGCTGATTGTGGCTGGGTCCCGACTACGCTGGGCGCGTGGTCGGGACAGCTTTTGCTGACTATGCGCAGCCCCTTGGGATAAAGGTTGTTGGCTCGGTTACCCAGATTGTTGGCCCAACCCAAAGGAATATGACTGTAAGTGACCAACACTGGGCCACGAGGAGCATCGACTGCAATGGCTTCGCCACGCAGATAGGCCAGAGCGGTCGCGTAGTCAACCTCGCATGACGGTAGGGCAGTGTGGTCGAGTGCGGAACTCAGCGCCAGAGACAGGTGCGGCACGCAGTTCTTGCCCTTGACAGTGCCCAGCGTCACGCCCGAATAGATGACTGTTGCCAAACTGCGCAGAACAGACACAACATCGGCATGAATCTTGGGATTAGCTACCACATCGTCGCCTTGCTGACTCAATTCATAGTCCTGGCCATTGACCAGCCACTCGCGCACTGACTTTGCCACTGCGATGGATGTGACGGATGGGCTCTTCTTTGAGCGCAGAGGCTGGCGCATACCATCGGGTTTGCGCACCACGGCCATGAACAGCCCCTCGCCTCGCGTGCGGTGGGGCATGAAGCGGTAGCATGGCAAGTCGCAGCCCACAGCAGGGGCTATGCCCCATGAGGCATCGATGGGTACTGGCACTGGTTCTGCGCCATATTCAGAAATCAGATGTTCTAGCATCTCCTCGTTCTCATGGCGGTTGTAGGTGCAAGTGCTATAGATGAGGAGGCCTCCAGGGCGCAAAGCGGGCCAGATGTCGCGCAAAATCTCGCGCTGGCGACCAGCACACTGGTCTACCAGAGCTGGCGACCATTGCGACACGGCATCGGCGTCTTTGCGCATCATGCCCTCGCCGCTGCAGGGCACATCGGTGGCAACTACATCGAACAAGTGGGTCAGACGGCCTAGCTGTGCAGGGGCATTGCTTGTCACCACTGCATGTGGCGAGCCCCAGCGCATCACATTGTCGGCTAGCGCACGAGCACGACTGGGGACAATCTCGTTGGCAACAACCAACGAACCCGCTGGCAGTGCCTGAAGGGCTGCTGTGGTCTTGCCGCCTGGAGCTGCGCACAAGTCCAAGTAACGCACAGGCCGGTCAATCAATTGACTGATCATGTGATGGATAAACATTGATGATGCGTCTTGCACATAGTATAGCCCGCCGTGCAACAGCGGGTCGAATGTGAAGGCGGGACGTTGCTCCAGATAGAATCCGCTGGCGCACCAAGGCACAAGTGCAGCATCCTGTGGCGCACTGCCGCCCTTCATCTCGTTGACACGAACACTCACTGTCGGCTCGGTCTCGGCAATGGCACGGCACAGTGCCTCGGCTTCGTCGGGCATCAGCCGTCTCAGCATCTCAATAAATTCATGCTTCAATTCCATGTCCTACCATTTTAGCCCACAAAGTTACAACTTTTTGCCTTCTCGCCAAAATGATACAATCGGGGACGGTTCTCAATTGTATCATTTTGCTGCGAATGATACAATTGAGAACCGTCCCCGATTGTATCATTCTAAGCAAGTAGCTTGCTGGCGGCTCTTAGCTGGTGACGCATGATGCTTAACATTTCTTGGCTCTCTTGCAGCATGGTCAGGTAGATGATTGCTGTCCTGTAGCTCGACGAGTTGTCAGACCCTTGCATGTTGTCAATCAACTGCTCGCGCAGTTGCGACAAGTCATCTTTGCACTTGTCGGCCTGGCTCATGACACGCTTGTAGTCGGTGAAGTCGCGGCTCTCCAGCATGTTGACGGTCTCTTCCATCAACTCGGTGATGGTGTGACGCATCGGGGCAAATTCATTGAGGTAGCTCTCGGGCAATGGGCTGAAGTTGTTATCGACGTGCTCCTTGACGGGCTCGAGCATGCGCTTGAGTGTGTAGACGTACTGCTGATTGCTGTTGGCTCCCAGATGGAACCAGGTGTTGCGCTCCAGGGCAATGTTGCGTGGGATGCGGCGCAGGCTCAAGAACTCCTTGCGTCGTGTGCGCTTGAGTTCGTCCTGCTGGCGCCTCAGGTCCTTGCCCACGTCGCGCAACTGTCGCACTCGCTCATGAGCTAGTCCGTCGATAATCTGGTCGTAGTGCTGCAATGTGAACCTGCACATGGTCGATTGTGTCTGGCTGATGTGGCGCTGCAGCAGGTTCCACACTATCTCGGGGTCGCGGCTGCGCATCATCAGTTTGTAGAGTTGCTCCTGATGTGAGTCTTGCTTGCCCTTGCCGAAACGGATGTGACTGCGCACCAGCGTGTAGACAACCACTGCCATCATGGCCAGCATCACCGGGATGCCACCAAGGTGCATCAATAGGCAGACAAGTGCGCAGGCGGCGAAGGTGATGCCTGCTGTGATGAGCCAGCCGCCGATGACGCTGAGCACGCCTGTCACACGATAGACAGCACTGTCACGTGTCCAGGCATGGTCGGCCAGACTAGTGCCCATGGCCACCATGAAGGTGACATAGGTCGTTGACAGGGGCAACTTGTAGTTTGTGCCCACAATGATGAGTGCCGATGAGAGCACTAGGTTGATGGCGGCACGCAACATGTCGAAGGCGGCATTGTCCTCCAGATGCCCTTTGCTCTTGTCAAAACGCCGATCGATGGCTGCTACCACATGGCGTGGCACAGCATGCCGCATGCGGTCGTTGCTGTCTTGAACGGCGCGAACCAGGCTGCGGGCAGCCTGCGAGGTTCCGAACATCTCGTCGCCCTCGTCCTGGCGGCTCAAGTCCACCGATGTCTGCACCACATGATGTGCTTTCTTGCTTGTGGCCATCGCTATAATCATCAGCACACCGGCAATAGCAAGGTAGACAAATGGTGACCGGGCCGACTGAGCCAGCGAACTCATCATGTAGGAGTTGATGTCGGTGGCGCCATGCCCCGACCAGTCTTGATAGGAGTCAAGCCCGGCCAAGGGAATACCGATGAAGTTGACCAGGTCGTTGCCAGCAAATGCCATGGCTAGGGCAAACGTGCCGCTGAGTACAATGATGCGCAATACATTGACCCGCAAGCTGTAGAGTATGGCAGATAAGATCGAAGCCACAGCGAATGTGATGCCCAGCAACAACGGGGTGTTGCCGGCAATCCAAACCTTAAAATCTTCGGCAATTAATGGCGACTCTGACAGGGTCTCGATGAAGATGAAGTAGGCTAGGAAGGTGAACGAAAGACCGCCGAAGATGCCATGAGTCAAGCAACTGTTGCCTTGCAGGTTGAAGGTGAACACCAGTCGCGACAACCACTGCACTATCAGCCCGCATACAAAGGCGATGGCCACACTGGCAAAGATGGCAATGATGAGCGACAACGCCTTGTCGGTGTTCATCAGTGTCGACAGCGACAGCGACGAGTCGGCATGTATCTTGACCAAGGAAAGGACGAATGTGGCCCCCAGCAGACCGAACACCAGCGTAACCGTTGACGATGTGGGCAGGCCTAGGTCGTTGAAGCGGTCGAGCACAATGATATTGGTAGCCACAACGGCCATAAAGACAATCATTACCTCGCGAAATGTGAAGTTGGTGGGTTGCATGATGCCATGACGTGCCACATCCATCATGCCGGCCGACATCAGTGCGCCAGCCATCACACCGACCGATGCTACGACCAGGATGGTCTTGAACGTGCCGGCCCGTGCACCGATGGCTGATGACAAGAAGTTGACAGCGTCGTTGCTCACGCCCACAAACAGACCAAGTGCGGCCAAGATTAGCATAAAAACAGTGATAATCAGATAAGTAATCTCCATCTTTCAATAGCTTTGATTGATAATTGTGCTGCAAAATTACCCACAACCTATTTCACCTCGGTTACAATGCTGTGAAGATATTGTTTCGACACAACATTGTCACCGATTTGTTACCATTATGAAATAACAATGTGTGACCTTTGCGATGAAATTGTTCTAGGCTTCGGGCATTCGGTTGCTCGAACAAACGACTAGTTAAAGTACAATGTCCCACATCTAACGTTTAGAGAATATGAACAAGGATAAGGCTGATTTCATCTACACCTGCTTTAACGTGTTCAGGTTGGTTCTGTTTGTGATCATACTTGTTGCTGCCTATATTGTGCTGGAGAGCTAACTGTTTTCGTAAAGATGGTCTCCCTCGCCACATGTTGTTGCACACGGCATGGGGGAGGTGGTATGCGTTTACGCTTCAGCGAGCCTATAAAATCACCGAAAAACACCAATTTTCGACCTTTTTCTTGTGCATGCCATTTTTTTGCGGTAATTTTGCGGATTGATTGTGCCGTGGGCGCTTTAGTCGAGCGAAAAGGCATGCGGCCATTGAGCGGGCAGGTCGAGAAGTTCAGATGCTTGTCAACTTGTTCACCCATTAATTTGTTATAATAATAATCAATTAATAACTAAATTTTAACAGAACTACTATGTGGTTAACTAATTCTTCTGTAGGACGGAAAGTGGTGATGAGTGTCACCGGACTTTTCTTGATCCTATTCTTAACATTCCACGCGCTGATGAATGCTGTGGCTCTCATCTCGTTTGATGCTTATGAGGCCGTGTGCGAGTTCTTGGGCGCCAACTGGTATGCGCTGGTGGGTACTGCTGTGCTGGCTGGCGGATTTGTGATTCACATCATCTTTGCCTTCTGGCTGTCGATGCAGAACCGCAAGGCCCGTGGCACCAATGCCTATGAGGTGTCGAAGAAGCCTGCCACCGTCGAGTGGGCATCGCAGAACATGCTGGTGCTTGGCATCATCGTCTTGTGCTTCCTGGTGCTGCACCTCTATCACTTTTGGGCCGAGATGCAGCTGCCTGAGATCGTGGGCGACATGCCACTCAGCGGTGAACTTGCCTTGGAGCAGACCTTTGGCCAACTGTGGGTGCTGCCAGTCTACCTGATTGGTTTCTGTGCCATCTGGTTCCACATCACACACGGATTCTGGAGCGCATTCCAGACCCTGGGTACGACCAACGACCGCTGGATTGAGCGATTCAAGTGCATCGGCTTCTGGTGGGCCACTATCATTATGGGTCTCTTTGCCATCGAGGCTATCGCCCTTACTGGTCGGTTCTGCTGGGGCTGGGAATGCATTGGCGCATGTTAATTTCTGCTGAGTAATTAATCATTAAAATCTTTACTAAAAATGGAAGAAACTAAAATTCAAGCTGCTCAGCCTACGATTGACTCGAAGATTCCTGAGGGACCCGTCGCTGAGAAGTGGACAAATTATAAGGCGCATCAGAAACTGGTCAACCCCGCCAACAAGCGCCGTCTCGACATCATTGTCGTCGGTACAGGTCTGGCTGGTGCCAGTGCTGCTGCCACATTGGGTGAGATGGGCTTCAATGTGCTCAACTTCTGCATCCAGGATTCGCCCCGCCGCGCTCACTCGATTGCCGCACAGGGTGGTATCAATGCAGCCAAGAACTATCAGAACGACGGTGACTCGGTCTACCGCCTGTTCTACGACACGGTCAAGGGCGGTGACTATCGTGCTCGCGAGGCCAACGTCTACCGTCTGGCAGAGGTGTCGAACAACATCATCGACCAGTGCGTGGCACAAGGTGTTCCCTTTGCACGCGAGTATGGTGGCTTGCTGGCCAACCGCTCGTTTGGTGGCGCTCAGGTGAGCCGCACCTTCTATGCCAAGGGACAGACTGGCCAGCAGCTGCTGTTGGGTGCCTATTCTAGCTTGAACCGCCAGATTCAGATGGGCAAGGTCAAGAGTTACAACCGCTATGAGATGCACGATGTGGTTATCATCGATGGCCGAGCACGTGGCATCATCGCACGTAATCTGGTCACTGGCAAGCTCGAGCGTTTTGCAGCTCACGCTGTGGTCATCGCCACCGGTGGTTATGGCAACACCTACTTCCTGTCGACCAACGCCATGGCCTGCAACTGCTCGGCAGCAATGGCTTGCTACCGCAAGGGCGCATGGTTTGCCAACCCAGCCTATGTTCAGATTCACCCCACCTGCATCCCCGTGCATGGTGACAAGCAGTCGAAGTTGACGCTGATGAGCGAGTCGTTGCGCAACGATGGCCGCATCTGGGTGCCCAAAGACATTGAGGACGCCAAGAAACTGCAAGCAGGACAAATCAAGGGCAGCGACATCCCTGAGGAGAACCGCGACTACTATCTCGAGCGTCGCTATCCCGCCTTCGGTAACCTGGTGCCTCGCGACGTGGCTAGCCGTGCAGCTAAGGAGCGTTGTGACAAGGGCTATGGTGTGAACAATACCGGCAAGGCCGTGTTCCTCGACTTCAGCGAGGCCATCAACCGCCTGGGCATCGACGTGATTCGCCAGCGTTATGGCAACCTCTTCGACATGTATGAGGAGATCACCGACGTCAATCCCGGTGAGCTGGCCAACGAAATCAATGGCGAGAAGTACTACAACCCGATGATGATTTATCCTGCCATCCACTACACCATGGGTGGCATCTGGGTCGACTATGAGCTGCAGACCAGTGTCAAGGGACTGTTTGCCATCGGCGAGTGCAACTTCAGCGACCATGGTGCTAACCGCCTGGGCGCTTCGGCACTGATGCAGGGTCTGGCCGACGGTTACTTTGTGTTGCCTTACACCATCCAGAACTACCTGAGCGACCAGATCACCGTGCCTCGCTTCTCGACCGACACACCCGAGTTTGACGAGGCTGAGAAGCGTGTGCAGGCCGACCTGGAGCACATCATGGGCATTCAGGGCAAGCGTTCGGTCGACAGCATCCACAAGGAGCTGGGCCACGTCATGTGGGAATATGTGGGCATGGGTCGCACCAAGGAGGGCCTCCAGACTGCGCTTACCAAGCTCAAAGAGTTGCGTCACGAGTTCGAGACCAACCTTTTTGTCCCCGGTACCATCGAAGGCATGAACAACGAGCTGGACAAGGCATTCCGTCTGCGCGACTTTATCACTATGGGCGAGCTGATTGCTCATGACGCACTGACTCGCAACGAGAGCTGTGGTGGCCACTTCCGCGAGGAGTATCAGACCGAAGAGGGTGAGGCCAAGCGCGACGACGAGAACTACTTCTATGTCCAGTGCTGGAAGTACAATGGAGATGACGAGACAGCGCCCTCGCTGCTCAAGGAGCCTCTCCACTACGAAGCAATCAAGGTTCAGACACGTAACTATAAAAACTAAGCAAAATGGAAAATAGCATAAGTTTCAAACTGAAAGTGTGGCGTCAGGCTGGACCGAAGGAGCAAGGACACTTCGAGACCTACGAGATGCAGGACATCCCCACCGACACATCTTTCCTCGAGATGCTCGACATCCTCAATGAGCAGCTTGTCGAGAAGGGTGAAGAGCCCATCCACTTCGACCACGACTGCCGCGAGGGCATCTGCGGCATGTGCTCACTCTATATCAATGGACATCCTCATGGACCCGCAACGGGTGCAACGACCTGCCAGTTGTATATGCGTCGTTTCCACGACGGCGAGACCATCACCGTCGAGCCTTGGCGCAGTGCTGCATTCCCCGTGCTCAAAGACCTCATGGTCAATCGCAACGCCTTCGACCAGATACAACAGGCTGGTGGCTATGTGAGTTTCAACACGGGTGGTGCTCAAGATGCTAACGCCATCCCCATCAGCAAGGTTGCTGCCGACGAGGCAATGGATAGCGCATCGTGCATCGGCTGCGGTGCCTGTGTTGCGGCTTGTAAGAATGGTTCGGCCATGCTCTTTGTCAGTGCCAAGGTCAGCCAGTTTGCGCTGCTGCCCCAGGGACGCGCCGAGGCCAAGAAGCGTGTTAAGGCCATGCTGGCCAAGATGGACGAACTGGGATTTGGCAACTGCACCAACACCGGTGCCTGCGCTGCCGAGTGCCCCAAGAATATCAAACTCAGCAACATCGCACGACTCAATCGCGAGTTCATCTGTGCCAAGTGCACCGACTAAGCGCCTGAGCTTGTGACTGCAACAAGAGGCCCGACTCACTTGTGTGAGCCGGGCCTCAATGCTATAATATCTAGTGGCTAAACACCCGTGTAGCCATTCTCATATCCGTCTTGGAAGGCTTGTCGTATTTCGGGGTTGGTAACGAAAAATATCGTTGAGATGATGGCACCTGCGACAAGGATGCCTAGGGTGATGAGTGCCCACATCTTGGCGGTGCTGGCACTCTCGGTGGCGCCTTGTGTGTTGCCGCTCTGGAACATGCCGTTGACCTTGCCTGCATTGACAATGGCAATGATGCCCGTGATGAGTGCGATGGGATTGCAGCAGCACACCACACTCAGTACTGTGAAGATGATTGACTCGGTCATCCAATTCTTGGGTGGGAAACCCTGCGGAGCATAAGGTTGTGCGCCATAGGGCATCTGTTGATATTGCTGTTGCTGATATTGTGGCTGTTGAGGCTGCTGGTATTGTGGCTGAGCGTAAGGTGACGGTTGCTGGCCATAGCCTTGCTGCTGAGTGGCTTCTGGTCTGTTAGAAGGCGACTGCTCGGGCTGTTGCTGCTGTGGGGCATAAGGCGACTGCTCGGGCTGTTGCTGTTGCGGGGCATAAGGCGACTGCTCAGGCTGTTGCTGCTTCGGGGCATAGGGCGACTGCTCGGGCTGTTGCTGTTGCGGGGCATAGGGCGACTGAGGTTGCACGGGTTGCGAGGGTTGTACGGGCTGAACCGGTTGGGGGGCGATGGGCTGCTGGATGCCCAGCAAACTCATCAGCTCGGGCACTTCGCGGGCACGTGTCCATCCCGACATCTTTTCGTTCCATACTTGCGAGTCGGGGTTCAGACCATGCTTCATCAGGTCTTTCATTTCGAACGGGCCAGCCGGTTGGCCGTTCTCGGCAATATAATACTTCATAGTTATCGTTGAATTAGTGATTAATATTTGCGGCAAAATTACACATTATAATTAACCAAACCAAATTTT
>Ga0256407_10006412_pt1 | contig 18177 bp, 15 predicted proteins | sample RumenRJG_04DNA_FD_193489 | JGI IMG/M metagenome (GOLD analysis project Ga0256407, IMG submission 193489) | Bovine rumen microbial communities from Lethbridge, Alberta, Canada - RJG_04 | ecosystem: Host-associated > Mammals > Digestive system > Stomach > Rumen | place: Canada: Alberta...
TGTGACTCGTATGTATACCACATACATTCCGTCCTTTCTTTGACGTAATACCTTTGCTTTGAAAAATGCCATAAATCTGTTTTATTAAAGTTAAACCTTTATATAATAACAAAAACAGATAAACGGCAGTATTCTTTTACCTATTGACACACGGAATAGACAAGCACATTTTGCGTAAAACACGTGCAGAATGTGTTAAACAAATGTTGATTTTCTGCACTTTTTTGCCAAATACAGGAAATTTTGAAAAACAAATAAAATTGGGGTAAATCTTTTATAATTAAAGACTTACCCCAATTAGTTAAAGTTCTATTTTATGTCGTCTTATTCTTCCAGAGCGCCCTGGGCGGCGGCGAGACGTGCGATGGGCACACGGAAAGGTGAGCAGGAAGCGTAGTTCATGCCTACCTTTGCACAGAATTTAACTGAGCTGGGTTCGCCACCATGTTCACCACAGATACCTGTGCGCATGCCTGGACGAACTGCGCGACCCTTTTCTACAGCCATCTTGATGAGCTGTCCTACTCCGTTTTGATCGAGAACCTGGAATGGATCAACCTTCAGTATCTTCTTCTCGAGATATACGGGCAAGAAGCTGGCAATATCGTCGCGAGAGTAACCGAATGTCATCTGAGTAAGGTCGTTAGTACCGAATGAGAAGTACTCAGCCTCTTTCGCAATTTTGTCTGCTGTGAGGGCAGCACGTGGTATCTCAATCATTGTACCGATTTCGAATGGAATTTCAACGCCTTCTTCAGCGAATACTTCCTTAGCAACCTTCTGGATGATTTCCTTCTGCTGCTTGAGCTCGTAGAGAATACCAATAAGAGGAACCATGATTTCGGGATGTGGATCGTATCCTTCCTTCTTCAACTGGCAAGCAGCGCCAAGGATGGCACGAGTCTGCATAGCTGTAATCTCGGGGAATGTGATACCCAGACGGCAACCACGATGGCCCAACATGGGGTTATTCTCGGCCAATGAGTTGACACGCTTACGGATTTCTTCTACAGTTACGCCCATCTCCTTAGCCATAGTCTCCTGACCGGCATTGTCATGGGGTACAAACTCATGCAATGGGGGGTCGAGCAGACGGATGTTAACGTGCAAGCCGTCCATAGCCTTAAGGATACCGTAGAAGTCGGCCTTCTGATAGGGGAGGAGCTTAGCCAAAGCTTTCTCACGACCTTCAACAGTGTCAGCCAGAATCATTTCGCGCATAGCAATAATCTTCTGTCCGTCGAAGAACATGTGTTCTGTACGTGTAAGACCAATACCCTTGGCTCCGAATGCACGAGCTACCTGAGCATCGTGTGGTGTATCAGCATTGGTACGAACTTCCATCTTGGTATATTTGTCGCAGAGATCCATGAGGGCTTTGAAGTCACCACTCAACTCGGCTGCCTTGGTAGGAATCTCACCGGCAAATACCTGACCAGTTGTACCATTCAGTGAAATGTAATCACCTTCTTTATATACAACTCCCTCAATTTCTACGGTCTTAGTCTTGTAGTTTACATTGATGGCACCAGCACCGGAAACGCAGCACTTACCCATACCACGAGCCACAACGGCAGCGTGAGATGTCATACCACCACGAGCTGTTAAGATACCTTCTGCTGCAGACATACCAGCGAGGTCTTCGGGAGAGGTCTCGATACGAACCATGATAACCTTGTGGCCATCGGCATGCCATGCCTCTGCATCGTCGGCGTGGAATACAATCTGACCGCAGGCTGCACCAGGTGATGCAGGCAGACCCTGGGTAATGGGCTTAGCCTTCTTCAGGGCATCCTTATCGAATACGGGGTGCAACAACTCGTCCAGCTTTTGAGGCTCGCAACGCAATATGGCAGTCTTTTCGTCGATCATGCCCTCGCGGAGCAGATCCATGGCAATCTTTACCATTGCGGTACCGGTACGCTTACCATTACGTGTCTGTAAGAACCATAATTTGCCTTCCTGTACGGTGAACTCCATATCCTGCATATCGTGGTAATGCTTCTCCAGTTTGTCCTGCAGAGCATCCAGTTCCTTGTACAACTCTGGCATAGCTTCCTCCATAGAAGGATACTTGGCAAGGCGCTCTTCCTCTGAGATGCCTGCACGCTCAGCCCAACGCTGAGAACCAATCTTTGTAATCTGCTGAGGAGTGCGGATACCGGCTACTACGTCCTCGCCCTGAGCATTAATCAGGTACTCACCATTGAAGAGGTTCTCGCCATTACCGGCATCGCGAGAGAAGCAAACACCTGTAGCAGATGTGTCGCCCATATTACCAAATACCATTGCCATAACAGAAACAGCAGTACCCCATTCATCGGGTATGCCTTCCATCTTACGGTAAAGGATGGCACGTTCGTTCATCCAGCTACGGAATACTGCACAGATGGCTCCCCAAAGTTGCTCCTTGGGGTCGGTAGGGAAGTCCTGACCAGTCTGGTCCTTAATGGCCTTCTTAAAAAGCTCAACCAACTTCTTCAGTGACTCTACAGAGAGGTCTTTGTCAAGAACAACTCCCTGCTCTTCCTTAACCTTCTCGATAATAGCTTCGAATGGGTCGATGTCTTCTTTGTTAACTGGCTTCAGCCCCAACACAACATCGCCATACATCTGAACAAAGCGACGGTAGCTGTCATATACGAAGTGAGGATTGCCGGTCTTCTTTACCATACCCTCTGCTACTTCGTCGTTCAAACCAAGATTCAGGATAGTATCCATCATACCTGGCATAGAAGCACGAGCACCAGAACGTACAGATACCAGAAGTGGATTGTTTGGATCGCCAAACTTACACTTCATAAGGTTTTCTGTATGTGCTACAGCGGCATTCACATCGTCTTGCAACAACTCGACAATCTTTGCCTGCCCTACCTTATAATATTCATTACATGTATCTGTGGTAATGGTGAATCCTGGAGGAACAGGAACGCCAATGTGATTCATTTCGGCAAGGTTGGCACCCTTACCGCCCAAAACTTCACGCATTTGGGCATTACCTTCAGCTTGTCCGTTGCCAAAGGTGTAAACACGTTTTTGACTCATAATTTTAAAACTGTTATATTAGGTTATTTCATTGTTTTTTGCAAATATAGACCAAATTCCTTATTATTCCAAAGAAAATGATGTTTTTTGTTGATTTATTCCATAAATTTGCACAAACATTATCTATTTACGTATTATGACAAGAAAGAAGAAGCAGTTACCAATATATGAGAAAATAGAGATACAGGATGTTGCTGCAGAGGGTAAGGCTTTGACAAGAATAGACGATTTAGTCGTCTTTGTTCCCTATGTTGTTCCAGGCGATATTGTTGACCTGAAAGTTACTCGCAAGAAGCATCATTATGCCGAGGCTGTGGCTGTAAAATTCCATAAATACAGTCAGCAGAGGGCAGTCCCTTTCTGCGAGCATTTTGGTGTATGTGGAGGCTGCAAATGGCAATGCCTGTCCTATGAAGAACAGATACGATACAAACAGAAGCAAGTGATGGATAACCTTACCCGAATCGGTAAGGTAGAATTGCCGGAATGCTCGCCTATTCTGGGTAGTAAGAAAACACAGGAATATCGTAACAAACTGGATTTTGCTTGCAGCAATAAGCAATGGCTTACAGAAGAACAGTTGCGTGACGGCATACCCTTCGAACCAGGAATAGGGTTTCATATCAGCGGTGCTTTTGATAAGGTATTACCTATACATAAGTGCTGGTTGATGGACAATCTGAACAACGAAATCAGGAACTGGTTATACGATTATGCCCGCACGAATAACCTTACGTTTTATGATTTGAGGGCACAGCAGGGTTTCTTGCGAGGCATCGTCTTGAGAAATTCTATTTCAGATGAATGGATGGTGACCGTACAGTTTGGACCAACAGCTCATGTTGAGGCAAGCAAGGATGCTGCTGAGGAAGAAATACTATCAGAGTCACTTTTCGACAGGGAAGAGGCGATGAAACTTCTTGAGTCGTTGCATGTTAAATTCCCTCAGATAACAAGTCTGATGTATGTATATAATCCAAAATGTAATGATACTTTTGGAGATTTAGATGTAAAATGCTATTATGGTACTGACCATATTTATGAGCTGATGGAGGATTTGCGTTTTAAGGTTGGTCCGAAGAGTTTTTATCAGACAAATACCGAGCAGGCCTATATATTATATAAGGTAGTAAGGGAATTTGCTAACCTTTCTGGAAATGAGATGGTTTATGATTTATATACAGGTACAGGAACAATAGCCAATTTTGTCGCTAAGCAGGCTAAACAAGTTATTGGCATTGAGTATGTGCCTGAGGCCATAGAAGATGCTAAGGTTAATTCTGCCATAAACAATATTGACAATACGCTATTCTATGCTGGTGACATGAAAGATATCCTGAATAGAGAATTCATAGAGAAACATGGGAGGCCCGATGTTATTATTACCGATCCTCCACGTGCGGGAATGCATCAAGATGTTATAGATACAATTTTGTTTGCCGAACCCAAGCGAATTGTCTATGTTAGTTGTAACCCTGCTACTCAGGCTCGTGATCTTCAACTTCTTGATATGCTATATCGTGTTACAAAGGTTCAGCCGGTGGATATGTTCCCTCACACACAACACGTAGAGAATGTTGTATTACTAGAGCATAGGTAAGTTATTTTTCTTTTATTATTCCGTGTTGATAAGCATATAGGAGTTCCCGTAATTCTTTTACCTGTCTCTTTAGAATAACCCCCTTGTCGGTATCCCTGACACGAACCCTCTTGCCGGTCATTACTTCTATTTGAGTGCTGCTTTTAATGTCTGTTTCATTCATGATAGCCTCGCGTGTACTGGTAAAGGGCTCGTGCTGTATAAGCAGGAATCCACGACTATGATATACAAGTGTATATCCGGCAATGCCTGTTGTTTTATGGTAAGCTTTTGCAAATCCGCCGTCTATCACCATCAGGCGTCCATCTGCCTTTATAGGATTTTCTCCTTGTGAAGCATGAACAGGAACATGCCCGTTTATGATGTGGCGATTGCTCCCCTTGACATCAAAAGCATCAAGAATACTATCGCAAATTTCAGGTTTCTCTCTTAACTTATAATAATTACCTTTTTCTTCGTGATATAACGAATTGTCTGCAAGGAAATACCGCTCGAATGTCGTCATTCTGTTTTTGTCAAACAAGGGACTGTCTGGACCACACCACAAGTACCAAAAGTAGTCTCTGGCTTTCTGTCGTTCGGTCTTTGATACATCATTCTGGAATGCAGTACGTATATACATTCCTATGTGATGCAATAATTCTTTTCCTTTATATTTTTTCCCGTTGAGCATTACCTCTTTTAGACTTCCGTCTTCATTTAAAGGGATTGAAGCATGGAATAGAAGGTTCCCGTTAAAAATACCATACATGCATCCGTGTGACAATAGGCAACGTATATGTTTTTGCAACTTTTCGGATATACGGAAAGAATGATGTAGTTTGTTTACGACATCTTCCTCTTCAGGTGTGAGTTTGTATGGGTCTGACGGATTTACTGTTGGAAAGATACGGTCTTTCAATTCATACTCCTTTCCATCCAAGATATATACAGATCTGTTGTAATCAATATTCTCAAGCGTGCCGGGTCCATTCATTCCCCATTCTGGGTATTGACGCCTCATTTGTGCTTCCAGCTTAAACTGTATGATACTTATGGCTTTGTGCATTTGCGCAATCAGTCTGGTGCTTTTCTCGTCTAATGGCTTTTCTGTGTGAGGAATAAACTCTTTGCAAGGATCTTCTGAATAATATTCTATAGCGAAGGTTGCTAATGGAAGAAGGTTTATGCCGTATCCTTCTTCGAGTGTTGTCATATTACCAAATCGTAAAGATAATCTTAAAACTGTAGCTATGCAAGGATCGCATCCGGCAGCAGCCCCCATCCAAAGTGCATCATGGTTCCCCCATTGAATGTCAAAGTTTTCGCGTGTTAACAGATAGTCCATAATTATGTGTGCACCTGGTCCACGATCGAAAATGTCGCCGAGAATATGAAGTTGGTCAATGCTGAGTTTCTGAATGACATTACAGATAACCGTAATAAAATTTTGTGCTTGTCCTGTTTGTATGATTGTCTCTATGATTCGTTGAAAATAAGCTTCTTTGTCATCATCTATGGGACTTTCATGTAATAGTTCCTCTATGATATATGCAAACTGGCGGGGAAGCACTTTGCGAACTTTGCTTCGTGTATATTTGCTGCTGACGGACTGACAAACTTGTATAAGACGGTATAGCGAGACAGCATAGTATTGGCTCAAGTCTTCGTCGGCTTTTTCTTTTATCATTTCCAGTTTCTTCTCTGGATAATAGATTAATGTGCAAAGTTCGCGAATCTCTTTGTCGGAGAGTGATTCGCCAAAAAGTTCTTTCACCTTGCGCTTAATATTTCCACTGGCGTTGCGAAGTATGTGTAAAAAAGCCTCATGTTCACCATGTATGTCTGCCACAAAATGCTCAGTTCCTTTCGGCAGATTCATTATGGCTTCAAGGTTGATAATTTCTGTACTTGCGCTACTACTATTGGGAAATGTCTGTGAAAGAAGTTCTAACAATCGCATATCTGCTCCCAAAACTTTTGAGTCCATGCTGTTAATCAGATTTTTATTCATTTATTATACAAAATTACTCATTTTTTGCGTTATGAGCAAAAGAATACGCTTAAATTGTGTAACTTTGCATGCTGTTTAAGATAAAATGAGTGAATGAGACTAGTATATGTACTTATAGTGATGTTACTAACGACATCAAATGCATGGGCTGAAGAGGGTCAACTTACCTTCAGCAACTTTGACACATGGGTTACCCGTTCGATTAAGGAGAGCCTTTTAGTTGGAGGACATACGCGTACATTGTATGAAGTAGGTCCGACCGGTACTTTCAATGGTGCCAGAGCATATACCAATCAAGGTGGTTGTCCATGGGCAAACAGTAATGTTTTTGCAAAAGTTTATGGAGTTGTAAAGACTAATGTTAGTGTATATCCTGATACGCATGGCAACGGGAAGTGTGCAAAGTTGTATACACATATAGTTAACTGCAAAGCCATTGGTGTTGTAAATATTAGTGTTCTAGCAGGAGGCTGCATTTTTACGGGCAATGTTATTGAGCCTATAACTAGTACTTCTAACCCGTGGTCAAAAATTAATCTGGGTATACCTTTTACGAAGCGCCCCAAAGCCATAAAGTTTGATTATAAATATTATAATCCAGGAAGTAAAACAAGAATCAAAGAGACAGGATTCAGTAAGACCCAGACAATCGACGGAAAAGATATGGGTGAGTGTATGTGTTTGTTACAGAAACGATGGGAAGATGAAACTGGCAATATTCATGCACAACGTATAGGAACTATGAGAGTCCGTTTTGACAAGAATACCAACGGTTGGGCCGAAGGTAAGGAATTTGTTATTCATTATGGCGACATAAGCAAAGAAAGCTTTTACAGAGATTGGATGGGTATGGTTCAAGGCGAGCGATCTTTTTATGCCCTCAACAGCAAAGGTAAGAATGTACCTATTCAAGAGGAAGGCTGGGCTGATGTTAATGAGACGCCAACACATCTGATTGTCAAGTTTGTCAGCAGTTATGGCGGTGCATATATAGGTACTGTGGGAAATACATTATGGATTGATAATGTAAGATTTGTTTATTGATGAAACCATATTATCTTTTTGAAGAACGACTTCTCAGGCGCAACTTGGAACTAATAAAGCATGTTGCCGATAGTGCTGGTGTTGAAATAATCCTGGCGTTTAAAGCATTTGCTTTGTGGAAGACATTTCCTGTTTTCAGGGAATACATAAAACACACAACGGCAAGTAGTTTGAATGAAGCCATGCTTTCATATCATGAATTTGGCAGTCTTGCCCATACATATAGTCCTGCATACACAGAGGATGATTTTCCTGCTATTTTAGATTGCAGCGGGCATGTTACCTTTAATTCTCTTTCTCAGTATGAACGATTTATGCCAATGGTAAGATCGTATAACAAGCATGAAGTCAGTGTAGGCGTAAGAATTAATCCTGAGTATAGCGAAATAGAGACAGAACTTTACAATCCTTGTGCTCCTGGCAGTAGGTTTGGCATTCTGGCGGATCAACTCCCGGAGATGCTACCTGAAGGTATAGAAGGTTTTCATTGTCATTGCCACTGTGAAAGTTCTGCAGAATCTTTAGAAAACACATTAGTTCATTTAGAAGAAAAGTTTGGGCGTTGGTTCAACCAAATTAAATGGCTGAATTTAGGCGGTGGTCACTTGATGACTCGTTCTGACTACAATGTCTCATACCTTATTAATATATTGTTGTCACTAAAGAATCGTTATCCTCATCTTAGAATCATCCTTGAGCCAGGAAGTGCATTTGCCTGGCAAACAGGGCCTTTGGTTGCCCAAGTTGTGGATATCGTGGAAAATCACGGTATTCGCACGGCTATTCTTAATGTATCTTTTACATGTCACATGCCTGATTGTTTAGAGATGCCTTATCAACCATCGGTTCGAGGGGCTGAAACACTTCCGTTTGATGCAGTTAAGACAGCCAAACCAGACGATAATATATATCGTTTAGGTGGCAATAGTTGTTTAAGTGGTGATTATATGGGTAGTTGGAAATTTCCCCATCCATTAGTGATTGGACAAGAGATTATCTTTGAAGATATGATTCATTATACTACAGTAAAAACCTGTATGTTCAATGGCATTGCACATCCTTCTATTGTTTTTGAGCACTTAAATGGTACAAAAGAATTGCTAAGAGAGTATGATTTTAATGATTATCGCAATAGAATGGATTAAAAAAATGATGAATTATTTGGCAGTTTGGCCAAAATGTTGTAATTTTGCACTCGCAATTCAGGGGAATGACAAAGAAATAGATTAAATATTGAAAGATTGAGGGGTATCTGATTAAGTCTGATTCCTGCGGAAATAGCTCAGTTGGTAGAGCACAACCTTGCCAAGGTTGGGGTCGCGAGTTCGAGTCTCGTTTTCCGCTCGCATTAATGCCCAGGTGGCGGAATTGGTAGACGCGCACGTTTCAGGTGCGTGTGCCGCAAGGCGTGCAGGTTCGAGTCCTGTTCTGGGCACAACTAATTAGACATCCTTTTGGAGAGGTGGCGGAATGGTAGACGCGCTACTTTGAGGTGGTAGTGCCGCGAGGCGTGGGAGTTCGAGTCTCCTCCTCTTCACTTTCAATGTTTATTGCGGAAATAGCTCAGTTGGTAGAGCACAACCTTGCCAAGGTTGGGGTCGCGAGTTCGAGTCTCGTTTTCCGCTCGAAGAGCAAAACGAGCTCAAGTTTCTAAAAGCATCGAGTTTCGTATTTCCGCTCAAATATATAACGAGACTCAATGTTGGCATTGAGTCTCGTTCTTTTTGTGTGTATTTTTTATCTTCTTCCCCGTGATACACTTCCTCCACTGCTACCTCCTCTTGAACCACCGCTGAATCCCCCTCTTGAGCCATCGCTGAATCCTCCCCTGCTTGAGCTGGGATTGTTAAATCCTCCTCTGCCAGGGTTTGATACGCTTGGTCTGTTATAGCTTCTGTTTGATTCTGAATATCTTGAGTTGTTGACGCTACCTCTTGAGTTGGGGGTGCTAGGACTACTGTAGTATCCTCTGCTTGTGCTTGTGTTCCTTGAACCTCCGAAATCTCTATTGTGATTGTAGTTTCTTGTGTTTTCGTTGTATCTGTTTGTGTCATAATTTCGAGTAGAACGGTTTTCTGTTCCATTGTATCCTCGCGGTTTTGTGGTGATGTCGCCCCTTCCATAGCCACCCCTGCCATGATAATCGTTTCTGGAATTTCTTGAACTGCTGTTACTAAATGAGTTACCTCGGTCCGTTCTGATGTTTCCTCTGTCTGGAATATCGATGTGATAACCATCTCCATTAATTCTTCTTCCCCTTCCAGATGAAAAAGAACTTCTTCCTGTACTTCTTGCGGTCCGTACTGCTATTGGTTGATTTCCACGCAAGCCGCCATTCCATGCAGGGCGTCTGTCTGCATAATAACCATTATAATGATAAATGCGTCCATGCCCACCTCGGTAACTATAATAAACAGTAGGGTAGCTATAATAGAAGTAACCATGATTATAATGAGTATAAATAGGGAAATACCATCCGTTAGATCTCCAATATACGGGGCGTATAAAGTAATCGGCTGCCAACATTATGCTATATTGCCAGTCGTAAAGTATATGGCGGAAGTCTGACAGACGATATGAGAGATAGTCTCCATACAAGTCTGCTTCGCTGTTCAGTGACAAGAAGTAATCCAGATTAATTTCGTAGGCATCATTGTATTGCTGGTCATTCAAGTTTAACTCGTATGCCATTTTGTCTGTCAGATATAATGCCTCTTCGCGAGCACGTTCATAACTCATTGCATTGGCAGCCTGCCACGTTGCAAATATCAGTAAAAACGAAATAATGTACCTTTTCATAACTTGTGGATTTTGTTTCTTTTGCAAAGGTACAAATTAACATTTAGCTCCTAAGTGGATTTTCCCTAATAGTTGGTAGGGATTTCCTTATCCTTTATAATACGCACTCAAAAGTAAAATGTTCTTTGTCAATCTCGCTAAGATCTGTTTCGTTACGGAATAGACCAAAAACTGTACTTCCGCTTCCACTCATGCAAGCATAAGAGGCTCCAATCCGGTAGAGTTGGTTACGAAGTTTTTCGATTGTTGGATGATGGGGGAAAACACTCTTTTCAAAGTCGTTAAATATTGTCTCTTTCCAGAGTATAACTGGTTTCTTAACTTCCTCTTTTATATTATATTTTGACGGAATAGGTTTAATTAAAGCATAAGCTTCTTTTGTCGATACATAATCATTTGGTTTTACTAAAACCAGATGCCAACCGGAAAGGTCAATTTCTATAGGTGAAAAAACGTTTCCTATACCTTCTGCATAAACAGGTTTGCATTGTATGAAGAAAGGGCAGTCTGCTCCTAATCGAGATATCATTTGCTCCATCTTTTGGTTTGTCAGTCCCAATGCGAGATGTTTGTTTAATTCTTTTATAACAGCAGCTGCATCGCTGCTACCGCCGCCTAAGCCTGCACCGCTGGGAATGTTCTTCTTTAGTGAGATGTGAACAGGAGGTACAAAGCAGTTATTCTCGCGTAGTAGTCTAACAGCTTTAAGTACCAAATTGTCGTTGGGATTACCCTCTAATTTGTGTCCTCCCAATGAAATCTTATCAGTTTCAGACTGCACTATGGAGATCTCGTCGTAGAGTGGAACGGGGTAAAAGATGGTTTCCAGATTGTGGAATCCATCAGATCTTTTGGATATAATATTCAACCCGATATTTATTTTGCAGCAGGCTGTAGTTTTGATATACATGTATTTTATCTTTTTTATGCAAAGTTACTTCTTTGAAGTATGTATTAGTGAGTATGTATGCTTAAAAAGTGTTAAAGGGAGCATACATCAATTTTATTATAATGTATATAAGGAAAAAAAAACGTACCTTTGTATGCTATTAAAGAAGAATCCATGCCAAAAGAAACAGAAGTAATAAGACATGAGGGTGTTGTTGAGAATATCTGCGACAATATGTGTTATGTTCGTATCCTTCAAAATTCTGCTTGCTCTGGATGTTCTGTGCAGCGTTTATGTAATAGTAGCGAGAGTAAGGAAAGAATTATATCATTGCCTTTGAATGGGGCAGAATTGGAAGTTGGTGATATCGTAAACGTTGAATGTTCTGTTGTTCAAGGCCTTCGTGCGGTATATATATGCTACCTTATCCCCCTGTTTTTAATGATGATTTCCCTATTTGTTAGCGTTAAATTATGGGGTGATTTAGTAGGTGTTTTAGTTTCTTTGACAGCTCTTTCTGTCTATTATTGTGTATTATATATGTTTAGAAACTACATTGGTAAACACTTTTGTTTTACCATTCAAAATAATAAATAATAACAAAAATAATTATAAATACTAATTAAACTATGAATGTAATCCTTATTGCAGTAATTACTTTGGGGGTAATAGGACTAGTCTCATCACTGGTACTTTATTTCATATCCCACAAGTTTGCTGTACATGAAGATCCACGCATTGCGCAGGTTTCAGAGGTGCTGCCGCAGGCTAACTGTGGCGGTTGCGGCTATCCGGGCTGTTCCGGTTTTGCTGCCGCATGTGTCAAAGCTGCCGATGCTGGAAGTTTGGAGGGCAAGTTATGCCCTGTAGGTGGCCAGCCCGTGATGGAGCAGGTTGCCGGAATTCTAGGAATGGCTGCTGTGGCAAGTGCTCCGAAAGTTGCTGTTGTCCGTTGTAACGGAACGTGTGAAAATCGTCCTCGCAATGCAGAGTTCAATGGTGCTCATAGCTGCCGTGTTCAACAAATGACGGGTATGGGCGAAACGGCCTGCGGCTATGGTTGCTTAGGATGTGGCGATTGTGTTAAGAAATGCCAGTTTGGTGCTCTTTCAATGGATGTCACAACTGGATTGCCTGTCGTAGATGAAGATAAGTGTACGGCTTGTGGCGCTTGTTCGAAGGCATGTCCGAGAGGAATCATAGAAATTCGTCTTAAAGGTCCGAAAGGACGTAGGGTAGTTGTTCTTTGTAACAACAAAGACAAGGGTGCCGTTGCCAACAAGGCATGTAAGGCTTCATGTATTGGTTGTGGCAAATGTGTAAAGACATGTGATAAATTCGAAGCCATCACACTTGAGAACAATTTAGCTTACATTGATGCGGAAAAGTGCAAAATGTGCCGTAAGTGCGAGGAAGCGTGTCCCAAGGGAGCAATTCATGCCTTTAATTTCCCTCCACGTAAGCCAAAAGCTGAAGAATCAACAATTCAGAGTACTCAGACTCCGATGCAGAATGCTGAACCATCAAAAGCTGAATAAAGTATGAAAACATTTCACATAGGCGGTGTTCATCCCGCAGAGAACAAACTGTCTGCTGGTAGTCCCATCCGTGAGGCTGCTCTGCCCAAGCAGGCTGTTTTCAGTATGTTCCAACATATTGGTGCTCCGGCCAAACCAGTCGTTCAGAAAGGCGATGTGGTTAAGGTTGGAACTCTATTGGCAGAGGCTGGAGGCTTTGTAAGTGCTCCTATTTATAGTTCCGTAAGCGGTAAAGTAAATAAAATTGATGCTGTTCTAGATGCCAGTGGCACCCGACGAATGGCGGTAATTGTTGATGTAGAAGGGGATGAATGGGAAGAAAGTATCGACCGTTCAAAAGACATTGTTCGTCTATCAGATCGTCCTGAGCTTGACAGTAAGACTATTGTAGAAAAAATAAAGAATGCTGGCATTGTAGGACTCGGAGGAGCAACGTTTCCCTGTCATGTTAAGTTGACTCCTCCTCCGGGTTCTAAAGCAGATTGTGTTATAATCAATGCTGTAGAATGTGAGCCATATCTTACAGCAGACCATCGACTTATGTTAGAGCATCCCGAAGAGATTCTCGTTGGAGTCGATCTCATTATGAAGGCTGTTAATGTTACAAAAGGCTATGTCGGCATTGAGAACAACAAACCCGATGCTATAAAGTTGATGACGGAAAAAGCGAAGCAATATCCTAACATCGAAATTGTTTCCCTTAAGGTTAAATATCCCCAAGGTGGTGAAAAGCAGTTGATAGATGCGGTTATTGGAAGACAGGTTCCTGCTCCCCCTGCTATCCCTATTAATGTAGGTGCTGTTGTACAGAATGTAGGTACGGCTTTTGCTATTTACGAGGCTGTAATGAAGAATAAACCTCTTGTTGATCGTATCATTACCGTTACAGGTAAAAGCGTGAAGAATCCCAGTAATCTTCTGGCCCGTCTTGGTACTCCATTTCAGCTGTTGATAGACGAATGTGGTGGCTTGCCTGAAGATACAGGCAAGATAATTGGCGGTGGTCCTATGATGGGTAAAGCTTTGCTCAGTCTTGAGGTTCCAATGACAAAAGGATCCAGTGGTCTGCTTCTTATGAATGAAAAAGAAGCACGTCGTTCTGAACCACAGCCATGTATCCGCTGTGCTAAGTGTGTAGGTGCTTGTCCTATGGGACTTGAACCTTTCTTGTTAAGTAAAGTTTCTGCTATGGAAGAGTGGGAGATAGCTGAGAAGAATGATATAGTCAGTTGTATCGAGTGTGGAAGCTGTCAGTTTACTTGTCCTAGTAACCGTCCCTTGCTTGATATGATTCGTGTTGGGAAGACAACCGTCATGGGAATTATTCGCAGCAGAACTTCTAAGAGTTGATAGTTTAGTGTTTAGAGATTATTATTAAATTACAATGAAACCAATTATATCATTATCACCACATGTTCACGGAGGAGATTCTGTACAGAAGAATATGTATGGTGTATGTATTGCTTTAGTGCCGGCTCTTATTGTCAGCCTATGGTTTTTTGGCCTTGGAGCTGCTATTGTGCTTGCCACATCTGTTGTCTCCTGCGTTTTCTTTGAATGGGCCATCACAAAGTTTATTCTTGGCAGAAATACTTGTACGATTTTGGATGGTAGCGCCATTCTAACAGGTCTTTTGCTCGGTTTTAATTTGCCCAGTAATCTGCCCATCTGGATTATTATCATTGGTGCGCTTTTCGCTATTGGCGTAGGAAAGATGACTTTTGGCGGCTTAGGGCAGAATCCCTTTAATCCTGCTTTGGTTGGCCGCGTTTTCTTGCTGATTAGTTTTCCTGTTCAGATGACGACATGGCCAGAGGTACATCAGACATTTGCTTATACTGATGCGACCACTGCGGCTACTCCTTTGAGTATTATGCAGGAAGCTATTTCATCTGGTGACCCAACCGTATTGAGCAAGTTGCCCAGTTTCGAAGATATGCTTGTTGGTGTTACCGGTGGCTCTCTTGGTGAAGTTAGTGCACTTTGCTTGTTGGTAGGCTGCTTATTTATGATTTGGAGAAAGATTATTACCTGGCATATTCCTGTTAGTATAATAGGTACAGTTGCTGTATTTGCTGCCATTCTACATGCATGCAGTCCTGTTTATGCTATGCCTACCCAAGTACTATGCAGTGGTGGTCTGATGCTTGGAGCCTGCTTCATGGCTACAGATTATGTTACTTCTCCCATGACTGCTAAGGGGCAGATTGTTTATGGCGTTTGCATTGGTATTCTAACTGTAATCATACGTAACTGGGGCGCATATCCTGAGGGAATGTCATTCGCAATTCTCATCATGAATGCATTCACTCCTCTTATTAATACATATTGTAAACCAAAAAGATTCGGAGAGGAGGTAAAGAAATGAAAAAGCTCAAATCTACATGGTATAATATGGCCTGCGTGCTTACAAGTATTGCTTTGGTCGCTGGCGCTGCTCTTGCCTCTGTAAATGAGTTGACAAAAGACACCATACAACAGTTAAAGGAAAAGAGCGAACAGGATGCTATTGCACAAGTTCTCGGTGGAGGTGATGTCAAGGTCCTGAAAGTTGACACCATTGCTATTAATGACTGCAATTTTGTTGTTATGAATGCCGGAGATAAAGGAGTCGCTGTAAAGTCTGTCGATCCTATGAATGCCAGTTTTGGCGGTGGTCTAACCATTATGGTCGGTATTGATCCCAATGGTGTAGTTTTGGGGTATAGTATCTTAGAGACACACGAGACTCCTGGTCTTGGTGCAAAAGCAAATGAGTGGTTCCAGAAAGGCCAGAAGGGTGATATTATCGGACGTAATCTTACCGGGAAAGAACTTGCAGTCAGTAAGGATGGCGGAGATGTAGATGCTATTACGGCCAGCACTATTACATCCCGAGCATTCCTTCGTGCTGTAAATGCTGCAAATCAAGCTTACTATCAGACTAGATCTAAAGACAAAGATGCTGATTGTGTAAGTGGTGCTACAAAAAAGAATATTAATTAAATTAAGGTAAGGAGGAAACGTTATGAATAATATGAAAGTTCTTTTGAACGGAATAATCAAGGAGAATCCTACCTTTGTGCTTCTCCTGGGTATGTGTCCTACACTTGGAACTACCAGCAGTGCTTTGAATGGTATGAATATGGGACTTGCTACCACAGCAGTTCTCATTTTCAGCAATCTTATAATCTCGCTTATCAAGAATCTTATTCCCGATATGGTACGAATACCATCTTTTATAGTGGTAATAGCATCTTTAGTAACGATTTTGCAAATGCTTATCAAAGCATATGCTCCTGAGGTGGATGCCAGTTTGGGTTTGTTTATTCCACTGATTGTAGTAAACTGCATCATTTTAGGTCGTGCTGAAGCATTTGCAGCCAAAAATGGTGTTGTTAGTAGCATCTTTGACGGGATTGGTATGGGACTTGGATTTACCATCGCTCTTACGTTGTTAGGAGCCGTTCGTGAAATCTTAGGAACCGGCAAGATATTCTCTTATGCGCTCTTCCCTGAGAATTATGGTGCTCTCGTATTTGTGTTGGCTCCAGGAGCGTTCATTGCTCTTGGCTACCTTATTGCTCTTGTTAACAAGATAAAATCATAAATTGTAAATTATTAAATCGTAGATAAATATGGCATACATTCTTATATTTATTACAGCGATATTTGTTAATAATATTGTTTTATCACAATTCCTTGGCATCTGTCCTTTCCTCGGTGTAAGTAAGAAAGTTGATTCTGCAATTGGAATGGGAGCCGCAGTTGCTTTTGTGCTCACACTTGCAACTATTGTTACATATTTGATTCAGAAGTATGTATTAGAGTCTTTCGGCTTGGAATATCTCCAGACCATAGCATTCATTCTTGTAATTGCCGCTTTAGTGCAGATGGTCGAGATTATTCTTAAGAAATCTGCTCCAGCACTTTATCAGGCATTAGGTGTATTTCTGCCTCTTATTACTACCAATTGTTGTATTCTTGGCGTTGCCATTCTGGTTGCAAATGGAACATATGCTTCGCAGGGGTTGGAACCCAACTTGCTTACTGGTGTTGTCTTTGCACTAAGTACGGCTATTGGATTTGCTTTGGCCCTGATAGTTTTCGCAGGTATCCGTGAACATTTAAGTTTGATGAACGTTCCCAAGGGAGTCCAGGGCATGAGTATTGCCCTCGTAACAGCAGGTCTTTTGGCAATGGCCTTTATGGGTTTCAGTGGCGTGGACAATGGCCTGAAAACTTTATTTGGTCTATAATCATTAATTTATAATATCATTTATGAATATTTTATTAACAGGTGGTGCCGGGTACATAGGAAGCCACACCCTAATTGAGTTGGATAAAGCTGGTCACAGCGTAGTTGTTGTTGATAATTTCTATAATTCACAGCCCGAGGCTATTCGCCGTGTCGAAAAGATTATCGGTCATAAAGTAACTCTTATCGAGGCAGATATTCGTGACCGTGAGGCTATGAATAAGGTGTTCACAGAGCACAAGATAGATGCTGTTATCAACTTTGCCGGTCTTAAGGCTGTTGGCGAGTCCGTTGCCAAGCCCCTGATGTACTATGAGACCAACATGAACGGTGTTTTTGTGTTGCTTGATGTAATGCGTCAGCATGGTTGTAAGAATATTATCTTCTCCTCTAGTGCAACTGTTTATGGCGATCCAGCCATTATTCCAATCACAGAGGAGTGTCCAAAAGGCCAGTGTACCAATCCTTACGGATGGACAAAGTCTATGATAGAGCAGGTACTGATGGATGTTCAGAAAGCTGATCCTGAGTGGAACGTTGTCCTGCTTCGTTATTTCAATCCCATCGGTGCTCATGAGTCCGGTCTGATTGGAGAGAACCCCAATGGTATTCCCAACAACTTGATGCCTTATATTACGCAGACAGCCATCGGTATCCGTAAGGAACTGGGAGTGTTTGGCAATGATTATGATACTCCTGACGGAACTGGAGTACGTGATTATATCCATGTCGTGGATTTGGCAAATGGTCATGTTTGTGCTCTCAAGGCTATTCAGGAGAATAAAGGATTGGCTATTTATAATCTTGGTACTGGTCACGGATATTCTGTTCTGGATGTTGTGAAGGCTTTTGAGAAGGCTAATGGCCTGAAGGTTCCATATGTAATAAAGCCTCGTCGTCCAGGCGATATTGCAACCTGCTATTGTAATCCAGCTAAAGCAAAAGCTGAATTAGGTTGGGAGGCTAAGTTTGGTATTGAAGAAATGTGTCGTGATTCTTGGAATTTCCAAAAGAACAACCCCAATGGCTATG
>Ga0256407_10006413_pt1 | contig 18177 bp, 10 predicted proteins | sample RumenRJG_04DNA_FD_193489 | JGI IMG/M metagenome (GOLD analysis project Ga0256407, IMG submission 193489) | Bovine rumen microbial communities from Lethbridge, Alberta, Canada - RJG_04 | ecosystem: Host-associated > Mammals > Digestive system > Stomach > Rumen | place: Canada: Alberta...
ATGCCATTGATGAAGGCGTCGAGCATCTTGCTGACGCGAGCCGAGTTGTGGTCGAGGCTGCGCAGGTCATCCAGCTTCTTGTTGTTCAAGGCAGACAGCAACAGGTCCTCATCGAAGTCGCCACATTTCAGTTTGTTTATCTCGCCAAGAATCAGCTCCTTCACCTCGTCGAGCGACTGCCCTTCCTTGGGCTGACCTGCCAAGAGGAAGAGGCCGTGGTCGAGCATCGGTTCAGCAAAAGCACCGGCATCCATCACCTTCATCTCCTGATTCAGGTCGATGTCCAAGAGGCCAGCCTTGCCGTTATAGAGCACGGCGCTGACGAGTTCAAGCGTGTCGTTCTGCAAGGATGAGGCTTTCTCGCTGCGCCATCCAAGCCAGACGTTCTCTGCCTCAAGGCCAACGACAGTCGTGTCAACAGGCTGCGTCAGCGGCTTCAGTTCGGGGAAGGTGGGTTGGGCGACGTCCTCGCCCGGCTTCCATTCGCCGAAGTATTGCTTCAGGATGGCCAGCGTCTTGTCGGGGTCGAAGTCGCCCGCCATGCAGATGGCCACGTTGTTGGGCACGTACCACTTTGCGAAGTAGTTCTTGATGTTCGTGATGGAGGGATTCTTCAGGTGCTGCTGCGTGCCGATGGTGGTCTGTGTGCCATAGGGATGCGTGGGAAACAGCTTGGCGAGCAGGGCCTCGTATTGCTTGTTGCCATCGCTGGAGAGACCAATGTTGTACTCCTCATAGACAGCCTCCAACTCGGTATGGAAGCCGCGAATCACCATATTCTGGAAGCGGTCGGCCTGCACCTTGGCCCAGTTCTCAATCTCGTTCGATGGGATGTCCTCCACATAGCAGGTCACGTCGTTCGAGGTGAAGGCATTCGAGCCCTGGCTACCGATAGCGGCCATTAGTTTGTCGTACTCATTGGGGATGAAGTACTTGGCTGCCAATTGCGAGACGCTGTCTATCTCGTGGTACTTCTGCTTACGTGTTGCCTCGTCGGTTATAGTGCGATATTCTTCGTAGCGCTGCTCAATCTCATCCAGCAAGGGAGCCTCAGCCTCGGGGTCGGTGGTACCAAACTGCTTTGTACCCTTGAACATAAGGTGCTCCAAATAGTGTGCCAGGCCTGTTGTCTCGGCAGGATCGTTCTTCGAACCTGTACGCACAGCGATGTATGTCTGAATGCGAGGCTCCTCCTTGTTAACAGAGAGATAGACCTTCAGACCGTTGTCGAGGGTATAGATACGCGTCTGCATAGGGTCGCCGTTCACACTTTCGTAATTGCGGTCCTTGCAAGAAAACAGACACAGAATGGTTGCCAAAAGGCAGAAACAGATGAGATTTTTTGCTTTCATTTCTTTGATTTATTATTTCTGGTGCAAAGATACAACATTTTTATTGAATTTCCAAATAATTTGACAATTATTTTGCAAAGCAAAATAAAATTTTTCATTAAGGTGGCTGGATTGCAAACTACACATAGCAAAAACACCCACTTTTCGCTGGCGACCGCTGAAAGTTTACAGGCGAAGATTTCAAATGCGGGCAGTGAAGTTGACGAAGTTAACGTGTTAAGTTGACGAAGTTAACGTGTTAAGTTGGCAAAGTTAACGTGCCAAGTTGGCAAAGTTAACATGCTAAGTCAGCGAGTTACGAAATTTATGTCAAGGCTGCGGTTAAGCGAGCACCATGAGAACTTTGTTCTCAGATGGTCGAACTGATGGAGCAGCGAGCGCCATCAAGTTTACTTGTTTGGCCGAGTCGTGACAGAAGTCGACGTAGTCAATGTGAGCAGTCAAGACGAAAAGCAACAAAAGCAACAAAAGCAACAAAAGCAACACTTGTTTTTGAGAGAAACTAAAGTGAATTTTTTATATTTTATTATTAAGTCATTGTGATATTTATTATATATATATAAGACACAATGCCCGTCTCGTTTTCGCTTGTTGCTTTTGTTGCTTTTGTTGCTTTTACCAGTCAATGCCATATTGGTCGTAGAGGCTGTTGACTACGTCTTGACTTTGTCGTACCTTAACCTCAAAAAGTGCAAAAATCGCCCATTTCATCGAGAAATTTGGACTCCCTCGACACGGTCTGCCAACACGAACTATGCAATAAAGTCAAAGTCTTTCCTGAAATTTTTAACGTTTTTTCTTTGGATATAGCAAAAATAATACTACCTTTGCAAGGCAATATGTGCATAAATCACAAATTATGAAAAGAATTACACTCATTTCCCTCTGCCTAATAATGGCTTTTGCAGACACTTTTGCCCAAACTCAATACAGAGAGGTGTCCGGCATTTATGCTGGAGGTCACATTCGTCGCGGACGTCCAAACACTATCACTAAACTCCGCCATTCAGGCTTCACCTACCTCATCCTCTTCAACGTGGACGTCAAGCCCGACGGCACACTCACAACCGACGGCGACACCATCTGCTACAATGGAGAATACGTCTTCCAGAAGACGAACCCTTACTATCAGGAGGACATCGCCAACCTCAAGACGGAGCCTACCAGCATCACCCGCATTGAAATCTGCATCGGAGGCTGGGGAAATGCGTCGTACAGCAACATCCGAAACCTTATCAATTCGAAAGGCACAGGCACGAACACGATGCTTTATAAAAACTTCAAGGCTCTAAAAGAGGCTGTACCCGAAATAGATGCCGTGAACAACGATACGGAGCAGGACTATAACAACCCCAGCAACGAATATAACTACGACGTTAACTCCGCCGCAAAGTTCCACATAATGATGTACGACATTGGCTACAAAACCACATTTGCACCCTACACCAACAAGAGCTACTGGACACAGCTCAACGACAAAATACGCGCACAACGCCCCGATGCCGTGGACCGCGTGATGGTGCAATGCTACGACGGCGGAGCCTACAACCTGAACCAAGTGGGGTCATGGAACTTCACAGGCGTCAGCGAACGCCACCCGGGCCTGCTGGACTACTCGAACGACTGGAGCGTGGAGCGCAACCTGGCACAGTTCCAGAGCTGGAAGGACGAGGGTGTGGCAACTGGCGGCTTCGTATGGCTCTACAACGACGGCTACGACGAGACATGGGACCTCAATGCCTGGGCTGCCGGACTGAACCGCATCTTCGGAGCCGTCACCGTGCCCGAGGAAGAGGTTGTCGTGAAACTCTACAGCGAGAAAAACTACAACGGCAATTGTGTGTCGCTCCCGCCTGGCGAATACAGTCAGGGCGACCTCGCCGTCTATGGAATGAAAGCAAAAGACATCTCGTCCGTCGAGATTGTCAACGACCTCTACCAAGTCGTCCTTTACAAAGCACCCGACTGCAAAGGTTCGAGACTGATAAGGAGAGTTTCGTCGAAAGTTATTGCCTCGAGCTATGACAATCAGGTCTGCTCCGTCGTCGTCGAGGCCAATCCGACAGGAATCGCTTCTCCGCTCGAGGAAACGGAAGACAAGGCTGTTTATAACCTTGCCGGTCAACGCCTCAGCAAGATGCAGAAAGGCATCAACATCATAAACGGAAAGAAAATATTAAGATAAATAAGAAATGAAGAAAACGCTTCTCTGTTCCATATTCCTTCTGTCGATAACGACAGCAGCACAAGAGTTCATCGTGCCATTTGGTTACGAAGAACCTTGGGTGGGCAAACTGCTCTTCAATAGCGAAGGCGGCTACAATACAGGCGGCAACCACGACTGGGAGCAACTATACGAAGCCAGCGCAAACGACGTCTATACCATAACGATGCCAACCGCTTGCTATGAGGCAAATCGCGGCAGAGTGCAATTCAAGACGCCCATCACGCTGCTCAGCAACCACAGATACCGCTTCACCATAGCCCTGCAGTCCGACAAAGACATCAGCAATATCAACATCGCTATAAGCGAGAACGAAGACGACGGCACAAGCCTTTTCACAGCCTCAACATCGCTTACCGCTGGCACAAAGAAGAACTTTACTCGCGGCAACCAAGCAGGAGTCGACATCGAAGACGCAAAGATTGCTCTCGAATTCCCGACAACTGAGGACAACACAACCATCACCATCTCCGGCATCAGCATCTACGACCTGACCGAAAGCCGCGAACTATGGGCTGGAACCTCGTTCTACAACTGGTGCTATTACGCCGACGAATGGGGCAACCGCATCCAAGACATGCAAATCGACGGACGCAACGAGACACTGAGCTGGACAGAGGCAGACTTCGACGACTCTCAATGGGCAGAAGCAGTCATGCCTATCGGCAGCACCGACGTCAGCAGCATACAGACCGTCTGGCCCGGCGGTGACAACACAAACTTCTGGTTCCGCCGCACCTTTGAGCTCGACGAAGTACATCCCACTTCGAAATACGTCCTTCATGTTCTCCACGACGACAGCTATCGCATCTGGGTAAACGGCGTTCAGCTTGACGAAGCAAGCGACTGGACAACAGGAACAAACGCCGTGAAACTGGAAATCTTGGCATCCAAGCTCAATGCCGGCACAAATGTCATCGCTGCCTATGTTCAGCAGAACTGGGGAGGCAAGTTCTACGACTGCGGACTGACAGAAGAGCCCGACTTCTACGAGAACTACGACCCCGATGCCGACCCGTCGAAACTCGTCTTCAACGAAATAATGATTGGCAATATCGACCAGTACATCGACTACTCTTTCAACTACGGAGCTTGGGCTGAGGTTTATAACCCGACAGAGCTTAGCATCTCGCTTGATGGCCTTTACATTACCGACGACGAAAACGAGCCTCGCAAGTTCCAGCTTCCAGCAGGAACCGGCGTCGTGAAAGCAGGCGAGTTTAAGGTCATATACTTCGACCACAATGCTGCCGACGGCACCTTTGGCGACACAGCTTATAAGCAAGTCCGGTTCAAGTTGGATAATGGCGGAGGCTCACTCTATCTCTATGATGCCGACGGCAACCAGCTTGCCTCCGCCGAATACCCCGAATGCATTCCACGCTGCTCTTGGGCCCGCACACAAGACGGCGGCGAAGATTGGGGCTGGACAGGAACACCGACGCTTGCTGCTTCTAACAACGACAGCGACTTTGCAGACTTCCGTCTTGATGCACCAACCATCGATACAGACTCACGGCTCTTCACAGAACCCTTCACCATTCAAGTCAGCATTCCCGCCGGAACCACTCTGCGCTACACGACAAACGGCACAACGCCTTCGCTCACAAACGGTTCGACCAGCGAGGACGGCATCTTCAACATCAGTGAAACCCAAATATATCGCTTCGGCCTCTTCGAAGAAGGAATGCTGCCAAGTCCTGTCGTAACACGCAGTTATATCTATCGCAACCACGACTACTACCTGCCCGTCATCTCCATCGCAACCGACCCCGACAACCTCTACGACGGTAGGATTGGCGTCTATACCGATGGCATCAACGGCGTGAGCGGACGCAATCATGGCGCTTCCAACATCAATATGGACTGGGAGCGGCCCGTCAACTTCGAGTATATCACTCCAAATGGCGAAATGGCAGTCAATCAGGAAGCCGAGTTCGTCATTTCCGGCGGTTGGAGCCGACACTATGCTCCTTCATCATTCAAGATAAAGGGCACAAACAGATATGAAGGCAAGAAGACCATCGACTACTATCCCTTCTTCCGTTACAAGCCTCACAACAAGTACCGCCAAATCATGGTTCGCAACGGCGGTAACGACAACAACTCGCAGGCTCACGGCAGAGTTCGAGATGCCCTGACTCAGCAAGTTCTCATGTCGAGCGGCTTCTACTGCGATTGTCAGGACTATCAGCCCGTCCACGTCTTCTTCAACGGACGTTATCTCGCCCAACTTAACCTGCGAGAGCCCAACAACCGCTATCACGGCTATGCTAACTACGGCTATGATGACGACGAGATGGATGCCTTCGAATACTCGAACGGCTACTTCCAAATGGCCGGTACGAAGGATGCCTTCAACCTCTGGAAGAGCCTTGCACAGAACTGTTCTTCACAAAGCACTTACGAGCAGCTCAAGCAACTCATCGACATCGACGAGATAACAAACTTCTTCGCAGCCATCAGTTATATCGGGTGCAGCGACTGGATTTGCAACAGCAACAACGTCAAAGGCTACCGCGCACTTCCTGATGGCAAGTTCCGAATGACGCTTCACGACCAAGACTGGGGCTGGAGCAACTCGAACGGTGTTCAGCTTCTCGAAGGCAACTACAACAACGAACTGCTCGCCATCTACAATAACATGAAACGCGGCAGTGCTGATTTCCGCCGCCGATTCGTTGATGCTTATTGCATCCTGAGTGGCAGCGTCTTTGAAAGAACACGTTGTATCAGCATTTGCGACAGCATCTGTCAGCTCGTGGAACCAGCCCTCGCTTGGGAAAACAAAGAGCCATGGACTTCCTACAACGAGCAGAAGGCAGCCATGAGTGGACCGACCTCGAGAAGGGCTCGCATGAACTCCCTGAAGTCTGCATACGGTCTTGGCACAGGAATGAATGTCAAGTTCAAAGCCAACGTGCCTGGGGCAGCTTTCCTCATCAACGGCCAGCCCGTTCCCGGAGCGAAATTCGACGGTATGCTTTTTGCTCCTGTCACACTCGAGGCTTCAGCTCCAGCAGGCTATAACTTTGTCGGCTGGAGCAAAGTCGGCAATTCAACCGTGACCGACATCCACAAAGGCGACGCTTGGAGCTACTGGGACCAAGGTTCGCTCGACGGCACAGACTGGAAGACAGGCAACGCCTCGAACTGGGCGCAAGGCCCCACCCCACTCGGCTACGGCAAGTCGTCTATCGTTACAACCATCAGCTACGGCTCCGACAGCAGCAACAAGTATCCCACCTATTACTTCCGAAAGAACCTTACGGTCGACACCGAGCCGGATGACATCGCTTCCCTGACTCTCAACTTCACTGCCGATGACGGCTTTGTGGTTTACATCAACGGAACAGAAGCGACACGCTATCTCTTGCCAGATGGTGAGATAACCTACGAGACTTACGCCACTACCTATGCCAACGACAATCCCGATTCGGGCGAAATCGAACTGCCTGCAAGCCTACTTCGCAAGGGCACGAACATCATCGCAGTCGAGGTGCACAACAATGTTCCAGGTTCTTCCGACCTGTATTGGGACGCAGAGATAAGCTACACCGTTACCAGCGGCAATGCGATTGTTAGCCGTGAACGCGCACTTCAGCTCAATACAGACGAGGACACAGAGGTGCAGGCCATCTTCCAAGCCCTGCATCCCGATTGCCTTGTAGCTGCCGGTTCTTCACCTGTCATAGTCAACGAAGTGAGTGCCAACAACACCGTCGCAGCCAACGAATACGGCAGGCGAAATGACTGGATTGAGCTCTACAACACGACTGGGCAGGACATCGACCTCGAAGGCATGTTCCTGACAGACGACCCGACCATGCCCGAGAAGTACCAAATCACGCAGACCCTGCTCGGCGGCTCAACCATCATTCCCGCTCACGGCTATTTCGTTGTATGGGCCGACAATCTCGATCCGCTTCGTCAACTGCATACAGGCTTCAAGCTCTCGAACAACAACGAGGAGAGCGTCACGCTTACCGCAGCCGACCACAGTTGGAGCGACTGCCTCACCTACAGCCCCATGAACGGCGACGAAAGCGTTGGACGCTATCCAGATGGTGGTAAACGAACCTACCGAATGACCCGACCCACCATCGATGCCACGAATACCCTGACATCCTATAGTGAGTGGCTCTACGGCTTCGACGAGAACTTCGACGAAGAGACCTTCCTGACCACCATTTCACAGACCTCTTTGGCCGGTCTTGAAGGGAACGGTACCGAGTTCTTCACCATCGACGGCATGAAGCTCGACCATCCTCAGCGAGGCATCAACATTGTCCGCACAATCGGTCCCGACGGCAAGGTCAGCACGAAGAAGCTGCTCGTGAAATAAAACACGGCTAAGGTAGTTTGCATTTTCAACGTGCTGAGTTGACATTTTCAACGTGCTGAGTTGACCGACTCGGCACGTTGAAATTTTCGACACCCTGTGCGGCGATTAAAACGCCGCCTGCGGCGTTGGCAATTTCCGCGTGCGGCGATGGCAATCCCCGCACGCGGCGTTTAAAATCCCCCTGTAGGGCGTTTGTAATTATCCTGTTGATGACAGTTAACCGCCAAAGATGAAAATAATCCTCGAAAAGTTTGGCAGTTCCAGGAAAAAGCCGTACCTTTGCCGCGCTTTTAAGCACAAAACATTATTTATTAACTTATTTAACGTATTATGAATCAATACGAAACCGTTTTCATTTTGACTCCCGTTTTGTCTGATGAACAGATGAAGGAAACGGTAGAAAAGTTCAAAGGCGTTCTCACAAAGGCTGGTGCAGAAATCATCAGCGAAGAGAACTGGGGCCTCAAGAAACTTGCCTACCCCATCGACAAGAAGACAACAGGATTCTACGAGCTCATTGAGTTCAATGCAGCTCCTGAGACTATTAAGACTCTCGAGACTCAGTACCGTCGCGACGAAAAGGTGCTCCGCTATCTCACAGTTAAGATGGAGAAGTACGCAGCCGAGTACGCAGCCAAGAGAAGAGGTAACAAACAAGCTAAAGTGGAGGAGGCATAAACATGGCACAGCAATCAGAAATCCGCTACTTGACCGCTCCCGCAATTGACGTCAAGAAGAAGAAGTACTGCCGTTTCAAGAAGAGCGGTATCAAGTACATCGACTACAAAGATCCCGAATTCCTGAAGAAGTTCCTCAACGAGCAGGGTAAGATTCTCCCCCGCCGCATCACAGGCACTTCCCTCAAGTATCAGCGCCGTGTTGCTCAGGCCGTTAAGCGCGCCCGTCACCTGGCTCTGCTGCCTTTCGTAACCGATTTGATGAAGTAAAGTAAGGAGGAAGATTATGGAAATTATACTGAAAGAAGACGTAATCGGACTCGGTTACAAGAACGATATCGTGAACGTTAAGGCTGGCTACGGCCGCAACTTCCTGATTCCTACAGGCAAGGGCGTCATCGCCAGCGAAAGCGCTAAGAAGGTCCTCGCAGAGGAACTCAAGCAGAAGGCTGTCAAGCTCGCTAAGATCAAGGCTGAGGCTGAAGCTCTCGCAGAGAAGCTGAACGCAGTAAGCCTGACCATCAACGCAAAGGCAAGCAGCACCGGTGTCATCTATGGCAGCGTGAACAATGTACAGGTTGCAGAAGAACTCCAGGAGCTCGGCTTCGACATCGACCGCAAGATTATCGCCCTCAAGGACGTCAAGACCGCAGGCGAGTATGTCGCTATCGTAAAGCTTCACAAGGAAGTTGCAGCTCAGGTGCCCGTAACAGTTACTGTTGAGATGGACAAGCCTGAAGTACAGGAAGAAGCTCCCGTAGAGAAGAAGCCCAGAAAGGCCAAGAAGGAAGAAGAGGCTCCAGCAGAGGAGGAAGCTCCCGTCGTAGAGGAGACCCCTGAAGTTGAAGAGGCCGAGGCTCCCGCTGAAGAGGAGAAGACAGAAGAGTAAGTTTTACTTTCATAAGCAACGAAGCAAAGGGGCACGGCCGTAAAAAGCCTGTGTCCCTTTGTGCCTTATTAACATGAGCATCATCAAATGTCCTGAATGTCGTGGCCAAGTCTCCACAATGGCAGGAACCTGTCCACATTGCGGCACAAACATCGCAGGCAACCTTCGGCAGTGTCCTAAATGCGGAAGCTATTGCTTCCTGACACAAGAGAAGTGTCCTGAATGCGGAAGTGAACTGGAAGCTGCAACTGGCAATCCTGCTCCTTCCCCAGAACCACCAAAGGAAGAAATCAAGAAAGCCCCTGTCCGCAAGAAAAGCAAGAGGAAGCATGGAAGGCTTATTGCTTTCGTCATCCTCTTCGCCCTCGCGTGCGCGGGATTATATTTTTATAATATGTACAGGATGGAGCAGAAGGAGAAGGTTGATTATGCTCGACTCGATGGCGTCACCAATCCCGAGTTCTATCAGCAATTCCTTATCGACTACCCCAAAAGCAAGCACTACGACGAAATCAACGAGCGAATGCAAGTGCTTTTGGTCGAAGTTGAGGATTGGAAAAAGCTGCTAACAAACATCAACCGCACAAACATTTCCTCTTTCTTGCAGAAGCATCCAAACTCTCGTCGCCAAAGAGCTTGCGAAGACATGCTCGATTCCATCGATTGGCAAGACGCTCTTGCAATCGGCAACGAGGAAGCCATCACAAACTATTTGCATCTGCATCCTTCTGGTCGCTTCGTTGATGATGCCGCAGAAAAGAAGAACACCCTTTTGCTCACGAAAGTAACGCCAGAAGAGAAAGCCATGATTCGTGGCACACTCGAGTCTTTCTTCTCCAAAGCCATAGCCAATCAGGACATCGAAGCTGCCAAAGCAGCTATTCCCGACACGATGATCAACTTCTGCGGCAAGCAAAATGCCGATGCAGAGGCTATCATCGAATATGCCAAAGAGAAGATAGCGAACGATGTTATCGGGCTTCATTACGCTATCGGGCAGAAAATGGATGTTCGCAAGGAAACACTTCCCGACAGTAACACAGGCTTCGCTGTGGAAGTCAGCTTGCAAGAAATTATTAGCCGAAGCAACACGGACTTGCCTTCAGAGAACCACTATCGCGTCAACGCTCTCATCAATCAAGAGCAGAAGATTGTTAAACTAATCATATTCTAAACAATATGGCACAGAAAGAACTGCAGCTCAAGTACGGCTGCAACCCTAATCAGAAACCTTCACGCATCTTTATGGAAGAGGGCGAACTGCCCATCGAGGTGCTTGGCGGACGTCCCGGCTACATCAACTTCCTCGATGCGCTGAACAGCTGGCAACTCGTCAAGGAACTCAAGGCAGCAACAGGACTCCCTGCAGCAGCTAGCTTCAAGCACGTCTCCCCTGCAGGAGCAGCAGTCGGATTGCCCCTTAGCGACACGTTGGCCCGCATCTATTTTGTGGACGACATCAAGGTGCCGCTCAGTCCTATTGCCTGTGCCTATGCCCGTGCCCGTGGTGCCGACCGCATGAGCAGCTATGGCGACTTCATCGCCCTTAGCGACACATGCGACGAAGCAACAGCCCTGATTATCAAGCGCGAGGTGAGCGACGGTATCATTGCTCCAGACTTTACAGAAGAAGCCCTGCAAATCTTGAGAGAAAAGCGCAAGGGTACTTACAACATCATAAAGATTGACCCGAACTACGTTCCCGCTCCCATCGAGCGCAAGCAAGTGTATGGCGTCACCTTCGAGCAAGGCAGAAACGAGGTGAAACTCGACGACCCCGCCCTCTTCGAGAATATTCCCACCGCCAACAAGAGCTTCCCAGAGGATGCAAAGCGCGACCTCATCATTGCCCTCATCACACTTAAATACACACAGAGCAACAGCGTTTGCTACGTTAAGGACGGCCAGGCAATCGGCATCGGGGCAGGTCAACAGAGCCGCATCCATTGCACGCGCCTTGCTGGCAATAAGGCCGACATCTGGTGGCTCCGTCAGAACCCGAAGGTGATGTCGCTGCCCTTCGTGCCAGGCATCCGTCGTGCTGACCGCGACAACACCATCGACGTCTATATCAGCGACGACTACATGGACGTTCTTGCTGAGGGCGAATGGCAGAAGTTCTTTACCGAGAAGCCCGAGCCGCTCAGTCGCGAAGAGAAGCAAGCATGGATAGCGAAGAACACAAAGGTCAGCCTTGGCAGCGACGCCTTCTTCCCGTTCGGCGACAACGTTGAGCGTGCCCATAAGAGCGGTGTTGAGTACATCGCTCAGGCAGGTGGCAGCGTCCGCGACGACCATGTCATCATGACTTGCGACAAGTACGGCATCGCTATGGCATTCACCGGCGTAAGACTGTTCCACCATTGATTGAAAGCAAGATGGCGAAGTTCGGAGGAGACGACATTGATGCCGTAATCATGGACGGCATTACTTTCAAGGGCGGTTCGAAAGGCGGCCCGAAGAAAGAAGAAGCCAAGGTGAAAACCAAGGCAAAGAAAAAGCAATACATAACAGGAGCACACGGCAGCGGTGCGGCAAAAAAGAAAGCCGACATCCGCCGCCAACGCGCCAACAGACATAAATAGAAAGATGAAGAAGAATCTTTTAAGCATCATACTCTGTCTTGCCGTTTACAATCTGTCAGCACAGACAGAAGTCGAGCCTTTCGTACCAGGCAGCACCCTTGAAGGCGTTTGCTACTACCTGCCACGAACAGCGTTCCGCGTTACAGTCATTGCAGAAAAGACCACTACCCGACCCGGCGACTTCTACAAGTATGCCGACCGTTACCTGCGTCTGCAAAACGTGCCAACGGAGGAAAGCGTCGAATGGCACCTGAAGAGCATCACCCTCGAGCCTTACGGAAAGCCCGATAAGGAAAAAGCGTTCAGCATCAAGCTCAAGAGCAAGACAGTGGCTCCGCTTGTCGGTCTTAGTCGCGACGGCCTCCTGTTGAGCATCAACTGCGACGCCGACGAGAAGTTCCTGCCAGATCTGCCTAAACCAGAGAAAGGACAAGCTCCAGAGAACCCTCGCTCATATATGACGCAAGAGATACTTGCAGCTGGCAGTACTGCAAAAATGGCAGAGCTATGTGCTCAGGAAATCTACGACATTCGCGACAGCAAGAACTCACTCGTTCGAGGCGAAGCAGACAACACGCCGAAAGATGGCGCCCAATTGAAGCTCATGCTCGACCAGCTTGACAAACAAGCCTCCGTTCTGGAGTCGCTATTCAGTGGCACCAAGCAGACCGACACCGAAGTCTTCTCTTTCTTCTACGACCCACAGCAAGAGACCAACCGCGATATCCTGTTCCGCTTCTCCGGGAAGCTTGGCGTTCTGGATGCCGACAACCTTGCTGGCGAACCCGTCATCGCATCTGTCAAAGCGATGGAAGCCATCCCGACAGCCGTTCCCAACGAAGAGACAGCCAAGAAACGCGCAAAGATGGAACACGGCGTTTACTACAACATTCCCGTCCGCACAAAGATAAAAGTCACATACGGCGGCCAGGAATTCGTCAGCATGGAGACCCCGATGGCACAATTCGGTATCGTAGAGATTCTTTCCAACACACTCTTCGACAAGAAGACCACCACGCAAGTCACCTTCTTCCAAGAGACAGGAGGCACAAAAGACATCATGGAATAAAAACGCCGCACGCGGAAATTAAAACGCCGCACGCGGGGATTGCCATCGCCGCACGCGGAAATTGCCATCGCCGCACGCGGCGTTTTGAGACACAGGCAGGAGCATCAGATAATGCTCCTGTTTTTGTTATTTAACGCAAATTGTGAAACTTTTCTTTGTAAATCGTGACAAATGTTATAAATAATGTGTATCTTTGTAACGAATTATACAAAAAAATATAACTAACTTTTTTATAAACCTTTTATTAACTAATCTTTCTATGAGTAGAAAACTAATGAATCTGTGTTTGACAGCGCTGCTGAGTGTTGTCAGCACAGCTGCGTGGGCACTCTCAGAAGTGGGAGGTGTTTACCAGATTGGTACTGCAGAAGACCTGAAGGCTTTCGCAGAACTCGTGAATGGTGATAATCCTTACGCCAATGCTGTCCTGACGGCAGACATTGACAAGGGTACCGACATCACCCAAATCGGTCGCGACGGCCAGGACTTCCAGGGTGTGTTCGACGGTGCTGGTCACACAATCACCTACGACATGACATTTACTGCCAACGGTGCAGGTCTCTTCCGCAACGTCGGCGTGCATGCCATCATCCAGAACCTGAAGGTTCAGGGCACCATCAGAAGCAACAGCTCCTTTGCTGGCGGCATTGCCGGATGGAACAGCGGTCGCATCCGTGGTTGCTATGTTGACGTCAACATCATCAGCACCAAGTCAGGCGACGCCACCGACGGCGGTATGATTGGTATCGCTTATCGTGGCACAGTTGTCGAGAACTGCTTGGTTAAGGTGGACATCGACGGCGAAAGCACCACGAACTGCGGCGGTGTTGCAGGTTGGGCAAACGACAAGATCAACGTTGCAAACTGCCTCGTAGTCAGCGACGGCAGCACCTTCAACTATGCCGACGCTTCCAACGGTCACAGCAGCAACATCGTACGTAACGAAGGAAACCTGCAAGTCGTTAATCTTGAGACTTACAATGCTGATCCTTACACTAATCGTGCTGCTGGTGCAAACTACAACAACTACGTCACCCAGCAGTGGGGTACTTGCAACGCAACAACTGTCGTGCCTCTTGCTGAACTTGCAGACGGTAAAATTTGCTACCAGCTGAACAACGACCAGAGCAAGATCAACTGGGTACAGAACATCGGCACAGACCCCTTCCCCGTTCCCGCAGCATTCGGCAGCGGCCAGGTTTATGCATCTGGCGCAACAGGCTGTAACGGTAAGGCAGAGGGTCTCACCTATTCCAACGAGGGAACAGCACAGGCAGCAGCCCACACATTCGACAAGTACGGCATCTGCACCACTTGCGGTTGCTTCAACTTCGACGGCTTCGAATATGATATGACCGACGCTTCTATCCTCCTGAAGAGTGCAGACGACATCTATCTGGCAGAAGGTTGGAACCGCGTAGGTGACGGCTTCAAGCTGAACATGAAGATGGCAAACGACATCGATATCACAGCTCCCGCTGGCCAGCTTATCTTCAACAACGGCAACTGGGTAGATGGTAACTTCGACGGCGACGGCCACACACTTACCATCGGCATGAGCGACATCACAGTCAACGAAGCTGCCTTCATCCCCATCTATACTGGTAACTTCAAGAACGTCATCATGCATGGCTCGATTGCCACAAGCGGACAGTATGCCGGCTCTATCACAGGTCGTGCACGTGGCGACGGCCAGAAGTTCAGCAACGTTTACTCTGATATTACTATCAATGCCAACAGGGACGGCGACAATACCACTGGCGGTCTCATGGGTATCGGTCACAACACCACCAACGTTGAGAACTGTATCTACGCAGGTAATGTAGTCGGTGGAGGCACAAACGCTCAATGTGTTGCAGGTTTCTGCGGCTGGGCTGAAGGCAAGACCAACTTCACGAACTGTGCTTTCCTTGGTAAGCTTGAGAATGCAGTCGGCGACTCTCACACCATCTCCCGTAATAACGGCAACGCCAACTGTGTGAATGTTTACGCACTGAATGTACACAATGATACAGATTTAGACAAATTCACCGCAACAACCGCCGAGGCTGTTGCCAGCGGCGAACTCGCTTTCTTGCTGAATAGTAGTGTGGGCGGCGTAGAACGCTTCTATCAGGTAATTGGCACAGACCCCGAGCCTATGCCTATTGCTAAGGACGGTGGCCTCGTATATGCCGTTGCTGCTGAATATCGTTGCGATGGTCAGCCCATCGGTGATGAGGTGACATACAGCAATACCGAATCAGGCACTATTCCTGATCACCAGTTCGTTGATGGCATCTGCACAGTCTGCGGCGCAAGCGATATTGATGCCGACGGCTTTGTGAAGATTGTCAATGCCAATACTCTTATACGCTTCGCCAACCTCGTAAACGAAGGTCAGACTGAACTCAAGGGTCGCATGTATGCAGACATTGACATGAAAGAACAGACATTTACTCCCATCGGTAACCAAGCAACGTTATTCGTTGGTGAATTCGACGGTCAGGGTCACGTTATCAGCAACCTGACGGTTAGCGGTGGCGACTACACTGGTCTGTTTGGCGTTGTCAGCGGTGGCGCTGACATCAGGAACTTCGTTCTCGACAAGACCTGCTCTATCTCCGGTGGTGCATTCGTCGGTGTTATCGGCGGCACAAATGGCACCGGTAACGTATATGTTACCAATGTAGGTAATGAAGGTAATGTAACAGGTACAGCTCAGAACGCCGCAGGTATCCTTGGTGTTGACATGAACGGCTCTGCTACGCTGTTCATCACCAACTGCTACGTGACAGGTTCCGTCAAGGGCGCTCGCGAATCAGCTACCATCTGCGGCTGGTCAAATGGCGGCTCCGTCGTAAAGAACTGCTATAGCATTGCTTCACTGGAAGGCATCTATGGCGACGGTTCCTTCACTCGCGGTGCAACATCCATTGTGAACTGCTACGAGATTGAAAGCGTAGGTAAGCAGGGCAATGTTAACAAAGTTACAGCTGAGGAAGTTGCCAATGGTGCTCTCTGCTTCAAGCTTGGCGAACCCTTCGGCCAGCTCATTGGCACAGACGCTTATCCTATCTTCAATGGTCCGAAGGTATCTGGTATCGCTGACATCTTCGTTAACCTCGGCGACATCAATATCGAAGAAGCAACTGGTGGTGCAGAGTGCATTCTGCCCTCTATGAAGTGGGGCGGTCAATATCAGGCTTACACTTACGTCGCACAAGGTAACTTTGACTTCGGCGACTGGAACACTGGCAATCCCAACTACAATGTCATCATCGGCGTTCCTGCAGAGAACAACGGCAAGGCTTGGTATGCTCCTGGCTTCTCTCTGGAAGGCTGGAACTACGGTCAGGACCTGCCCAACTTCGGCGACGGACGTCCTGCCGACGTTTATGCAGTACGTTACTTCACCGTTGACGGCGAGATTCCTTCTGACCTCTACATGCCTGCTCCTCACGATGACGCTCCTTGCGAATACTACATCAATGGTGAGTTGATTTGGAGCGAGACCGATGGCTGGTATGAAGACGAAGTTGTTCGTCTGACTGACGAGCAGAAGGCTCTCATCAAGACCGACGGCAAGACAATTAACGTATTTGCATTCCACGTTCACCAGAACTGGGGTGGCCGATATGCTGACGGTGGTCTCTATACCGCTGGCGATATGGTTAACAGATATTTCAATAATGGCGAGAAGAAGGCTCTGGATGCCACAATCGTTTTGGCAGAAGAGGAAGGCATCAATGCAGAAGTTATTAACCTTGGAAAGAATGCCAACTCTCATGCCGCTGCAGTCACCGCACTTGCCCAGCTTCGCAAGGCTCGCCGCCTCGCATTCGACGCTCGCACAGAGAACTTCACAGGTTCTGCTCCTGCCGACGGCATGATTGCATATATATATAATGTAGGTGCTAAGATGTTCCTGGCCGGTGGTAACGACTGGGGTACTCACGCTTCTCTGAACCACATGGGTGCAAAGTGCGTTCTGCACACCAACACTTCTGGTGCAAACCGCTACACCATCCAGACCAACCTGCCTAACGGCACTCGTGGCAGAAACGACGGCCTCGGACACAACGGTTATGTTGACTGTGGCGACTGGAACACGACCGATGCAGGCTGGGCTTGGGAATTCGAGGCTTTGGCTGACGGCACATACCACATCATCAACTGCGAGAACTCAGGCGACAACATCTATCTCGGCATGACTGACGACGACCGTCTGCAAATCGATACTGACAAGGCTGGTGCTGACAGCGACTTCAACAAGTGGCTCCTCATCACTCCCGAAGAGTTCGCAGCTCTTGCAGAACAGGCTACTGCTGAGACTCCCGTTGACTTCGGTCACTTCGTTGCCCAGGCAACCTTCTCTCAGAACGACTTCGAAGGCGATAACAAGTGGGCTGCGAACAACGAACTCGGAGAAAATAGACCAGAGAAAGAAGATGTTCAGGAAATTGCTTGGAGAGACTTCTCTAAGTGGGATCGCAACGCTGGCTGGATTTGGGGCTGGAAAGGCAACGATGCCGGAGGCGACTATGTATTCGAGATGTGGAACACCAAGGCTAAGGGTAAAGTATATCTCGTACAGGAAGTAGAAGGCCTGCCCGCTGGTAAGTACACCGTACAGATGAGCGGCTACTACCGCGACGGTAACTTCGAAAGCGCAGATGAAGGCAACGTTCGTCAGCTGGCTTACATGTTCGCAGGCAGTGAAGAGAACTGCGTAGCTATTGCCAGCATCGTTGACGGCAGCGGCAACTACCCCGGCCTCGGACGTGGCGGTGCAAGCGGTATTGTAATACCCGACGGTTGCCGCGATGCAGCCAAGTTCTTCCAGGTTGGCACATACGTCAACACCATTGATGCTGAAGTCGGTGCTGACGGCAAGTTGAAGATTGGTCTCTTCCGCGATGCAGCAGATGACGTGAAGGACGGCGACTGGATTGTTTCCGACAACTGGCGTCTCTACTATCAGGGCAATCCTGTAGAGGTTGAGATTACTGAAGCAGGCTGGGCTACCTTCGTTGCTCCTGGTAACGTCAACATCA
>Ga0256407_10006414_pt1 | contig 18176 bp, 17 predicted proteins | sample RumenRJG_04DNA_FD_193489 | JGI IMG/M metagenome (GOLD analysis project Ga0256407, IMG submission 193489) | Bovine rumen microbial communities from Lethbridge, Alberta, Canada - RJG_04 | ecosystem: Host-associated > Mammals > Digestive system > Stomach > Rumen | place: Canada: Alberta...
CAAACAAATTAACTACTTTTAACTACATCAAATAAACATCAAATTTGACAGTAAAATAAAAAAATGTCCTTAAGGACAAAATTCTATCATATGATTGTTAATTAATTAGAAAGTGCAAAAGACCCGAGAACTATTCTGTCAAATACAATTCCCACCATTTTCACTAATTACCATTGTTTTTTCAAAAAAGATATTTTAAAACAAATACATAAAATAATTATTATATTTAAAGAAATAAACATTATTTGAACCAGTAGTAAGTTGATAAATATCCTTTGTATAACACAACTCGGTCCAATTCATGTATTTATTTTTATTCTTTTTACCACCACACACTAAAAACAATGTTGGTATTGTTTTATTTTTAAATTGTTTGTATTAGCAAAACATATCTCTCCCCTTTATTGCACCTTCCAATAAATAAGAAAAACGGATTCTTTAGAAATGTTATATTTGTCAAACAAATAATAATTAGCGGATTTGAATATTGGCATACTATTTACAGTTAATAAATATAGAACTTTCATTTATGTCTAATCTTTCTATAAACGCCATTCAAAATATGGATCCTCTGCTTTCTTACAACAGAAAAATGTATCTCCTCCTAAATAACAATGCTTATAAATCTTCTCTAACTTGCCATTGAAAAACATATAATCTTCCTTTTAACAAGTAAAATCCGCTAATAATTCTTAAAAAAATAGGTTTAGTTAAGTGTGACTTCAAAAATTTTCTCTTTATAAGACAAGAGAGGCTCCTGAAGCTGTACATAAAATAGTGTCAAAAATATAAACAATATCAAAAAAATATATTTTCAACCTACATTTTTTGTCATTTACTAATCTACAAATATCATATCCATGACACATATTTCCTTTATGTTCTTTTGTTTTGATTTAGTTTTATAAACTAAAACAATATTTTAATTATTCATTTCTATTTTAAAATCATCTAAATACTTTATTAAATGTATTTGTATAAAATGTAAATAAATATATACAAGATTTAAGTAACCTAATGGAGGTCTTAATTTTTATTTATATGTCTTTTTTAAAAAAATTAAGAATTCTAGCCAAATACTTTAAATCTTTTTTTAATTTCACCATCGTTGTTTTTAGTAACAACAGAATAGATTGCTTACATTGAGCAAGTCTTATTAAATGTTTTCTTTTAGTACCGAATATATATTTTCCATATCTCCAGAAAAAACGTGATTTTCTTGTAAAAAACGGATAATGTTTTTGCCATGGTTTAATATTAATATAATGTATTATTCTTGAACTTTTTATTATATTGTTGCTTTTATCATAATGCCTTATTTGATAATTATATTCTTTACCTAAAGTAAATATGTGGTTTTTATAAAAAATATTGACTATATCTTGATCAAAGAACGGGAGATTATTATTTTTCTCAACAAATAAAACCAAATCATCAAGAGTATATTGCTCTCTTATAAACGTACAATTATAAAGCAAAACACCAGCATTATAATAAAAATCCAATCGATACGTACTCCTAATACTTTCAACTAATTTGAAGCTATCTGTGTTAAAATCCAAAGCTAGCGCAACTGCATATCCGGCAATATCAAGGTGCAACAGATCATCTATATTTTTTTGTATTATCAAATCAGAATCAAGATACAGAAGATAATCAACATTTTTGCAATAAAAAGGCAACAATAATCGTTTTAAATTATTATAATAATATGATGAGGCATCAAAATATTTAGCAAAAAAAGAGTAATCAAAATCAACAAAAAATAAATTGGAGGAATATACTTTAACAAAATTCAACAAATCAACCCTGTTACTACTAGATATAGAGCCAAAAAAATAAATATTAAAAAAACAATCTTGATGATTAATAAACAATGAATAAAGTGTGGTTTTAAATGATAAATAAAAATTATCATCACAACAAAACGCTACATTAACGCCAGTTCTTTTGATTGGATTATTGTCTAAATGAATTGCCATATAATTATTTTCTCAACACCCTAAGCATTGTTACATAAAGTTTAGGAAACAACCCAAAAATAGAAGAAATTATAATCTTAAAATCAACGTATTTTTTAAATGATAATTTTGATTTAAAGTATCTTTTCAAAGTAATTATTGAATATTCCTTAAACATTTTAGGATTGGCTTTAAGAAGATTTAGTGAGACATTGTGTTTCCAATCCCAATGTATATCAAGAACATTTAGCAAAGATTCTTTTTCTCTTTTTTTTATATTCGAGATTGTAATTGATTTCTTTATACTAGCCAAATAATCATAGCAACCAACATTCGATGACCAATACAGTGAATCATTTCTAAATAATATATTAGAATAAGATTCAAAAAGACATTTCCACTTAAGTGAGAAGTACAATTGTGATGCAATTTGGACATCTTGTGTACCCCTAAATGGATCTATTTCCATTTTTGGATTAATATGCCTATACGATTCTGTTTTGCATAAAAAGTGTACAAACGCCATGTTATTGAAATCATGCAAAAATATGGAATACGTTTTTTTACGGTTATTCATATTCTCAACATCTAATTGGGTCATTCTTTTTTTGTTTAAATATGTGTATTTTCCATTTTTAATACAATACTTGTCATAATTAAACATCACAAAATCAACATTACTATCAAAATGATTTATTACATGATTGAATGCGTTTTTTTTATACCAATCATCACAGTTAATCCATGTCCAATAATCACCGGTTATCTTCTTCAATCCAGCATTTGTAGAGGCACCCAAACCACTATTAACCTCGTTCTTGACGTACACTATTTCTAGTGAAGAGTTTTTTTTGGAGGAATAAAGAGTTTTATATTTATTTATTACTTCTGCCGTTGAATCGGTTGAACAATCATCTACAACAATGTGTTCTATATTTGGATAACCCATGTTAAGGACGCTTTCAAAAAGTTTAGAAATGTACTTATCACCATTGAATACACAGGTAATAATACTTATTTTAGGCAGTAACTGATTAACAAACATATTTATAGGTATTCTATCAACATAGTTAAACCAATTCAATTGATTATGAGAAAGTAAGATTATAGAATAATTGAATATGGAGTCCAAAAAAAACGCAATCGTTATTGGTATTAATCTAGGGGACTATGGGTCTACAGGTTCTATCATGCTTAATACATTAGAATATGCACAAAAAAAAGGGATGGATGTAATAGCACTTGTCCCTCAAAAAACCAGAAACAACAGTCCTGTAAAAATAATTGAATATAGATTTAGTTTTAATTTCTTTCAAAAGATAAAACATTTTTTAGCAAAAAAACTAAACCCCTATCTTATTTTAGACGGAAATATGTATAAAGAATTCTCTAATAAAATAATTAACATTATAAAAAAAGAAAGCCTTAAACACAAAAAAACAATAGTACACCTACATAACATTCATAATGCGGATATAGATGTAAAAGCTTTATATAAATTCCTTTCTAAAAAAAAGAACCTTTTTGTTTTTTATACTTTGCACGATTGTTGGGCTTTTACTGGAGGGTGTTATCATTATGCAGTTGATAATTGTAAAGAATGGCAAAAAGCATGTTCGACTTGCCCACAAAAAAGAAAATATACAAGTAAAATTTTAAACAAAAGAGTGTCGCTGTTAAATCAAATTAAAAATTTAACACTCATACCATCTTCAAATTGGATTAAAAAAGAACTAGAAAAATCAGTTTTGCATAAAATCCCTATGATAGTCAATCACGGCGAAACATCTTTAACTCCTTATAGAGGGAAAAACAACTTAAAAGAAGATCTAATGCTTTCTGATAAAAAGATAATAATATCCGTTTCTGCTTATTGGAATGAGTGGAAAGGAGTTAAATACATATTTGAAGTTGCTTCAATGTTACCGCCAAATTACGTAATATTGTTGGTTGGTGGTATTCTACCAAAATACACAAACAAAAATATTATTCACATTAGCGAAATAAAAAATAATAATGAGTTATCCAAGTATTACTCAATTGCAGATGTTTTTCTATCGACAACCCAAGCCGATACTCTACCATTGGTGTTAATGGAAGCTCAAATATGTGGACTACCTGTAGTTGGATTTGGACACGGAGGAACACCAGAAGAAATAACAAGCAAATCAGGTATTATGGTAGGAACTGATAACAATGTATCCAAGCTGGTTGAAGCCCTGATATATACTGTAGAAAACAAACCATTCAAAAAGAAAGATATAATAGAGTCTGGCAACAGGTTTAAAAAGTACGAATGTGCAAAGAGACAATTCGATATATATAAAAAAGTGTGTAAACTTTAACTTTTTATAGTACGTATAACTTTAATCAAGAACCACGTAAAACGGAATCCAAAAATTAAATAAAGTATTGCTTTAAACAGTCTATGTGCTTTTTTAATGACGTTACCTTTAATATTCAAATCAATTAATGTTTTAACCAATCGCTTTTTATTTGCTTTAGAAAGATGTATTCCTTGATCTAATCTATTTTGAACATAAAGACGTGAAAATCTAGCAGAACTTTTAACAAAGCCGCACCTATCTAATAAATCAATTAAATTAGCAAAACTATGAGCTGCGGAGAGTTGAGAAACAATACTATAATCCTTACTTAACGAACTATTTGATACTGTATACACAGAGAAAATCTCTTTGGACAAAAAAAATCTTGGTTTTTTTGTTAGAACTAAACCTATGAAATATACATCTTCCGAATTAACGATGTCAGTTTGAATAAAACAGTCATTTTTAATAAGAAAATCTCTTTTAAAAAGATATGAATGGTACGCAAATGAAGTAATTCTTTCATCAGAATAAAACTTATCTAAGTTTATTAAATCGTTAAATTTTGATGGATAATCATTCAAAATAGATAAGCAATTGTCATTAAAATTCATTACTCTTCCAAAGAGCATATCTGCACAAGGATGGCTCTTTACAAAACTCACAAAAAAGTTCGTCTTATTATTATACAAAACGTCATCAGAGTCTAAAAAATAAACATATTCTCCTGATGATTCTTTTAACCCAGCATTTCTATTAGCTGTCACTCCTGTTTTTCTTGAATAGATAATTTTGTAATTTACTCCATCAGGAAAAAATATAGAATCTATGGTCGTGTCACTCTCATCCATACAAGCTATAATTACTTCATAATAAGAATAATTGTCAAACTGATCAAATATGCTCTTTAAAGCATTTTGAATGGTGCTTTCACTATGAAAACAAGGAATAACAAAAGATATTAATGGCTTGTTATTCAACTGTGCGTTCTCTTTTATATTCATCGACAATAGTTTGTATTTTCTTAGGAAGTTTATCACTTCTAGTAAATACTTTTAATACTGTCAGTATTATACAATAGATATCACTAAAAAATGAATGATTATATCTATAATATAATTGTAATTTTAACTTAAGTGGTCTTACACATTTAAGATAATATTCATCTGGATCATCTGCTTTAGTGAATCCTTCAAATTGTTTCATATTAACCATACTAGCCCAATCAGTAATGCCTGGTTTTAAATCCAATATTGGTTTTTCTTCTTCTGTGTACATATCAACATAGTATTTTAATTCAGGACGATATCCCACTAATGACATTTGACCTATTAATACGTTAATAAGTTGAGGTATTTCATCTAATTTTGTTTTTCTAAGGAAATGACCAATTTTGGTGATACGTTCATCGTTATCACCAACATTCCATTTTCCTTTTCCTTCACAGTCTTTGACCATGCTTCTAAATTTAAAGATTCTAAACATCTTACCATGTTGACCAACACGTTCACCTCTAAAGAAAGGTCCACCATTAGAAGTGCTTACAATTAATAACATTAATATCAAAAAAAGAGGGGATAATATAACTAACCCCAAGAATGATATAACTATATCAAATAGTCGTTTCATCATTACATGTTTCCCCCACTTATATCAATAACTGCTCCTGGCATAAAAGAGGATTTGTCACATGCTAGAAATACTACTAAAGGCGCTATCTCCTCTGGTGCGCCAAATCTACCAATAGCTTGGTGATGTCTTAAGAAATCATCACACTTAGGGTTGCCTTCCTTAATTAATTTATCCCAATATGACCCTTCAAATGCTACCGCACCTGGCATAACAGCATTTAATATTATTCCTTTAGATGCTAGTTCTCTACCTGCAGTAGTAACATAAGCATTTAAGAATGCTTTGCTAGAGGCATATAAAGGGTTGCCCCTTAGATAATGTCCAGAAATTGATGATATATGGATTATATGTCCTTTAATATTTTTTTCTATCATATTAGGAATGAATACACTATTCATATCAATAGCAGCTAAGGCATTAATCCTTAATGCTTCTTCCCAATCGTTATACCCACCATTGATATTACGAGAGACTAATGAGGTCCCAACACAATGCACAATTACATCAAAATGATGATATTTATCTACTAAAAAATTTGCTAATTCGCTTGCATTCTTAACAGTTGCATCCATCACTTCATAGTTAAAGCTTTTTGCTCCAAGTACTAAACATTCTTGTTTTAAACTAACAAGTAATTCTTCAGTTCTTGCAACTGCAACAATATTTGTATTCTCTTTTGCAAATTCCAAAGCAATAGCTCTACCAATACCTTTGGATGAACCTAATACTAATACATTTTTATTAGATAATTCTAATTCCATATCATTTATTTCCCATATTTTTTAATAAATTCATCTATATCAGAAAAATCATTTCTTCTTTCTTTAATTAATTCTATTGACCAATCCCACCATTTTATTTCTAACAAGGCTTTTATTTGTTTTTCGTTGAATCTATATTTAATAATCTTTGCAGGTACACCTCCCACTACTGCATAGGGAGGTACATCCTTGGTAACCACGGCGCCCATTCCGATAACTGCACCATCACCAATAGTGACGCCACCTTTTATTAGTACATCACCACAAACCCATACATCGTTGCCAATCTCGCATGAGAAACGGTTATCTATTGAGATATACTCTTTATCATATGTATTTAATACTTTTCCCAAAATACCATTTTTAGATATAGAATCATAAAAAGATACATTTGTAGATACAAATGAAATTGGATGAGAAAATGGCATTACTTTAATATTTGAAGCAATTGAACAAAAGCGTCCAATTTTACAATTATCAAGCATGTTATTCCCACCAATGTTTGTTCCTATCCCGACCTTTGAGTTCGCAAGATGTGTGTTTTTATAAACTCTGTTAAGTCCAGCAAAAAAAGAAGATTCATTAATAGCGCAGCTCAAATCAATGAATGAATTAGTTTTTTTATTAGTTTTTTTGATAATTCTTTTATTTTTATAAGACTCTTTTTTTAAAAATAAATAATGTTTTGGATGAAAATATCTCATAGCATTTCTTTTAATGTTTCTATTATTTTCTCATAATTTTCTTTTCTAGAAAATAATCTTATTGGATTTGTATCAAATATATATTTATCTTCTCTTACTTGCTTACATAAAAATTCTACTATTTCATATGGATTTCCAGTTAATAAAGATATACCTGAATTGGTATCTCTAAGGATATTAATATATTCAACACAATGTTGGGTATTAATAACTGGTAATCCTATAGAAGCATAATCACCAACTTTGTTGATGATAGATGCAACTGATCTAGGATTAATAGGATTAATACCATAATCACTGTTCTTTAATATTTTTATCATTTTTTCATATGGTAATAATCCTAGGAATTCTATTCTTCCTTTACGCTCTTTTGCATATTTTTCAAGTTTTTCTCTATCTGGTCCATCGCCCATTATTTTTAATACAAAATCGGTTCTACCTTGTTCTGCTAAAATATCAAGTGCATCTATAAAGAGTTTGATATCATAACTCTTACCTAATGTACCTATATATGATAACCATATATCTCTATCATCTTTTGCTATACCAGACGAATCAATAGAAGCAGCACGTTCAAAGTTCGCACCTATATACGCTACACAAGATAGAGGTTTATCTTTTCTAACAGACAACGCTCTATCTAAAAATGTTTGTGATACCGCTACAATAGCATCAGCTTTTCTATATAAACTATTAGCGCTGATAAACCATGGGAAGAATAATAATCTAGTTAATAATCTTGAATGAGTTAACATGGTGAAAGATTCAGGCCATAAATCTTCAACATCAATCAAGAATGGAATATTATTCTTTTTACAATATTTGGATGCAATATGTCCTAATTTAATTGATGGAATAGGAACGTATACTAAATCAGGTTTATTATCTAATTTATATAAGTAATCTTTAACACCTTTATTAAATACCTTTATAGATTTTAATCGTTTAAAAGATACGTTCTTTTTATATCCAGGCTCATCTATAAATGTAATCTTATATGGATATGAATCTAATTCTTCTCTAGATATATTCCTATGAATTTTATTCATATGATAAAAAGAAGAAGTCACTATTTCTAATTCATATCCATTGTCTACAAGCAAACGAGCAAGATACGCGAATCTTGATTCGCCCTTCTCGCTTTCTAAATAGAAATAGTTCCAAATAAATAATATTTTCTTTTTATTTGCCATATAACTTATCAAATATTTTACATATTTTTATAGTTTGAGGTAAATATCCATTATTCTTTTCAATTGTATCCACTATTGAGTTATCTTCTCTTTTATTATTGAGTTTGATACTTAATAAGGAGCTAACCCAAACATCTATATCGTTAATAGGTAATTTAGTTACCATATTGGATTTTATCGCTTCATTAGGTATAACATCAGATACAACGCACGGAAGAGAAGAACACTCAGCTTCTAATAAACTAATACCAAAACCTTCAAATCTTGAAGGGAATACAAAAACATCAAATGCTGAATAATACTTTTCTGATTCATTTGTTTTTCCTACAAACAAAACCGAATCTTCTAATTTATATTCTTTTACTCTATTTTGTAATTGTTCCAACATATCACCAGAGCCAACAAACATAAGTTTTGTTTTATTGTTGCAACTATGAATCTTAGAAAAAACATCTATTAAAAAAAGTTGATTTTTTTCAATAGACAACCTTCCTAAGGTACCAAAAACTACTTCATTATCGTCAATGTGATACTTTTCTCTAATGATTTTTCTATCTTCTTTGTTGTATTTAAACCTACTTGTATCAATGAAATTTTCCACAACAATGTAGTTGTTGCCATATAGCCAATCTCCGCTTTTAGAAGAGTTTGCCACTAATAAATCAGCATATTTTCTATAAGTCAACTTGTTATAAAACGCAGACATCCTAGTTAAAAATCTTGGTTTAACACCATAATCACAAGCATGACCCCATAAAATTGTTTTTTTGTTGTATATATGCGCATATTTCACTATATCGATATTGATTAGATCTTGGATATTTTGTAAAACAATATCAATCTTATCATTATTTTTTAAAAAGAAATCCTTGATTCCTTCTTTATATTTTTTTAGACCATCTTGCCTTCTTCTTAATCTAAGATGCAAGATTTCTCCACCTAAAAAAATTATTTCATCTGAGCATACGATAGGTTCATCATAAGCATTCAAAAATAGAAAATGGTATTTATTTTTATCAATGTTTCTAAATAAAGTCATAATAAAAGCTTCTGTACCACCATAATAAGTGGACATACCCACTATTAAAATGTTGATTCCTTTATCATTATTCATTTAGATAATAATTCCTTATATACATCTAAATAACTATTAGCCATTCTTTCAATAGAATATTTCTCTCTAGCATCTTCCGAAATCTTTTTTCTATCAAATTTACTATCTTTATTAATTAATTTAACCAATGTATCTATATCTCCATAATCACAGAAATCGCTATATTCATGTATGGTAATTGTTTCTGGACCACCAGAATAGAAACCTACTACTGGTGTACCAGAACAAAGAGATTCTGCTACCGGAAGAGAAAATGTTTCTTTTTTGGATAGCAACAAAGTTTTATTACTTGAAGAATAATACTTTGACAATAATTTTTGATCTCCAATATATCCTAGATTAATTACGTTATCTTTATATTTATATTCGTTAGGCGCACCAACTAAAAGGAATAAAGATTCAGGTAATGAATCCACTACTTGTTCAAAATAGTCTTTTTTAGATTTTTGATTCCAATTAGAACAAATGAATATATATATCTTTTTATCTAAAGATAATCCTAAATCTCTCCTGCTTTGATTTATTTCATGATATATGAAATTATCAGTATTAATACCATTTAACACTGTTACATGTTTATATTGTCTTAATATTGGTGATTCTTTACTTCTAGATGTTACCCATGGAGATACACTGGTAACAACAACATTGTTTTGATTAAATCCATCCAATGCATTCTTCATCTTAATCCAATTATTATGAGTCCTATCTAATGACCATTTCCCATTGAACTCTTTAATATGTAGACAATTACCACATCCAGTTTTCCATTTATCACACTCAAAGGCATGACCACAGTTACCTGTATAATAAAATTCACCATGGTTAGTAACGACAACTTTGTAATTATGCTTTTTTAGATATTTAAATAATCTATATAGATTTACAAAATATCCATTACAACAATGAAGATGAACTACATCTGGTTTTATTTTTTTGACTATTTTAATTATTTTGTTGGTTGCAAAAAAACAACCGCCATAAACATTATCAAATATATTGGCATAAGCATGATGGATGTTAGATTCTAATTCAGAACAATTTTTAAATACTGTGGTTTCTATTGGTTTCCACGCCCCCCTACCATAAACAATAAAGGTTTGTTGCTTACTAACTGCATACTGTCTATGTAAACTAAAAATAACTGATCCAGTAGAACCAAATTCATAGACACAATTTATTTGTAAAACTCTCATATCATTTTCTTAATAGAGCAAGATTATATCCTTGTACAACAAATATTAAACATTAACAAGCCAAATCGAATAGCATTCTATTTACCATCTAAAAAAGCAAAACGCTATCATACTAATCTAAATTTTCGCAAAAAAATGAATACTTTAAAAGAAATAAATGGATGACGAATAAAAAACAAATATCGAAACCTTTTAAAACCTTTTATCTCCCTTAAATACTTGCTGAGTATTTTGCTTTCTTTAAATAAATCAATTTTATTAAAATTTTCTTTTCTTATATAGGAGTAAAGAAAATATACAAAGAAAATATTAAAAGCAGAAAGCAATATATTTTGCCCATCAACGCCTTTATCTTTCAGCTCATCATAATATTTCAAATGAGAATAAATATTGCAATGCGCCTTATTTATATGCTTTGCGTAATTATATTCTTTATTCCAAGCTAGCGAGTTTTCACCATTAAACCAATATATATATCCATGTGAATTAACAAAACAAATATTTCTCGAATGAAGAAGCGCCTCTTTCATAAAAAGCCAATCCTCCATTACACTTATATTCTCATCAAAACTAACATATCGAAATATGTCTTTTTTATAAATTCCTATATAAAAAGGCAATACATTTTTTTCATTTAATAATGTATCACTTATTGTTTGGGTGTCGCATAATTCGTACGGTTCTTGTTTGTTTATCCAATCAATGCCCTTTCTTACAATTAATCCCATCATTATATCGGCAGAATTTTTTGCAGGATTGTTAATCAAATTTGACAAGAAAAAAGGTTCAAATTCATCATCAGCATCCAAAAAGGCAATCCAATCTCCTAAAGAGTTTCTAATGCCTATATTTCTATTGATGCACAAATTAGAATTTTCTTCCACATAAAACAGCCTTATTTTATTATCATTGAGAGAATAATGCTCACATATTTCTTTGGTTTTATCTTTGTTTCCCTGGATAACAATAATGTGCTCATATTCTTGGTAAATTTGCCTTTTTACGCTTTCAATGCAACGCTTAATATATTTTTCGGCCATGTAAGCAGGAGTAATAACAGAAACCATATTAATATTATAGTACCAAATAGATGGTTACTCAAAATTACTTTTACTAATTATTATTAATAATAATAGGAAGCAAACAGCTCATAGATCGTATATTAATAAATGTATAAAGACCCAAATACTTGTTTTAAAACAAAGTCACTATAGTTCAAACAGAATTATAAAAGTATGTTAATGTTATTTATTTTTGCCAATGAAAACAGACATAAACATATAAAGTCGTTTCTTAAACGCATTAATTATTCTTGTAAACATTTTGTTTTTTCTTAGGTTATTATCAACTAATGTTTTTGGATAACGAGAAAAATCAATATTAAACATCAAAAAAAACGGGATTGCTTCTTTCCTTATAACCCCTCTATTCAAAACACCACCATCAACATAAAAAAAGGCATGACAATATTTATCTTTAATATATAAACTTTTCTCCTTATAAAACTTGTTTCTGTATGATGCATAATTCTCAAACTCCCAAGCTGATTCTCCATAACGTAAGACTTTTAAAAAAAATGATTTTCTCCAAAGAGAAACTTGTGTATTAATAGAAAACGGCAAAGTTTTATCAATCACACCAAAATCATCATTATATATATCATTACACCTACCAGAATATGGAATCATGTCATGAAGACAAACCATACCGATTCTATTATCTTTCGTTAACAAATCATATGCCAAATCAACAACATTCACATCAACTTTATCAAAGAAAAAAAAGTCGTCTAATATAAAAAGAACGAAATCATTAGTTACGTTGTCAAGTAAACAAGATATTAATCTTGAAGAAAAACTTTGATCTTTACTTTTCGTGGTTGGTATTAGTTTTATACCATCGTACTCACAATAAATACTTGCGGTAGAATATATTGTTGATTTTTCAGCAAAAAAAAGTTTAAAAAGTTTCAAAAAGTCTTTCCACAAAAAAGAATACTCATTGCATGTGGAATACACTATAGAAATTTTGTCTTCGTTCCTCATAACTATTCTTTTTTATGGTTAACTGGTGACATCAGAAAGCCAGTCTTATTGTAGATAAAAACAACATGAGAAAGCAATATTTTTCTAAGTCAAACTTTTATGAGTATACTCTGAGACAATTAATTAAATATCAAACAGATTAATCGTTATCAATTATTTGTATAAAATATTTCTGTTTTCTCGCATCACAATGATCGTATATTTTTGGGACCATGTAATTTCCATATAATGTACAAAGTATATCATCGTAATTATTTGGAACAGGGAGAAGGTAATCCTCGAATCGTTTTTTAATCACTTTACTATAATTCAATTCCTTAAAAACATTAGGAACATCAGTGCATGGGAACATCGTTAATACACATTCGTTGCCGTCCTTTAATCTAGCGTATTTTTTTTGAGTAATTTTTTTAAATTGTTTTAAATTCGGTAAAAAAGGGTAAAGAATAAACTTCGCAAATCTCTTAAAAATATTCTTGGACCAATAGTTCGACATCTTGATATTTGTATATTTAAAAATTTTCTTGGAGTATTCAATATAATTGTATACTCCCTCTATTTGTTTGTTCACAGTAACAAATAAGTCTACATTTTGGTTAATTAGTTCTTCATATCCGTATAATGATTTGTATAGTTTTTTTACCCAAATTCTTCCTTCGCCAAAATGAGCTTTTGGGTTAGTATAAAAATCTTCAAAAATAAATTGGCCTGGCAACAAATGAGAAATACTTACTAATTTTTGATAATCATCTAACGAAATATATAAATCAATGTCATTATCCCAAGGAATAAACCCGTTATGTCTAATTGCTCCCAGCAAAGTTCCGCTCGATAAACACGCTTTAATGTCATTTTTTTCAAAAAACAAAAAAAGATCATTTAATTGTTTAGCAGATTCTTTTTGGAAATCTCTCAACGATATCTCTTTCATTTCACATCTCGCTTTGTACCATCTTAAGAAATTGTTCCAAACAATAAAGTAGCCACTTTTGATTGCCTGTCAACAAGGATACTTTAATATTATTTTTGAATTCTAGCCTATTTGGGCCTTGCCAATCTTTAAAATAATAATCAACAGGGCGAGGCATTGGCACTTTCTCCGGAACAGGAAAACCAGGATAGCACTTCTTAAATAATTCTCTGATTAAATATTTTGAATCACCACTCCTTATTCTTGCAAGGTCTAATGGAATTATTAACTCAGTCATTTCACTAGGATCTAAAATATGGTATTTCATTCCTGCTGTATCATTTGCGTTTTGATACGAGGCGCAAGATTCGGGACCAAATATTTCTTTCATAAACCTTAGATAATCTATTTTGTTGTTAGGTAATTTATATTTTTGGAATATCTCATCTAAATCAACAGGGTCATTTAATACTTCTTTTGGATCTAAAAAAATATAAAATTTTTTCCAGTCATCATAATTCCAATCTTTTGAAAGCATTTTATCATATCCACCAAACTCTAAATCACAATTATCTGCACAAATTAATTGCTCAACCCCATCGCTTTTTGCTTGAAGAGCCGCTTCCATGATTTGAGGTTCTATAGAATGAACTGGAGCCCCTTTCCTCTTCATCAAAAGGGGTAAATTTTTATTAACAACATCGAAGTTAATATCCACATAATGTAGATTTAATTGATTTTTTTCTGCATAATATTCGGCTCTTTTCAATTCTTCGGCGCCGAACGTTCCATTCAAAAACCTGAAAGTGTATGCATCTGTACCTGGTTTAAGAAAAGCGGCAACACACGCACTATCCATCCCGCCAGATAACAAAATACCTATCTTTCTATCGCTAACACTTTCTATAATCGCTTTATATGCTTTAGCAATATCATTAGCATTTTTAACAGGAATCCGTTTGTCTTTATAATAATCAACATAATCGATATGTTTAATTCCGTCCTTAAAATCTTTGTCAGGACAAACAATACGTCTAAAAGTCAAAAATGAACTCATGCAGTAATTTTTGTCAATCATAATACTATTCTCTTAATTTTTTTAAAGCATCATTTATTTTGGTAGATGATATTCCTTTTGTATATGGAAAATACACTATTTTTATTCCATTATTAGAAAATTCTTTTTCATATTCTTCCCATTTTGGAGTGTTGTACCAATCATCTCCAACAAAAAGAATATCTGCCTTTAATTTCCTGCACGCCGCTAACTTATCCATATCATATTGCGGCACTGCTGCATCAACATATTTACACGCTCTAACAATCTCTATACGATCTTCAAAAGGGATAAAAGCACGCTTTCCTTTATAAGTTACTAATTCGTCGACAGTTACCCCAACAATTAATTTATCACACATCCCTTTTGCGTTTTTTAATAAATTCAAATGGCCAATGTGGAATAGATCATAAACACCTGTCGTGTAACCAATTATTATTTTCTTTTTCATAAAATTACATAAATTTTACACAAAATAAAAACCGAAGTAAATGATGGATTCATTTTCAACAAATGGCATGTCAAATCTACAAATATAGGTCTAATCTATTTTCTTCTCACCATCCACCACCACACCTTGAACGGATTGAATCCTTTGGTGGTGTAATACATAACGTTCTTAATTACCTTAAACAAAAAAGTACGTGGATATATCCTTTTAGTGGCCTTGCCTAAATTAACAAAATAGTCTTTGTTATACCCTTTAAACCATGTAGATTGGAATTGTTCTATATACGCTACTAACGCAGTGTTAGTAAATACTTTATTACTACGAGATATTAAGTCTTTTAAATATATACTATCTTCTCCCATAGGACATATAGATCCTGGACCAAAGTTTTCATCAAAAGATAAATTATATTTATTTATTGTTTCTCTTTTAATTGCTAATCCCCATACACCTAATGCAGATACGTCTTTCCATTTAGCTTTTCTATTAGAATCAAACATTCTAACTGGTCTAGATTCTTTATTAACATCAACTTTAAAGTAGATTGCTTCTGCTTCTAAGTTATTTCCAAATGCATTAATGATTATTGAAGAATAATTATTAGTGAATATCTCATCATCATCTGCGAATAAAACTATATCGGCAGTAGAATAACTTAATATATGGTTTCTATTCTTAGAGCATCCTTTTTCATTAGTGTTAATCACAGTAATTTTGTAATCATTAACAAAATAAGTGTTAACACTGTTCTCTTTAAATTGGTTACCCACTATTACGTTTGATTTAATATTGAGTTTATTAACAAGAGTAATAATCTCATCAACACTTTTATGAGTTGTGGTTAATAAAATATCTAAGGTCATATTGCTGAACAATATTATATATTACTTTCAAATATTTCAAAATATTTCAATCTTGTAAACTATCATCATAAGAAACAGAACTTATGTCACCAAAGATATCATTAACATCTTATTGTTTATAGATTGAAAGAACTTTACTGTGAGGTCCCATTTTAATTGCACGGTATATCTTATTATGTTTAATAGGATTTTATTATTGCTTTATAAACTTACCACTTCTTTTAAAGATTCTTAAATACTTGAAGAATATACATAAACTCCTTAATCAATAAGGTAACCATTTATAAGAAAAAGAATGGTCTAGTTCTCTTATAAGAAGTTTTATTAATTTATCCACTATTTCATTTTTAAGTTTATTAGGAGAATGATTAAAGGTTTATTGGGCTATTCAATAAAAACACTATTATGTAATCATATTTGCACATCCATTAACGTTTTGCATTCCTCTTTCAAATCACTTCAGACCTTATCACATATTCTTAAAGTATTCTTCATTTTTTAGCGCATTAATATAATTCACAATAAAACGGCTTTTCTATTTCCCATAATTTAACTCAATAGCATCAACTAGGACTGCTTTAAGTTTGGTTAATTGATAGCAATATTCCCATATGTAAAGAATGGCAACGTATAAATCAATGCACATTTTGCCAAATTCTAAGAAGGATATAGTATATGTTGTTTTCTTGCCTTTATGCTTATTAACAAAAGTTACTTCTTGTTTTATTCCATCGATAAATATTGAATTATGGCCTTCCGCATTTCTAATTACATTGTTTAATGTTCCTTTAATGCCATCAAACAAATCTGATTGAAAACTGGTAAACGTTTCAAACTTGTTATACTTGGAATTATAACTATTAAGTTTAGTAGTAAAATCATATCTCCCATCAGTAAATATATCAAATTGGCCATTACTCTCAATATTGTAAAGGCCAATTACTAAGTCAATTGAATCACAAAGAAGTTCGTAACCTTTTTTATAAATAACAGACATAGCATCAATTGATAAAGTTGATATTCCTTTCTTACCAAAATCTATCACATTGAAATTTGAATAATTATCGTATATTGGTATTAGCTGCCCTATCACTTTAATATAATCTACAATAAATTTAGGAATTCTATTTAAATATAATTCAAGATAATCCTCATCAAGATAAGACAAGAATCTTTTCATTTCATTAGGATGATTAGTAACAATTCTTCTTACTTTAACATGCATCACATTATAAATATTCTCAAACACTCTTTTAGGCATTGTTCTCATAAGCAGAGTATTTACATAATGCTTTGTAGCGAGCATTGCATCCACCTTATTAATAATTTTGTTATAATCATATTCCATTCTTAAATCTTTCAGGAATACATCATCTGACTCTAAGAAAAAGCGTTTTATTAAGTCAATCTTTTTGTTATTTAAAAGATTATAGACATTCTCTATTCTATTGATGAATGTTAATATGTTTTTGTTAAACCAAAGTAAATTGTTTTGCCTCTCACGCTTTTCTTCGTCGAAAGGATTACTACGCATAAACATTGTAAGATCAAATGGTTTAGTTTCTTCTTTGGTTTTACATTTATCTACCAAGAATTCTGTTGATAACTCATAAACGTATTCATAATCCTCATGTGATACTTTGATTGCTCCTATGAGGTTTTCAGAAATAGAGATATTATCATTATCAATAAATATAGAGCCAGATATATGGGAATTACATTTAGGACAATAAATGTTAACTGGAATATCAAAATAACCAACTTGATACCTTAATCGTAGTTTTGTTTTGCAATATTCACACTCGTAATAACTATTTACAACCATGCCATAATCTTACCTGACTTTAGGCGATAACCATATTTTGGGGTGTTAAAACTCGGTTTTTAAAAGTAAATCAATATCTCTTTTCTTAAGGAATAAATTACCCAATTTGGCTAAACCAAGTTGGTCTTTTATTTTTA
>Ga0256407_10006416_pt1 | contig 18168 bp, 13 predicted proteins | sample RumenRJG_04DNA_FD_193489 | JGI IMG/M metagenome (GOLD analysis project Ga0256407, IMG submission 193489) | Bovine rumen microbial communities from Lethbridge, Alberta, Canada - RJG_04 | ecosystem: Host-associated > Mammals > Digestive system > Stomach > Rumen | place: Canada: Alberta...
GCGACTCTGTGGTGCAGGCGAGGATTATCAATCCCAACGACTACGATGTGAACTACGGACAGAAGTACGCCATCGAGCGCGAGACTGACGGCCACTGGCAGCAAGTTCCCTTCCCCAAGGACTTCGGCTTTACCTCCGTCCTGAGTACCGTAGCCGCCCACGACTCTGCCACCGTCTATGGCCATATCGGCCTGCTCCACCTCACGTCCGGCCACTACCGCCTGACCAAACAAATAGACGGCCGCACCCTCTCCGACGACTTCTACATCCCCAGTACCATTACCTTCCCCACACCTGTCTATAGGTAAGAAGAGAATACACCCCATTTCAATAGGAAGTTGAAGGATAAACGAAAGCCCGTGTCTTTCCGTAACAGCTACGGCGAGACACGGGCTTTTGTTTATTGTGGTATTGCCTTACGATAGTTCCGTTCGAGCATCTGCTCAATATCGCTTTCACGATAGAGTGTTTTGCCTCGTAGTTCGATGAAGGCTATCTGCCGACTATTGCGATATTCTTGCAACGTGCGACGGCTAACGTTCAGGATTTGGGACACCTCGGCATCGGTCAACAGTCGTTCGCCGTTCAATATGGGGCGATAGCCGTTCATGAGTTGTTCGGCCTTGCGGCTCGCCTTGCGCAAGGTGGAAAGCGCCAGCACGATGGTTTCGTCACGCAGGGTCAGTACGTTTTCGTATTCTTCCATTTCTTACCTTATTATTTATTAATGATGTACTTGCCCGACTGTCTCAATACCAGTTCTACTTCTTCGGGACGATAGTAGAACTTTCGGCCTATCTGGACATAGCCTATGCGGTGCTTCGAGCGCAGTTCCTGAAGTGAGCGGGGACTGAGGCGCAACAGTTCGCACACCTCGTCGCCGTCTATCCACTTACGTCGTTTCCTATCCTCACACTTGCGGGCCAATGTCTCTACCCGTGCCGTCAGCAGTTGCATCTCCTGTAGCAACTGCTCGAAGGCTTTTCTTTCAATCGCTATTATCTCCATTCTTCTTTTTTGTTTGTAAATCGGCGGCAAAGGTATGAAGAACCGAGAAACAGACAGAGGACAGGGACGACGCTGGCCATCGTTGTCGGCTTTCGGACGGCCACATCGGCCAATTTCAGAAAAAAGTTTTTTCAGATTATATCATGTTGAAAGTCTATGTTTTTTTCTTGTCATAATTTTGCATCCGAAAATAAAAAAACAACGAATATGGAGATTATCACAATGGAAAGCGAGGCATACCAGAGTCTGGTTGACCGCATCGGGAGAATAGAGCAGTTCGTCATCGGGGCAACTGCCAAGGAGCATCCCAACGAGGATGACGTATGGATCGGCACACAGGAAGCCTGCCAGATGATGGGCGTCTCGGAGCGCACGATGCAGCAGTACAGGACCGACGGTATCATCAGCTATAAGCACTGCGGCAAGTTCTGCCGCTACCGTCTGTCGGATGTCAAATCACTCAAGGCACAAGGCTATGGAACTGGACAGAGAGACATTTGAGCAGACGATGAGGGCAATGACGGAGCACTTGGAGCGTCAGGAGCGACTGATACAGGTATTGGTGGACGACCTGAAGACACGCCACTCGCAAGGCAAGCTCTACATCCACGGCGAACGCATGTACGACAGTAAGGAACTGGCGCAGATGCTCTTGATGGGCGAAAGGACGCTGCAACGTTACCGCACCAGTGGCGAACTGCCCTATATCAAGCTTCACCGCCATGCCTACTACCGCGAAAGTGATGTCGTGAGACTCATCAACGAGAAAGGCAAATACTTTAATCGGAAAGCGACGGGCGAATTTCTCGCCCAGATAAATAACCCTATTCATTAACAATTAAACAATTAAGATTTATGGCACAGAACCAGAATCAGGGCTATCAGCCCATCGACGAGTCCAAGGTTAACTGGGACAAGATTGAAGAGAAGTTCGGCATTTCCAAGGAAGTGCTGGAGCGAACGGGAGCGAAGGACAATATGCTGAACTTCGGCAAGTCCGGCTTGCTTGACGTGACGATGCTCATTTATGACCAAAAGGTGAAAGCCGCTGCACGTTTGCAACTGACCCGACTGCCGGACGGCACCTACAGCGCGCTGCCTCACTTCGTGCGCAAGGAACAAAAGCTGGAGAATGCGGAGTACATGGGCTATACCTTCACCAAGGAGGATGCCAAGGCGCTGAAAGAGACGGGCAACCTCGGTAAGGTCGTACCACTGTTCAACGTGAAGGACAACACCATGCAGGAGTGTTTCGTATCTCTTGACAAGCAGACGAACGAGCTGGTACACTATCCCGTGAGCAAGCTGCATCTCCGTGAGAGTGTGGGTAACGTGAAGTTCACACCTGAAGAGATGGCACTATTGAAGCAGGGTGGCATCGTGAAGGACAAACTGTTTGAGGGAGAGAACGGACAGAAGTTCACCGTGGATTTTCAGGTGAATGCCGACCGCAAGAATGTCGCCTTTGTTCCAGGCAGCAGCCGCAAGGAGGAAGAGGTACAAGAGCAGAACCAAAAAACCAAGATGAACTGGACGAACGAGGACGGCAGTATCAAGAACCTGACCAAGTGGAAGGGCATTCCCCTGACCGAAGAACAGCAGAAGGACTATCGTGAAGGCAAGTCGGTGAAACTCGACAACTATCCGCTGAAGGACGGCACGACGGCCACGATGTACCTGATGTTCTATCCCGACAAAGGCCAGCCCTTCGCATCCAAGAACGACCCGATGCAGGGCAAGGTTGTAGCACCTGCCAACGAGAGCGAGACACAGGTGGCCGTGAACCATCAGGGCAAGACCAACGAGGCCACCAAGAAGGTGGACGAACCACTGCAGAAGGGACAAGTGGCACCGAAGAACGAGAAACAGAAGCGAGGCCCGAAGCTCTAAATATCAAAAACCACTGAATCCATTTTTACAATATGATTACCATTATCGCAGAGAAACCAAGCGTCGCACGGCAAATATCCCGTGTCGTCGGTGCTATGGAAAGAAAGGTAGGCTACTACGGAGGCAGCGGCTACTGCGTCACCTGGGCCTTCGGTCACCTGATACAACTGGCTATGCCCGAAGCCTACGGTGTGACGGGATTCCGTCGCGAGTCCCTGCCCATCATCCCCGATGTGTTCCAGCTCGTCAGCCGTAAGGATGCTAAGGGCAAGGAGGATGAAGGAGTGAAGGAGCAGCTTCGTGTCATCAAGAACCTCTTCGAGCATACCGAAAAGATCATCGTCGCCACCGATGCCGGACGCGAGGGCGAACTGATTTTCCGCTATCTATATCAGTACCTCGGTTGTCACGTCCCGTTTCAACGTCTCTGGATCAGTTCGCTGACCGACAAGGCCATCAAGGAAGGGCTGAAGAACCTAAAGGACGGTCACGACTTCGATAACCTCTACCTGTCTGCCAAGGCACGAAGCGAAGCCGACTGGCTTGTGGGCATCAACGCCACCCAGGCCCTGACGATAGCAGCAGGAAAGGGGACATACTCCCTCGGACGAGTGCAGACTCCGACATTGGAAATGGTATGCCGCCGCTTTTTGGAGAACAGGAACTTCGTACCGACTCCGTTCTGGCAGATGCATTTTACTACTGAAGGTGATGGCAGGGCCGTCAAGTTCCAGACCGCAGACCGATGGGAGGATAAGGCCGATGCCGAAGCCGTCTATCAGAAATTGAAGTCTGCCAACAGCGTAACCATCTCCAAGGTGGAGTGCAAGGAAAAGACGGAGGAACCGCCCTTGCTTTACGACCTCACCGAATTACAGAAGGATGCCAACATCAGGTATGGCTTCACCGCTGAGCAGACTCTGGCCATTGCCCAGAAACTCTATGAGGCCAAGGCAATCACCTACCCACGAACATCAAGCCGTTACATTCCTGATGACGTGTATGATGAGATTCCCGCTTTGCTACAAAGTATTGAAAGTGATGAACAATGGGGTGGACTGGCCATGACCATTGAAAAGCCCAACCACCACAGTGTCGATACCTCGAAAGTTACTGACCACCACGCCCTGATGATTACGGGCGAGAAGCTACAGTACCCGTCCAACGACGACAAGAAAATCTACAATATGATTGTCGCCCGTATGCTTGAAGCCTTTTCTGAGAAATGTGTCAAGGAACTGACCACCGTCACCGTTGAGATGGACGGAATATCGTTTGTTGCAAAGGGAACGGTCATTCAGCAGCAGGGATGGCGCTTTATCAACAACGAGGGAAACGACCCAGACCGTTTGCCCAACTGGAAAGAAGGCCAGATGCTGCCTGTCACGGGATGGGGACTGACCGAGGGTAAGACCAAGCCTGTACCCATCCATACCGAGGCAACACTGCTGTCTGAAATGGAATCCTGCGGAAAGGGTATCGATGATGAGGAACTGGCACAGGCCATCAAGGACTGTGGTATCGGCACACCAGCCACACGAGCCAACATCATCGAGACACTGATTGCCCGTGAGTACATTATCCGCCTGAACAAGCAGCTTATCCCCACGGAAAAAGGATTGTTCATATACGATTTGCTGAAAGACAGGCAGATTGCCGATGTCACCATGACGGGACTGTGGGAACAGACGCTTGCCAGAATTGAACGTGGAGAGTACAGCGCCGAAGACTTCCGCAAGGGCATTGAGAACTATACGGGCAGCATCGTCCAGGAACTTCTCTCCTTGGAGGACAGGTTTGAGCACAATGGTATCGGCATCCCATGCCCCAAGTGCGCGAAAGGCACGATGCAGTTCTACAAGAAGGTCGTCAAGTGCGACAATCCCGCCTGTGACTGCCATGTTTTCCGCGAGAAAGCAGGCAAGGAACTGACCAAAGACCAGCTGAAGGCTTTGCTGACCGAGGGCAGGACTGGTATCATCAAGGGCTTCAAGAGCAAGCAGGGTAATTCCTTCGATGCAGTCGTCACTCTCAACCGTGACACGTTCCAGACCGAATTTTCATTCCCTGAGCGAAAAAAGTCCGCAAAGAAGCCGCAATCCCGAAAATAATGCGTAACTTCGCCGCTGAATTTCATTTTCACTTTTCGTTTACGCGATTTTTTGAAATGGATTCAGTGGTTGCACCTCGGGAGGGATACCCGGGGTGCTTTGCTTATACGCTGATTCTATAACCCATTTAAACGTATTTTGAAAATGAAAAGACAAGAGCAACAAGAGTTGTCCTACTATGGACTGTACCTGCTCCGCTACCTGCTGGAGCAGCATTCCCGCAAGGCCAAAGACCTCAACTTTATCTATAATCGTGAACTTCAGGCAGCAGAGACCTTTGAACAGGCGCGTCTCGACGGTCATTCCGTGGAGGGCGCACAGGAACTGGCAATGGCTGAACTGATGAAGGGACTGAGCATCACCAGTTGGAGCATTCTGACGGAGGTGCTGGAAAAAGAGTTTGCGGCAGAGGTGGACGAGGAACAGAGGATTCCGTTTGCCGAGAAACTGCTGCCATTGGTCAAGCCCGTATTCGAGCCATACGACCTGACACAGCCTGAGTTTGAACTGTCAACGGACTATGTGCAGCTATACACGGAGTTGACAGGTGCCGTGGTACTTTACATCGAGCAGTATGGCGTTCAATAGGAAGGCAAGGCTGCAGGCCAATATCGATGCTATCCGCACGGCATTCGCCCTGCGCGATGAAGTACGTGTACCCACCGAGGCAGAGTGGGAAACCATCTCCCGTTACTGCGGCTTCGGTGGGCTGAAATGTGTGCTGAATCCTGTGGACAATAAGGCTGCATGGTCGAAGAACGACCTTCCGCTGTACGACCTGACTGCCGAACTCTATAGCCTGATCCGTGAGAATACGGGTAGCGAGGACGAGTATAAGCTCTATGTCGCCAGTATGAAGCAGTCCGTCCTCACAGCCTTCTACACACCCAAGGACATGCCCGATGCCATTGCCACCGTCATGGCAGAACTGAACCTGAGGCCGGAGAAGATACTGGAACCGTCTGCGGGCATGGGTGTGTTCATCGACTCCATGAGACTTGTCAACCCCGATGCCCGGATAACAGCCTTCGAGAAGGACAAGTTGACAGGACTGTTGCTCTCCAAACTCCATGCTAATGAAGGCATGGACATCCATGTGGAAGGCTTCGAGCGTATCCAGCCGTCTGAGTTGGGAAAGTTCGACCTTGCTATCTCCAATATTCCCTTTGGCGAGACCAAGGTGTTCGATCCCATCTACAGCAATCACAAGTCTGTGATGAAACGAACCATCTCCAAATCCCTGCACGGCTATTTTATGCAGAAGGGCTTGGATGCCGTGCGTGACGGTGGAGTGGTGGCGTTTATCACGACGCGCAACTACCTCGATAGTCAGAACATGTATCGTCTGAACCTGCTCTTTGAACAGTCCGACTTGGTGACAGCCATCCGTCTGCCTGACAATCTCTTCAAGGAGAATGCCAACACGGAGGCTGGCAGCGACCTGATTATCATTCAGAAGAATGAGCACAAGCAGGGACTGAGCGAGGATGAGCAGCTTATCAACCTGACCTATTCTGCCGAGGACGAGCATATCATCCACAACAGTTACTTCGAGCGTCACCCAGAGAATGTCCTTGCCACGACTACCCTAAGGGGCACTGACCAGTACGGCAAGCCAGCCTTGGAGTATCAGCATTCAGGCGGAGTGCCTGGCATTGCCCGTGACATCCGTGAACGGTTGATGGACGAACTGCCGAAACATCTGAACTTCACGATGTTCACGGGTATTGAAAGTCCTGTTGTCACTCAACAGGCAGAAGTTACGAGTGAGGTGGTAGAAACAGAGCCAGTGATTGAGGATGCAGAAGCAGCGGAAATAAAGGATTCTGAGGAAATCGAGACTCAGCAGACTGAATCTGCCAAAATCGTTGATATGCCTGTCACGTCATCACCTGTACAGCCCGAAGCAGAACAAGTACAGCAACCAGTCCAAGAGCAGAAGCCCGAAGCCAACCAGCAGCTTTCACTCTTTGATCTCTGGGGAATGACCGTACAGGAACAGCCCAAACCAAAGCCGGAATCCAAGAAGCCGAAGAAGGAACGGAAGAAAGAGAAGAATGCCCGTGAACTTCAGGAGAAGAAGGCTGAAATGGTGAAGAAAAGCCATGTCGAACAGCAACTGGCCGTCTATGACTCACTGGACTGGGAAGAGAACCCGCCCATCAATGGTTTCTATGAGATGATGATGGACTTGTCGCCAGATCGGCGCAAGGAACTTCTCATGTTGGGCCAGCAGAAAATAGAGACCAATGCTGAAAAGCGAGAGCAAAAGGCTAAGTCGGAACAACAGCAGAAATCTGAGGCTGAACGAAAAGAGGCAGAACAGAAGCGTCAGGAGGAACAGATGAAGCCCCGGAAGTTCGAGGGTACGATGTATCAGCACCTGCGCGACGGCTCTGTGGTCGTGGACTATCACCAGCAGTTGGGCGTATTGTCTGATGTCAGGGACGGCTCTGCTGTCTTCAATCCCCTGACGCTCCCTGCCACACAGGTTCCCAAGATGCACCTGTATGTGACTGTCCGTGACTACTACGAACAGCTTTACAGCTATGAGGCTGACAACCGTCAGCCCAACGACCTGCTGCGTGCCAACCTCAATTCCTACTACGACGAGTTCGTCATGCGCTTCGGCTGTCTCAACGAGAAGGCCAATGCCAAGATGATTCTGATGGATGCAGGAGGCAGGGATATGCTGTCGCTGGAGCGCAGTGAGAACGGCCAGTTTGTCAAGGCTGACATCTTCGAGCGACCCGTTTCTTTCTCTGTAGGGGAAGTGATGCATGTGGATACGTCAGAGGAAGCCCTATCTGCTTCGCTCAATAAGTACGGTGAGGTGAATCTGGGCTATATGTCGGAATTGACCGACAAGACACAGGATGACCTTATAGCGGAACTGGACGGGAAAATGTTCCTCAATCCCGTCACAAGTGAGTTTGAGGTACGCGACAAGTTCATTGCGGGAAACGTGGTGGAGAAGATCAAGGCTGTAGAAAGAAGTATCGAGGCCAATGGTGGGGAGGTCAACGAGCAGATAGAGAAGTCGCTGAAAGCCCTGAAGGATGCCGTACCCACGCCCATTCCTTTCGAGGACTTGGACTTTAACTTTGGTGAGCGATGGATTCCAGCGTCGGTCTATTCGTCGTATATGACAAACCTCTTCGAGACAGGTGTTGATATTGTCTATTCGCCCAACATCGATGAGTATGACGTGAGCTGTGAGCGCAAGAACATGAAGATATGGCGAGAGTTCCATGTGCAGGGTGAGTACAGGGGCTATGACGGTATGGCCCTGCTTCGCCATGCACTACACAACACCGTACCGAACATCATGAAGTGCGTTGGCACGGACGAGAACGGCAACGACATCAAGGCACGGGATGCAGAGGCTATCCAGCTTGCTAACTCAAAGATTGACGAGATCCGCAACGGCTTTACGGAATGGCTCGACGGGCAGAGTCAGGAGTTCAAGGACAAGCTGACGCAGATGTACAACGAGAAGTTCAACTGCTTCGTGCGCCCGAAGTACGACGGCAGTCACCAGACTTTTCCTGACCTCGACCTGAAGGGACTCGACCGCAAGTATGGCATCAAGGGTGTCTATCCCTCTCAGATGGACTGTGTTTGGATGCTGAAGCAGAACGGAGGCGGGATATGCGACCATTCCGTCGGAACAGGGAAAACGCTCATCATGTGCATTGCCGCCCATGAGATGAAGCGTCTGGGTATGGTGAGCAAGCCGATGATCATAGGACTGAAGGCGAACGTGGCAGAGATTGCCGCCACCTATCAGACCGCCTATCCCAATGCCCGCATCCTGTATGCCAGCGAAAAGGATTTTTCTACTACCAACCGTGTCAGGTTCTTCAATACCATCAAGAACAATGACTTCGACTGTGTGATTATGTCACACGATCAGTTTGGCAAGATACCACAGTCGCCAGAGGTGCAGCAGAAGATACTTCAGGCTGAGTTGCAGAGCGTGGAGGAGAATCTGGACGTGCTACGCAACAGCGGCAAGGACATTTCGGGCATGATGCTGAAGGGGCTGGAGAAGCGTAAGGCCAATCTGGAAGAGAAGCTGGAAAGTATCGAGTATGCCATCCGCACGAGGACGGACGATGTGGTGGACTTCCGCCAGATGGGCATCGACCACATCTTCGTGGACGAGTCGCACCAGTTCAAGAACCTGATGTTCAACACCCGTCACGACCGTGTGGCAGGACTTGGCAACAGTTTGGGAAGCCAGCGGGCACTCAACCTGCTGTTTGCCATCCGCACCATGCAGGATCAGAAGGGCAAGGACTTGTGCGCCACCTTCCTGTCGGGTACGACCATCAGCAACAGCCTGACGGAATTGTATCTGCTCTTCAAGTACCTTCGACCGAAGGAACTGGAGCGTCAGAACATACGCTGCTTCGATGCATGGGCCGCTATCTTCGCCAAGAAATCGACGGACTTTGAGTTCTCGGTGACGAACAACATCATCCAGAAGGAGCGGTTCAGATACTTCATCAAGGTGCCGGAACTGGCTCAGTTCTATAACGAAATCACGGACTACAGAACTGCAAAGGACGTGGGTGTGGACAGGCCAGAGATGAACGAGATACTGCATAACATCAAGCCGACACCAGACCAGGAGGTCTTCATCCAGAAACTGATGAAGTTTGCCGAAACTGGCGATGCTACGATTCTCGGCCGTGGACCGCTGTCTGACACGGAGGAAAAGGCAAAGATGCTCATTGCCACGGACTATGCCCGAAAGATGGCACTGGATATGCGCATGATAGACCCGTCGTATGGCGACCATCCAGACAACAAGGCTTCGCACTGTGCGGCAACAATTGCCGAATACTACAGAAAGTTTGACGAGCAGAAGGGTACGCAGTTTGTGTTCTCCGACTTGGGAACGTATCAGCCAGGAGGTGGTTGGTCTGTCTATTCCGAAATAAAGCGGAAACTGGTGGAGGACTACGGAATCCCTGCCGACGAGATACGCTTCATTCAAGAATGCAAGAACGAGAAGGCACGGAAGGCGGTCATTGCTGCCATGAACGAAGGTAAGGTGAGAGTGCTCTTTGGCTCCACGTCGATGCTGGGTACTGGCGTGAATGCCCAGAAACGGGCTGTGGCGATTCATCATCTCGACTGCCCCTGGCGCCCCAGCGACCTTGAACAGCGCAATGGCCGTGCGGTCAGAAAGGGCAACGAGATTGCCAAGTTGTTTGCAGGCAATAAGGTCGATGTGCATATCTATGCTGTGGAGCGTACACTCGATGCGTACAAGTTCAATCTGCTCTACAACAAGCAGATGTTCATCACGCAGTTGAAGAGTGGTGCAATGGGAGCGCGTACCATCGACGAGGGAGGCATGGACGAGAAATCTGGCATGAACTTCTCAGAGTACATGGCCATCCTGTCGGGCAACACCGACCTGCTGGACAAGGCGAAACTGGAAAAGAAGATTACCGCCTTGGAGAGTGAGCGCAAGAGTTTCATGAAGGCAAGGCGGACGGTGGAACTGGAGGTAGAGACCAAGCAGCATGACCTGTCGAGAGACAAGGAAATCCTGTCGAAGATGCAAGCTGACCAGAAGGTCTTTGAGAAGAACGTCAGGCACGACGGACTCGGCAACGTCATCAATGCCGTGACCATTGAGGGCAAACAGTACGATGACTTCGAGGCTCTGGGTGCCAAACTGCAGCAGATAGCAGACAAGACCAACACCAAAGGCCAGCCCAAGGAAATCGGTGAGGCATTCGGCTTTCCCATTCGGGTGTGCACGGAAGAGGTGCAGAAGGGAGGCTTGCCGTTCCTTGAAAACCGATTCTCGGTGCAGGGCAATTATACCTACCGTTTCAACAACGGTCAGATGGCGATGAAGGACAAGGAGGCAGCCGCCACTCACTTCCTACGTGCCCTGGAGAAGATTCCTGAGTACATCGCGCAGTACAAGACCCGTATTGAGTCGACGGAGCGTGACCTAAGACAGCTCATGCCGACCATTAACAAGGAATGGAAGAAGGAAACGGAACTACGCGACCTGAAGAACAAACTGGCCGCACTCGACCGCAAGATTACACTCGACCTGGCACCAAGCAAGTCTGACAAGCAGGATGCCAAGGAAGCACAGGATGAGAACAAAAAGGTTTCTCTTGTGGCAGAACCTGAACCTGAGCGTGATATTGGAGAATCAAGACAGCGAAAAGGCATCAAAATGTAGCCAAACTAATAAAGAGACCCCAAAATATGCCTATCACGGCTTGTTTTGGGGTAACTTTTTTGAAAAAAATACAATTTTGTATGATTGCAAGATTGTTCTTTACACAGAATTTACTACCTTTGTACCCCGATTTCCGCAAAAGGCGGACTAAATGAGAGAGTTAAAAGAGATTTTCAAGGTAACATCCTTCCAAACGATCAGGCTATATGACAAGGACAAAAATAGATTTTCTGATGACCAACGTCATCAATATTGCACTATTTGTAGGCATTTTCACTTTCGGATACTGGCGTTGGCAGTTGCTGCAAAATGTGATTGTGGAAGCTGCTGAGAGTCAGAAACAGTATAAGGCCATTCATAGTGCATTGAAAAACACCATACAGTTAGACCATTTAGGTGAACAGGTGTCAGAATGGGCTTCTACCGATTCTACGACATACCAGAGGAAACTGGTACAGACAAAGACTATGATTGACAACCTCGGTGAACTATATACCAAGGGTAAGATTGACTCAATTAAGAATGCCCTGGATCATAAAGGTAATCTTCTAAAAGAAATATACGAGACCACTGTCAAACGAAACGAAAATGATGAACACCTAAGAGGTGAAAGGAAGGTAACGGTAAAGGATACCGAAACCTATATCAAACACTATACGGGCAACATCACCAGGAAAAGCAGGGAAGAGGTTACTTCTACAAGTAAAGACAGGACTATCACGGTTCCATCAATCAATGAAACTGCCTTTATCGACAAGGAACTTTGTAACATCAACCTAAGCCTCCTGAACGACAGCCTTTCAGAAGTCAATCAGTGGCTGGACGTTAATATGAGCCAGATTCTCGACGACGACGATGCAAAAGCAGAAGAGAAGTCGGAGCAGATATTGGAGAAAGCAAGCAACATCGGGCAAAATACCTTCATGGGGGGCATGGCTTTCCTGCTCTTTGCCGCCCTGCTAAATCTTGCCAACTCATGGTATCGCAAGAAAGTCATGAAAATGCTGGAAAAGGAGTCGGAGAAAAACAAGACGCTTGTTGAAAACCGCCGTCAGATGATGTATGCCATTGTTCACGACCTGCGTACACCGCTGAGCATCATCATCGGCTATAATGATATGGAGAAACATTGTGCAACCAAGAATGACAATTATATCAGTGCTATTAAGTTCTCCGCAAACCAACTCAGAAGTATGATAGACCAGCTTCTTGCTTATTTCAGACTTGAGAGCAATAAGAGCACATTGAGACCAAGAAATTTCAGTCTGATGGAACTGACAAATGAGTTGACGACAGCCTTTGACCTGAAAGCATCAGAAAATGGAATCAGTTTTGTCAAACCAGAACTTCAGAATATAACGTTAAATGGTGACTATGAGAAAATATGTCACATAGCCATGAATTTGCTTGACAATGCCTTCAAGTTTACCAAGGAGGGCAGTGTAAGTCTTGACATTACCTATTCCGATGGCCTTTTGAACATTTCCGTAAGTGATACGGGTATCGGCATTAAGAACGCTGACCAGGAACGCGTGTTTACTCCGTTCACACGTTTCTCGAATGCCGTAGCTACAGGAAAGGAAGGTTTCGGTATCGGCCTTTCAACAGCGAAGATGCTGGTGGGTCTGATGGAAGGAACGATAAGGTTTGACTCCACAGGGAATGGAACTAACTTTGTTGTCACTCTGCCAATAAGTGAGGCAATAAAGTTGGATGAACCTATGACAAAGGTAGTTGTCAAGGCTTCTGGCGAAAGGAAACGGTTGCTTGTGGTCGATGACAGCAAGACGTGGTTGCTGATGATGCAGGGCATTCTGGAACAGAACGGTTTCGACTGTGACATATGTAGCGACAGCGGTAAAGTATTCGACATGATGCGTGAGACCAAGTATTCACTTGTGATGCTCGACTTGCAGATGCCCGGAAAGAGCGGCGTGGAATTGCTGCATCTGATGAGGAAGTCGAAGGTGGGCAACAGCCAGACGGTTCCTGTAGTTGCCTCGACAGCCTCTGCCGAGAATATCAGGGAAGAGCTGATAGATGCCGGGTTCGACGAGTTCATTCCCAAGATGGCTCAAACAGAGGATACGGTAAGGCTCATCAATGAGGTGATTGCACGGAAGACTAATGCCGTAAGTCCTGACTTCACCAAATTACGCAAGTCGGTGGCCCAATACTTGATAGAAGAGACAAGCGAGGCTGTGGAAGGATTACACAAGGCTGTGGAGGTGATGGACTTCGACGGAATGAACAGTTGGGCGCATAGTCTGAAAAGCAGTTGGGTGCTCTATCGTATCGGTGCACTGGTGGATCCCGTTATGGAGATTGCCAAGAAAAAGGATTCCACCGCATCAGCACACCTTGCAGAATATATGGCAGAAATAGACAAAATGGCGGGAATCGTAATCAAGAAAGCACAGGAGAAGCTTGATTCTACAAATGAGTAAGGTAATCGTTGTTGACGACATCAAATCCTATTGCGACTCGGTTTGCGAGGAACTTAAGGAAATGGGCATCGAAGCCGTCGGCTGCTATAATGTCAGAAAAGCCAAGTGGCTCATCGAGCATGCCGGGAGGAACGATGTGATGCTGGTTGACCTTGTGCTGAAGGACGATAGCGGATGGAACGGGACGGACATCCTACGCTGGATGCGGCAGATGGGGTATTATCAGATGTTCTTCCTGATGACTGGATTCGGCACAATGGAAAACTCCATCGAGACACTGGAACTTGGAGCCAAGAGTTATATTCCAAAGGACCAGATGGGCGAGAAGTTCTATTCGAGGATCAAGGACATCATGGATGAGCAGAACCGACTGGAGATGCAGGAGGGACAGGCGATATTCCGACGTAGGAGCAAGGCTTTCCAACGTGTCTATAACGACATCAGAGATTATGCTGCCACAGGTATCCGGCTTGTCATTACGGGGGAGAGCGGCACGGGAAGGCAGCATCTTGCAGAGGATTTGATGGCTATGTCGGGGACGGAAGGTAAGCAATATGCCCATGTGGATTGCAGCACACTGGCAAGGATGGAGCATGTGGAGGAATTCTTCTACGGTCATCAGAAAGGGGCCTTTGCCAGTGCCGTTAGTTCGTCGGACGGAATACTGGAGAAGGCCAATGGCGGTTTCCTTTTCTTGGAGAACGTGCATAAGATTCCGATGGAGGTGCAGGACATGTTGGCTGCCGTATTGGCGAGGGGAAGATATTCACGTGTCGGCTCAACCAAGGAGCGCTTCGTCAAGTTCAACATTGTCTCGACATCCTGCATGAGTCCCGACAAAGCCGTTGCCGAGGGAATCATGTCGCAGGAGTTCAGGGACTATATCTGTGAGGGGGAAGTGTTTGTGCCGCCTCTCCGCGATACAAAGAACGACATTCTGCCGCTTGCAAAATTCTTCATAGAGCAGTTCGACCCTAAAAAGCGTAAGTTGAGCAGGGAGGCCTTGGGGAAACTGGAAGCCTATCAATGGCCCGGAAATGTGCGGGAACTAGTGAGTGTCATCAGGACTGCCGTTGCAAGGTGTCATGAAGATGAAATCCTCGTCGAGCATCTGAATATCCCCAGAAATGATTTTCGCGGCTGTCAGTCGATGGCAGCGACGGAAAGGGACATCATCATAGCCGCACTGAAACGGAACGGCAACAATAAAAGTCAGGCTGCTGAGAAACTTGGAATCAGCCGAAAGACCATCTATAATAAGATGGCTGAGTATCAGATAGTGCTTGACGGCGATTGAAAAGATCAGAAACTGTGTAATTATTACACACTGGTGTGTAGCGTTTACACACTTTTTGAGATCATTTTATAACACATTTTTCATTAACATTCTTTAATCGCGCTCGATTATAGGAAGATACGAAGATACAGCCTGAAAACGAGTCCTTTTTGCTTGCACCCATGCTTATGTTACAAGTGCGATCGCAATCAAACGCATTAGTAACAAGTAAAAGAATGTAAGCAATGACATATAATATATTGACAGAGACGGACTTCTTCAGGGCTGTGGCAGACGGTGAGGAAGAGAAGGTAAGAGACTGCTACGGCGACTTCATCGCAAGCGTCATCAGGCTGTGCCGTACTTGTGATGCAGCCTCAGCGTACATCGCAATCACTTTCGCGGAAATCGAACTGAGGGCATACAAAGGACTCAATCCTGTAGTCAGTTCATATTGCGACAAGGCAATGGCATTCATGAAGGAGATGCACGACATGCTGGAGCCGATGGCGGCGAAGGATATGGAGAAGACGGAGAAAAACGAGGTGCAGCCTAGGCTGGAATGGACGGGAAAGACGGTGGACTTGGTGGAACTGGTCTATGCGCTGAAAGAGTCGGGATGCGTGAACAACGGCGAGATGGCCATCGGGAAGATGAATGAGATAGTCTTCCGGATGTTCGGAATGAAGGCACTGAAGGACTATTCGAGGTATTACGTCTCTATAAAGGATCGCGAGACCGATTACAGCTATACCTACTTCATCGACCGACTGAGGCAGAAACTGAACGAGCGTATCAAGGCTGACATCAAGAGGTCGCTGAGCCGATGAGCGACGGATATAGAAAGAGGAAAGCCTCGGACTGGCAAATGTCGATGCCGTTCGGGGCTTTCCTCTTATCTGTGCAAGGGCTGACGGTCAGAAATAGACTATCATTGCACGCTCCTTGCGATTGGTGGTTCTGTCGCATATCCAATGGCGGAACTCATGCGCCAGCCCTGTGTCAACGTAGTACGATACGGCAATGATGCACTCTAGATTATACAATTCATCCTTATAGCCGCTTTCCAGCAGGTCGTATTTGCTCAGCAAGTCAAGATTGACGGTCAGTTGCCTACGCATCCTGTTAATGATACTGCGCACCTTCATGATAGTCACTCCGAACAGACTGGCAATCTCGCCCGCTGTCATCCAAATGTCGTAGCCCGTCACCTCGAACTTTTCGTTCTCAAATACTACTTTGTCTCTCTTCATCATATCTCTGTCCTCCATATTATTTATATTACCATGTCAATGCTTGGCACGAATTGCTCGATCTTAGCCAGCTTGGAGGCCAGTGTGTCAATCTCGCAGCCAAGTTTTTCCTGAGTGATTTTGGCATAAATCTGAGTGCTTTCAATGCTCTTATGCCCCAGCACGGACGACACTACTTCCAGCGGCATCCCGTTCGATAGGCAGACAACTGTAGCCATCGTATGGCGCCCCTGGTGCCAAGTGACCTGCTTCTGGATGCCACACAGTTTGGCGATGGTTTTCAGTATGCCATTGCAGGAATAATAGGGTGGCACATCAAACACGCGCCCATCGTCACACAGCCCTCTATACTTCTTGTAAATTGCAAGCGGGATAGGCAACAGTTTCACATTCTCGGCTACACCTGTCTTCTGGCGGTGTGTGTGAATCCACAGACTGCCATCTACGGGATTCTTTACAATATTCTCTTCGCGAAGGTTCTCCAAGTCAATGTATGCCAGACCCGTGAAAGCACAAAAGATGAACATATCCCGAATAAAGGAACGCTTGGCGTTCAGACGTGGGAGGTTCATCATCGACTGTAATTCGTCCTTAGTCAGAAAACCCTTCTCAGTTTCTTCCTCACGAATTTGATAGTCAACGAAAGGATAGTGCATTACCCAGCCGTTCTGATGGGCACGGTGCATCAGCATCATAATGGCACAGACATACTTTTTCACTGAGTTATGCTTGAGGTGTTCCTGTGTTTTGAGATAGACCTCAAAGTCACTGATGAACGAAGGAAGTATTTCCTTCAGTGTCATGTCTGACACATGATACTGGTATTGCATGAAGTTCCCCACATGCTTGTAGATAGCCTTGTATCTGACAAGGGTAGTCTTAGAGTTCAAACCGCCCTCGACTTTCTTTTCATACTCTTCGTTCCATTGAGCGAAGAGCGTCATCAGCGTATGCTGACGGTACTCCAGACCGAGGAAAGCGTTCTTCACCTTCTCTGCAGTCACATAGTCATCACGCAGTTTGATTTCCTGATAGTGCTTCACGATGGATGCACGTATCTTCTCCAACTCACGGTTTACGTCACGGGCAGCGATTGTCTTGCCTTTGGCGTGACCACCTTTTGACTCCCAGATGTTAGGGTCACAAGATACCTTGCAGCTGAACTGAGACATGGTTCCATCCACTGTGATACGTCCCATGATAGGGTTCGTACCGTCCTTCTTCAACTTCTCCTTCTTCTGGTAGAAGATCACTGAAAATGTACTTCTCATTGCTCTAATTTCTTTAATTGTTAAACGTTCTAAATTTTGCGTTGCAAAATTAGCCAATTTGAAGTCTTGTTGTTCCTCGCAAATCGCAGACGAATAATGAAGAACTCCCGAAAAGAGTTAAATATTCGCATCTGTCAGATTCTCAGCGCATTCCCGTGTCGAACGTTACCGTTTTTCCTCGATTTGCCACTTTCCAGAAAAGGGGTACGAATTAGAGACTCAACTCGTTCTATTATCTGTACTTATCTTGCCTCTATCTGTACCTATCCGCTTCTCAGCGTTTTCTTAACTCTCTGATTCTCAATCCAAATTCCCCATCTCTCCATTTTTTGTTTTCTTATTATGTTCCATACGGGGGAACCACTTATCAAGGGTCAGGAAATCCTATTTCTGGAGGGGGAGTTCTAGTCGGTGGGACAGGCAACTGGGGATATAGGCATCTGGGTATAAAGAACCTTCAACATAATTTTCCAAAATTTGGAGATTTGAATAAAAGGTTGGAATTCACAACGTTCCTCTGACCCCTCTATGTTGCAAACCAAATAATTGGTTCTTATTTTAGCATTGTTTAATCGTTTATACTCGTTTTTTACCTTTATATACACATTTTTAGTCAAGAAATCCCCTTCCAGACACGTTCTTATTGCGTCTGGATAATTGCATAAGCAACATAGATGGGAACGTTGGGATCA
>Ga0256407_10006417_pt1 | contig 18166 bp, 16 predicted proteins | sample RumenRJG_04DNA_FD_193489 | JGI IMG/M metagenome (GOLD analysis project Ga0256407, IMG submission 193489) | Bovine rumen microbial communities from Lethbridge, Alberta, Canada - RJG_04 | ecosystem: Host-associated > Mammals > Digestive system > Stomach > Rumen | place: Canada: Alberta...
GGAATGATCTTCATTTTCGAAGGCTTTCCCTGATTACGGAGGTTGTTCCATGAAAAACCAATGCCGCCAATCTTCATAGCGGGACCGGCAGGAGCACTTGGTTTGGGCTGGGAACTCGGACTTCCTGCGTGAGTGGGTTTACTTGTAGTGTTGGGCTTAGCGGATACGACAGGCTTAGCCGCAACTACCTGTGGGGTTGCATTCTGGGGCTGGGACTGTCGGATCAGGTTCTTAAACAGGGTTTTCAATCTTCTGGGGCGACGCCCCGCGCTGGCATCATCGTCTGGCTGCGTGATCTGAGCAATCTCGATGAGTGTCAGCTCTACCAGCAAGCGCTTGTTGGATGACTGGCGATAGTTGATATCGCATTGGTTCATCAGTTTCAGCGCTTGGTAGAGAAAGCGTGTTTCACAGCGTTTTGCCTGTTCTTGATAGCGCTGCCGTTGCTGGTCGCTGACCTCCAGCAGAGGAAGGGTCTGCGGATCCTTTGCCATCAATACGTTACGTACATGTTTGGCAAGGCCTTGAATCAGCAGACCTCCGTCAAAACCTTTATTGATGACATTGTTTAACAGCACCATGATGTCGCTGACTTTATTCGCGACGGCTAAGTCGATCATCTGGAAATAGTTCTCGGCATCGAGCACATTCAGGTCTTCAATCACTTTCTCATAGGTGATATTGCCCTGACAGAAAGAGGCCGCTTGGTCGAAGATGGATAATGCGTCGCGCATACCGCCGTCAGCTTTCTCTGCGATGACTGCCAATGCCTGTTCCTCATAGGTGATGCCTTCCTGATCAGCTACGTGCTTTAGGTGGTCAACGGTATTGCGGATGGTCATACGCTCGAAATCGTAGATCTGGCAGCGGCTGAGAATGGTCGGCAGGATCTTATGCTTCTCGGTAGTAGCAAGGATGAAAATGACATGTGCAGGCGGTTCCTCCAAAGTCTTCAGAAAGGCATTGAAGGCTGCTGTAGAAAGCATATGCACCTCGTCGATGATAAACACTTTGTATCTGCCAAGCTGTGGTGGAATACGCGTCTGTTCCATCAGCGTCTTGATGTGCTCTACAGAGTTGTTGCTGGCAGCATCGAGCTCAAAAATATTCAGTGAACGTTGCTCATTGAACGACTGACAGCTCTCGCATTCGTTGCAGGCTTCACCGTCGGCAGTAGGGTTCTGACAGTTGATGGCCTTGGCAAAGATACGTGCGCAGGTCGTCTTTCCGACACCTCGTGGCCCGCAAAAGAGATAGGCATGAGCCAGTTTTCCGCTTTTGACGGCATTCTTCAGCGTCGTGGTCAGCGCACTCTGTCCCACAACGGTATCAAAGGTCATCGGACGGTATTTCCTGGCCGAAACAATATATTCCATATTTGTTATGAGTAAATTTTTGGCAAAGATACAAAAAAGTTGGGAAATAAGAATTAAGAATTAAGAGAATTTTGTATCTTTGCAGACAAATTACAAATATATGAAAGTATTTAGCAGCATCAAGTCTTTTCTGCTTCGCATCTTGCATTCTATGTTCTTCAGATATACTGTTGTGTGTATCTTGGGCGTCCTCATAGTGGGCTATCTCGACGAAAATAGTCTCTGGAACCATATGAAGAATCGCCAACGCATCAATGAACTGCAGGAGGAAACAGCCAAATACAATGCTGTGTACCGGCGAGATCAGGCGCGGATACGGGAACTGGATAGGAATCCTAAGGCCATGGAAAAAATCGCCAGGGAGCGTTTCTTCATGAAAGCCGATGACGAAGATATCTTCGTGTTGAGTGATGATGATCGTGAGATTAAAGGGGTGGTAGGAGATGAGACAGCTGAATAAGTGGCAGACGGCAGTCTTCCTGGTAGGTGCCTTTCTAATGGTCGTCGGAGCAGGGCTTAGTGTGCTGGCGTGGAAAGGAGCACCTTATGTGTTTTCCGTGGGTGCTTTGGCATTCGTAACAATGCAGATGCTGCAGCGCTATGAAGGAACGAACTTCGTTATCCGCCGCTTGAGGCGGATCATGCTCTTGAGTGATGTGATGTTCCTGCTTTCCGCATTATTGATGATTGCCAACATGGGAAATGTTTTTGGACTGAGCCATATTACCTATATAGAATATGTATATAATAAATGGGTTATCACACTGCTGATTGCGGCAGTCCTTCAGCTCTATTCTACGCACAGAATAGGCAATGAATTGGAGAAAGAGGCAAAAAAACTATAAAAGAATGCGCATTTGTTTTAAAATGCGCAAATTTTTTTTTTTACTTCAATATATCGTTGTACATTTGTGCCGCGAAACGAATAATTTATGAACAAGATTCTATACACATTGGTTGTAATAGCAACACTTACGTCATGCGCTGAGTCCTATTCGATTCAGGGCACATCGTCGGTGTCGTCACTTGATGGCAGCAAACTTTATCTGAAGACCGTGAAAGATCAGGAACTGAAGAATCTGGATTCCTGTGATGTGGTACATGGCAAATTCCGCTTTGCGGGATTGCTTGATACTATCAAATTGGCCAATCTTTATATGGACGACGAGTCGCTGATGATGCCGGTGGTTGTAGAAAAAGGTGAAATAGAGATTCGCATTGATAATACAGGTCGTAGCGTCAGTGGGACACCGCTGAACGATAAGCTCTATCAGTTTATCAACCGTCACGACCAGATCGGCAATGAGATGAACGAGTTGTCGCATAAGCAGAGTCAGATGCTGCTTGACGGTATCGATGAGAACATTATCAATAAGCAGCTTTCAGTCGAGGCAGCCCGTCTGGCCCAGCAGGAAGACAGTCTTGTGACTAATTTCATTGTGGAGAATTTCGATAATGTGTTAGGCCCGGGTGTCTTTATGATGATGACGAGTGGCTATCCTTATCCAGTGCTGACACCTCAGATTGAAGATATTATGAGTAAGGCGACAAAGAAGTTTAAGGAAGATGCTTATGTCAAACAGTACTACCAGACGGCTAATGAAATACAGGCTCGTCAGAATGGTCTGGTTGATGATGCACCTCAGCAGGCTCCTGTTACTCAAACACCAGTTGGGACGTCTCAGTTGCCTGATTCCACTCAATTGCCTTCACTCAACTTCCCTCAGAAATGAAGACGCTGATCAAAGGTGGAACACTCGTCAACGAAGGGAGACTATTTGACGGCTCCATTGTTGTGGAAGATTCCCGAATAGCGCAGATTATAGAAGGAAACCATACGCCCGATACATCTTATGACGAGGTCATAGATGCATCGGGTTGTTTTGTACTCCCTGGGATTATTGATGATCATGTACATTTTCGGGAGCCGGGTCTGACAGCCAAGGCCGATATTGACACAGAGAGCCAGGCTGCAGCGGCAGGCGGTGTGACGACCTACTTTGACATGCCGAATACGGTGCCTCAGACGACCACATTGGAAGCCCTTGAGGAGAAATACGCTTTGGGCGCAGAGAAGAGCCATGTCAATTATGCCTTTTTCTTTGGTGCTACCAACGACAATGTTACGCTTTTCACGCAGCTTGATAAGCGACGTGTTCCTGGTATTAAGCTTTTCATGGGCAGTTCGACGGGAAATATGCTTGTTGATCGCCAAGAGGCTCTTGATCAGATATTTGCCTCCGCTGATATGCCAATCATGGTGCATTGTGAGGATACAGGTATCATTAATCACAATATGGCTGCTGCCAAGGAGAAGTATGGTGACGATCCAAATGTGACACATCATCCAGAAATACGGAGTGCTGAGGCTTGTTATGAAAGTACAAAGCTGGCTGTAGCTTTGGCTAAGAAGCATCATGCTCGTCTGCATGTGGCTCATCTCTCAACGGCTCGTGAATTGGAACTCTTTGGCGACGATCCTCATATCACTGCAGAGGCTACCGTCTCTCATCTGTTCTTCTGCGACAGAGACTATCCGCTGCTCGGAACACGTATCAAGTGTAATCCCGCCATCAAGTCAGAGCGTGACCGTGAAGCCTTGCGCGAGGCACTGAATGATGGTAGAATCAGTGTCATTGGTACGGATCACGCCCCTCATCTGCTTTCTCAGAAAGAAGGTGGTTGTGCCAAGGCTGCCAGCGGCATGCCGATGGTTCAGTTTTCTTTGGTGACGATGCTGGAACTCGTTGATCAGGGTGTCCTTTCTCTTGAACGACTTGTAGAACTGATGTGCCACCATCCTGCAACTCTCTTTGGTGTACGTCATCGTGGTTTCCTGCGTGAAGGTTATCAGGCAGATATTGTACTCGTGCGGCCGAATACTGGATGGACGGTTACCAAGGAACTCATTTTGAGCAAATGCGGTTGGAGTCCGATGGAGGGGCACATGTATCTTTGGCGCATAGAACGGACACTCTGTAATGGACATACCGTGTGGCAGCAGGGTAGGGTAGATACCGATTATATCGGCCAACCTGTGGAATTCTCTGCCAAACGAACAGATTAGCTTCATCTTTATATGCGACTTACCTATGATATATCCCAGTTGTCGGCCTATATCAACTGGCCTTATTTCTTCTATGCTTGGCAGGTAAGAGAACCAGCAGAGAAGGAACGCTTGCGTCGTGAGGCTGAAGCAGCTCTGCAACAATTGGAAGGTAGGTATCGTGCGTACGCGCTTTTTCTCCTATTTGATGCTGATACTGACGGCGATGACATTCTTGTCGGAGCTGGCAAGCGCATCCCGTGTCTGCGCCAGCAGGAGAAAGGTAGTGGCTACCAGTGCCTTTCCGATTTTGTCAGTCCGCGCCATGAGTTCCCGTTTTCTCAGATAGGGGTATTTGCCACCTCTGTGGATCATGGTCTGGAAGCAGATTTCGATGGCGATGCTTATCAAAAGATGATGATGCAGCTCTTAGCCGATCGTCTGGCAGAGGCTGCTGCCGAGCGGTTACATGAACAAGTCCGGAAATCTTTCTGGGGCTATGCAAAAGATGAACAATTGTCCATCCCTGAGATGCTGGTAGAGAAATTTCAGGGCATTCGTCCTGCCGTTGGCTATCCTTCGCTACCAGATACCAGCCTGAACTTTGTGCTTGACGAATTATTGGATATGAAGCAGATCGGTATTCGCTTAACGGAGAGTGGAGCAATGAAACCACATGCCAGTGTCAGTGGTTTGATGTTAGCCCATCCTCAGGCCCATTATTTTAACATTGGGAAAATCGGTGAAGACCAACTTCGTGACTATGCCTGTCGCCGTGGACTTCCCGTAGAGATCTGCCGCAAGTTCTTGGCCGCTAACCTTTAGTTTTTCTCAATGTAATAACCACGATCTCACCTGTAGCGCCAAAACGGAAGGGGATGAGACCACCAACACCTGCTGTGACGAAAAGTGACTGTCGGCCTTCCTTGTACCAGCCATTAAATTCCTTGCCGGAAAGTGACATTGGACACCAACCAAAGAGCGAGAACTGCATCTTGTGCGTATGACCACTGAGTGTCAACTGAGCGCGGCCGTCAGGGATGATCTTACGACGCCATGCGCTGGGATCATGTTCCAGCATGAGGATGAAATCTTTGTCTTCCACGCCATCGAGCGTCTTTTTCAGGTCGCCTTTCTGTGGAAACCGTTTGCCATCACCGTCATTTTCCATACCCGCAACAATGAAGTGACTGTTGTCGCGCTCAATCTTACAATGTTCATTAAGTAGCAGATTCCAACCCAACTGTCGTTCCAGACTGATGGTCTCGCGGGTGTTGGCAACCTTCATAGCCTCGTCGTAGTCCAGATACTCTGCATAGTCATGGTTGCCGAGTACAGAATAGACACCGTCTTTAGCCTTTAGCGAACTGAGAACGTCCATGTGGGGATAAATGTCTTTTGGTTGGATGTTCTGCAGGTCGCCGGTGAAGATTATCATATCTGGTTGCTGGGCGTTGATGCTGTCGATGGCCCGCTGCAGCACCCATTCGTTGTGCTTCATGTAACTACCTACGTGGGCATCAGAGAAAAGCACGATGCGATAGCCGTCGAATGCGGCCGGTATGTCTTCTGATTCGTAGGTCGTATGATTGACCTCCAACTCGTTGAAGCCGACAAAGGAACCCCATATCAGGATGAACCAGACGACGGGTATTGACAATAATCCAAGAATGTTGCCATAGTTTCGCGATGCTCTGTTTTTCCCCTTGAACCGTCTGACAAGAGATGAACAGCCTCTGCCGCCGATGGAGCAAAGGCAATATATCCATATCGGAGCGATGATAAATCCGATTAAGAAGAGGTAGCCATAGAGAATGAAAATACGGTCATTATCTGGGATGAAGTTCGGTTGCATGGCCAGATAGACGGTGTAGGCCGTCATTGCCACGCAGGGTAGCCAGCAGAGCAGGCGTTTGCCCCATGAAGACTTCTTGTGTAGATAACGCCAGTCAAGATAGATGAATGGCAGTATGTTTAATAAGAGGAAGAGTATAATGTCACGAGCAATCATTGATCTGGATTTTCTATATAACCTTGATATTCTTTTTCGAGTGAAGACATGACGGAGTCGTATGCCTGTCGCATGGTGGCCTCCACATTCTCCGGTCCTTTGCCGACAGGATAGATGGGCTGATGGATGGTCAGCTGGAGTGGATGCCAGTTGATAAAGTTGACGAGGCCTTTCATACGGGGAAGGATGTCAAACGAACCGTTGATAGTCAGTGGCACTACGGGTAGCTGCAATTCGTCAGCCAATGCAAAGGCACCTTTCTTGAATTTACCCATGTGGCCGGTAAAAGTACGTGCTCCTTCTGGAAATACCGTGACGCTATAGCCCTCCTGCAGGATTTCCCGTGCATTCTCGTAGGTCTTCTGTATCTTTTTGGGCCCTCGCTTGTCAACGAATATCTGGTGTGACTTGCGACATGCATAGCCGATGAAAGGTATTTTGCCAAGCTGATGCTTCATCATCCATTTGAAGTTGCGACCCAGATAGCCATAGATTAAGAAAATGTCGAAAGCACCTTGATGGTTGGCCACAAAAACGTAGCTCTGGTCTTTCTCCAGATGTTCGCGTCCATCGACCTTTACGGGGATCAGTAGCGACCTCAGAATAATCTTTGCCCACCATCGTCCGGGATAATAGCCCCAGAAATGGCCGTTACCAATGGTCGTTCCAATACCTACTTCTAAAGCTGTAATAATCGTAATCAGAATCAGGACGGGAAGTCCGATGAGAAGTTGATAGACTCTATATAATAAGGTAATCATCTATGAACTATAAATGCTAAATCGTAAACTAGGATTCAATCTTCGGATATTTTCTTGTCCATCCATCCCAGCGTAATCGCATGACGCCGAAGAATGCTTCGCCGAAGATGCCGCCGGACATCTTACTCGTGCCTTCACGACGGTTCACGAAGATCACTGACACTTCCTTGATCTTGAAACCGATTTTATAGGCTGTGTATTTCATTTCAATCTGGAATCCGTAACCTTTGAAGCGTATCTTGTCGAGTTCGATGGTCTTGAGTACACGACGTTTGTAGCAAACGAAACCGGCTGTGGTGTCGTGAACCAGGAACCCGGTGACAATGCGGACGTACTTTGAAGCGAAATAGCTCATCAGTACGCGCCCGATGGGCCAATTCACAACATTCACACCTGTGACATAACGGGAGCCAATAGCCACATCGTAGCCCTCGTCGTGACAGGCGGCATAAAGCCGTGGCAGGTCATTGGGGTCGTGGCTGAAGTCAGCGTCCATCTCGAAGATGTACTCATAGTCGTGTTCCAAAGCCCATTTGAACCCTGCGATATAGGCAGTGCCCAGTCCTTGCTTCCCACTGCGTTCTAGCAGGAAGAGCTGCTCGGAGAACTCTGTGGCAATCATGCTTCTTACGATGGCGGCCGTTCCGTCGGGCGAGCCGTCGTCGATGACAAGGATGTGAAAACACTTCTCCAAGGCAAACACCGCACGGATAATCTTTTCGATGTTTTCCTTCTCGTTATAGGTCGGTATGATGACAATACTGTCGCTTGTGCACATTTTATTATGATGCTTTTATGGTGCAAAAGTACAGATAATTATTGATAAGAGCAAACAAAATGACCGTTTTCTCTCAATTCTTAATTCTTAATTCTTAATTTTTAAATTTATTCACTACCTTTGCATGCAGTTTCTGGGCAAAACCAGACAACTTTCGTCAGTGACGAGATGAATATACAGGATTTAGAACGTTTATATGCCAGGTTGCCGCAGGTGTCGGCATTGGCAAAAGAAGTGGAAAAATCGTCGGTTCGTGCGATTTTTCTCGAAGGTCTGTTGGGCTCATCGGCTCCGATGCTCTTTGCGAGCATGGTTTCAAAGTGCAAATCCCGTCTGCTGTTTGTCTTGCAGGATGCAGAGGAGGCTGGTTATTTCTATCATGATCTGACCCAACTGCTGGGCAGTCGTGACGTGCTGTTTTTCCCCTCTAGTTACCGCCGAGCCATCAAGTATGCGCAGCGTGATGCTGCCAGTGAAATCCTTCGCACGGAGGTTATGGCCAGACTGGCACAGCAGGATGCGTTGCTCTATGTCGTGACCTATCCGGAGGCATTGGCAGAACTTGTGGTGTCGAAGAAAAGTCTCGACTCGCGTACCCTCGTCTTGGAGAAAGACCAGACCATCGATGTCACCGATATCGCGAAGACCCTTCGTGACTTTGGCTTCCGTGAGGTGGATTATGTCTATGAGCCAGGACAGTTTGCCCTTCGCGGTTCTATTCTTGACGTTTATTCCTTTAGTTGTGAGTATCCCTACCGTATCGACTTCTTTGGCGACGATATCGACTCTATCCGTACCTTCGAGGTGGAAGATCAATTGTCGAAGGACCATCGCGACCGTATTGAGATTGTCCCAGAACTGTCTGTGATGACAGAGGACAAGGTGCCTTTCCTGTCATTTGTGCCGAAGGACGTGTTGCTGGTTACAAAGGATTATCTCTATGTCCGTGATGCCATTGATCGTGCCTATCAGGAAGGCTTCTCTGCTCAGGCAAAGGCTGAACAGTTGGCCGATGCCACCGAAATGGAGCAGCGGGAAATAGAACGCCAGCTCCGTAAGGAGTCGCAGTTGATTTCTGGTGCCCAGTTCATGAGCGATGCCGAGACACTCCGTAGGATCGAGTTTGGCCATCGCCCTTCTTCTGGCAGCACCAAATATACGATGCTTAGTTTCCATATTACCACACAACCCCTGTTCCATAAGAACTTCGACTTGCTTGCCAAGACATTCGAAGACTATCTGTTGCAAGGTTATCAGATCTATATCCTTGCTGACAGTCAGAAACAGAATGAGCGCTTGAAGGAGATTCTCTCAGCGGGGGCAGACTCCAAAGGGAACATCTTCACCCCTGTCGAAAAGACTCTTCACGAAGGCTTTGCTGACGATGATCTTCGTATCTGTGTCTTCACCGACCATCAGATATTCGACCGATTCCATAAGTATAACCTCAAGAGCGACAAGGCCCGTAGTGGTAAGATGGCTCTCACGCTGAAAGAAATCCAGCAGTTTGAGATTGGCGACTACGTGGTGCATGTCGATCATGGGGTTGGTAAGTTCGGAGGCTTGGTGAGAATGCCCCAAGGGGATGGCTATCAGGAGATGATAAAGATCCTCTATCAGCATGGCGATAGCATCTATGTTTCAATCCACTCTTTGTATAAGGTGTCGAAATACAAGTCGCAGGACAATGGCGAGGCACCGCGTCTCTCCACACTCGGCACAGGACAGTGGGAACGCTTGAAGGAGCGTACCAAGAAACATATCAAGGATATCGCCCGCGACCTGATCAAGCTTTATGCGAAACGTCGTCGTGAGAAGGGCTTTGCCTTCAGCCACGACACCTACCTGCAACATGAATTGGAAGCCAGTTTCCTCTACGATGATACCCCGGATCAGTTGAAGGCAACCCAGGATGTGAAGGCTGATATGGAACAAGCAAAGCCGATGGACCGTCTTGTCTGCGGTGACGTGGGCTTCGGTAAGACCGAGGTGGCTGTTCGGGCCGCTTTCAAGGCAGCTACCGATGGTAAGCAGGTAGCCGTGCTCGTGCCTACCACTGTTCTGGCTTATCAGCATTTCCGTACGTTTGCAGGACGCTTGAAGGATATGCCCGTGCGTGTCGATTACCTCACTCGTGCTCGCACTGCCAAGCAGACCACAGCTTTACTGAAAGATCTTGCCGATGGTAAGATAGATATTATAATAGGTACGCAAAAGCTCATTGGCAAGACGGTGAAGTTCAAGGACCTCGGTCTGTTGATTATTGACGAGGAGCAGAAATTCGGTGTCTCCACGAAGGAGAAGCTTCGCCAGATGAAGTCGAACGTTGATACGCTTACGATGTCGGCCACCCCGATACCTCGTACCCTCCAATTCTCACTCGTCGGGGCTCGCGACCTCAGTGTCATCCAAACCCCACCGCCTAACCGCTATCCGATTCAGACAGAGATACATACCTTCGGCGCAGAGATCATCACCGATGCCATCAACTTTGAGATGTCGCGCAATGGTCAGGTCTATTTCGTCAACAATCGTATCAGTGATCTGACGCATATCGCGGAGATGATTCACAAGTATATCCCCGATGCCCGTATTGCCATCGGCCACGGACAGATGAAACCTGAAGAACTTGAGAAGATTGTGCTCGATTTCTCTAATTATGATTACGACGTATTGCTTTCCACTACAATTGTGGAGAACGGTATCGATATTCCCAATGCCAATACCATTATTATTAATGGGGCGCAGAACTTCGGACTCTCCGACCTCCACCAGATGCGTGGTCGTGTCGGTCGCGGCAACCGCAAGGCTTTCTGTTACTTGCTGGCTCCGCCACTTGCAGCCCTCAATCCCGAGTCTCGCCGCCGTCTCGAAGCGCTCGAGAATTTCTCTGACCTTGGCTCAGGCATCAACATCGCTATGCAAGACCTTGATATTCGTGGTGCTGGTAATCTCTTGGGCTCTGAACAGTCAGGCTTTATTTCCGATCTCGGTTATGAGACCTATCAGAAGATTCTCCAGCAGGCGATGGCCGAACTGAAGAATGAGGAACCGGAGTTCGTGGCTGTAGATCGCGGGGACAGGTCGCTTGATCGCGGCAAAGCCGCCAATCAAGGACCTGTCCCTGCGATTCTCCCAGCCAACATCGCTTTCGTCGATGACTGCGCCTTGGAGTCCGATATCGAGATGTATTTCCCTGATCAGTATGTCCCCAGCGACTCTGAACGTATGCTGCTCTACCGTGAACTTGATAATCTGGCCAATCGCAATGACCTGAATGCCGCCTTGGAGGCTTATCGCAGTCGTCTGAAAGACCGTTTCGGTGCCATTCCCGATGTGGCAGAAGAACTTATTCGGGTTGTGCCCCTTCGAGTCTATGGCAAACAGCTCGGCATCGAGAAGGTCCTGCTCAAGCAACAGAAGATGTATCTTTATTTCGTCAGCAATCCCAATAGCCCCTATTATCAGAGCGATGCTTTTGGCAAGGTACTGAACTATATGACTCAAAACGTACGTCGCTGCAATCTCCGTGAGACTAACGGTAAGCGTTCGATGGTAGTTTCTGATATCCCTTCTGTTGAGGCTGCACTGACAATCTGTCGTGATATTCTGTCAATTTGACGTATATATTCCTTTGGCATCTTTATTGCCTATTATTGTGTGAAAGCCGCTTACAAAGAGTGGTGATTAAAAAGAATTTAGTATTAACAATTTAATAAACAATAATTAGGAGGTAAAGATTATGATGCCAGTAATGAGAAGTAACAGTTGGATTCCCAGTGTATTCAATGATTTGTTTGATGCAGACTTTATGCCGAGAGCTAATGCTACAGCACCTGCTATTAATGTGAAAGAAAGCGACAAGGCCTACACCGTAGAACTTGCAGCACCGGGCATGAAAAAGGAGGACTTCAATGTACATATCAATGATGAGGGTAACCTGATCATCAAGATGGAAAGCAAGAGTGAGAAGAAGGAGGAAGACAAGAACGTACGCTACCTGCGCCGTGAGTTCTCTTACACCAAGTATGAGCAGACCCTGATCCTGCCAGACGATGTCAACAGGGAGCAGATTGCCGCCAAGGTAGAGAACGGTGTTCTGACCGTCGATCTCCCCAAGATCGTGGAGGAGAAAGTCAAGGTTTCCCGTCAGATTAGCATTGACTAAACCATTATAGGTTGTTTGATTACTATCGCCCCGGCACCCATTCCTTCGGTGCCGGGGCGTTTTTAGTATGCCGAAGGGTAAAAAGAGTGAAAGATGAGTGAAAAAAATGATGGAAGAAGGTGCTAAGATTTAACTGAGCTAATATTGTTTTCAGTAAATTCACTGAATTTGGTGGGTAAATTCACTGAATTTACAGACCAATTTCACTGAATTTGTTATCAATATCCTTGCCTGTTTCATTATTTTTGCTTAACTTTGCAGCAAAAATGAGTTATGCCAATACGTTACAGATTACTAAAGAACAAGATTAAGGGTAGTAAAAACTATAATAAATACTATGCCCACACGGTGAGACAAGGTGTGATTTCCTTAGAGGAGATAGAGTCGATGATTGAATCCAACTGTACGGCAAAGGCTTCAGACGTAAGGCTTGTGCTCCGTGAACTCTTCGATACCGTCAAGTTCTACATGCAGCGCGGCTATACGGTTGACTTGAAGGAGATGGGTAAGTTTTCTATTTCGGTGAAAAGTGTTTGCGTGGATGATCCGTCAGAGTTCCGTCGTGACGAACATATTACAGGTTTCAAGTGCAATTATACGCCGCAGGGCAAACGCTATACGTTGGGACCTGATGCAAAGGGGCATATTCATCGCGGCCTTCTTGAGGGCTGTGAGGCCGAAGAAACTAAGTATTATTAAATTTGTTAGGATTCAGGTTGATATATATTAAAGCCGCTCATTCCAGTACAGGGATGAGCGGCTTTATTGATTTGTGAGGTTACTTATCGAGCTCTGCGAGGTTCTCGGCAATCATCTCGTCGGTAACGGTGTAGTTCTGTAGGTCACCCTTGATGAAGGCTTCGTATGACGGCATGTCGATGAGGCCGTGGCCTGAGAGATTGAAGAGGATAACCTTTTCTTCACCAGTCTCCTTGCACTTGTTGGCCTCGCGGATGGTAGCGGCGATGGCATGGGTGCTCTCAGGTGCAGGGATGATGCCCTCAGTACGGGCAAAGAGCATACCGGCCTCGAAGGTCTCGAGCTGAGGAATATCGACACCATGCATCAGTCCGTCCTTGATGAGTTGTGAGATAATCATGCCAGCACCATGATAGCGCAGACCACCAGCGTGGATGTTGGATGGTTTGAAGTTGTGGCCGAGGGTGAACATCGGCAGCAGTGGCGTGTAACCAGCCTCGTCACCGAAGTCGTAACGGAACTGGCCACGCGTCAGCTTCGGACAGCTATCGGGCTCGGCAGCAATGAACTCTGTCGTCTTGCCGTCAAGCAGGTTGTGGCGCATGAAAGGGAAGGAGATGCCACCGAAGTTGGAACCACCGCCGAAACAGCCGATCACGATATCAGGATACTCGCCAGCCATCTCCATCTGCTTCTCAGCTTCAAGGCCGATGATGGTCTGATGGAGTCCTACGTGATTGAGCACGGAGCCGAGCACGTACTTACAATTGGGCGTGGTGGTGGCTAGTTCGACGGCCTCGGAAATAGCCGTGCCCAGAGAGCCTGTGTGTAGCGGATCGCGGGTCAGAATGTCCTTACCAGCACGGGTGGACATTGAGGGAGAACCCTCGACCACGGCACCAAAGGTGCGCATGATGCTGGAACGGTAGGGCTTCTGTTGCATGGTGATCTTCACCTGATAGACTGCACAGTCGAGGCCGTAGAGCTTGGCGGCATAGGAAAGGGCTGCGCCCCACTGACCTGCACCAGTCTCGGTTGTCACGTTGGTAGTACCTTCCTGCTTGGCATAATAGCACTGAGGAATAGCGGAATTGACCTTATGGGAGCCAAGGGGATTGGTGCTCTCATTCTTGAAATAGATGTGGGCAGGGGTGCCGAGTGCCTCTTCAAGCGCATAGGCACGCACTAGCGGCGTGGAGCGATAGTATCTGTACTTATCGAGTACATCCTCGGGGATGTCAATCCAACGGTGCTCCGTATCCAGCTCCTGCACACAGCATTCGCGTGGGAAGATGTGTGCCAAGTCATCGACACCGAGCGGCTGTTTGGTAGCCGGGTGAATAGGGGGGAGTGGCTTATTAGGCATATCAGCCTGTATGTTATACCACTGTGTAGGAATCTCACTCTCCTGGAGGATGAATTTTTTCTGTTTAGCCATAATTTAAAGTTTTAGAATTGGGTAATTCCGTCTGCAAAGGTACAATAATAAATTCACAATTCAGCATGAAGTCCATAGAAAAATGTAAATGTGATTAAAAACTTATGTATTTTGCTGCAATGTGTCGAGGAATTCGGTTGGTTGCATGCCAAAATGTTTTTTGAAGCAGGTGGAGAAATAGCGGGGATCGCGGAAACCGACGCGGTAGGCGAGGTCACTGATACGTATGTCGGGGGTGGTGGTGGCGATGCGCTTGGCCTCCTGCATCCTGATGTCGCGGATGAAAGCTGATACGTTCATGCCGTTAATAGCCCGTAACTTGTTGTATAGGGTGGAAGAACTGGAGCCCATGTCGGCGGCCAGTGCCTCTCGGTCGTAATCCTCATCTTCCAGATGGTCGAGTACGAATTGCCGGGCGCGTTCGACGAATAACTCCTCTGGTGTCTTTTCTTTCTCGGGTTGGCTTTCTTGTATGGTGTTTTGGCCATTTTCTGCCTTGACGCGGTTTCGGTTCTCGATGATGTTGTCGATTCGAAGTTTTAGGTCTGTCAGATGGAAAGGCTTGGTGAGGTACTCGTCGGCTCCAACGAGTAGTGCCTTCTGCTCATCTTCTTCCTGTGTCCTGGCGGTCAGCAGGATGATGGGCAGATGATGATGTTTAGGATCGTCTTTGATGGCCTTTGTCAGCTCGTAGCCGCTCATTTCCGGCATCATGACGTCGGACACAATCAGATCAAGTGCCTTCTGCTGGATGATATTCAGTGCTTCCTTGCCATTTTGGGCGACATAGACGCGATAATATTGCCTAAGCAACTGCCGCATGAGTATCAATAGTTCAACGTTGTCCTCGACTATCAGTACCTTATAGGCATTCTCGTCTTGGCTGTTGTTGTCCTCTGTGTCGTCGTTAACATCGGGAATATCTGCATTGAAGTCGATAATGGGGTTCTTTGATGTGTCGAAGGTGATCTGGTGGTCTTCGAAAATCTGATCTGGCGTGAACGCTTCCTTATTGATGGGCAGGTCGATGATGAAGGTGGTTCCTTTGCCTTCCTCGCTGTTGCATCTGATTGTTCCTTTGTGGAGAGCTACTAAATCCTGGGTCAGCGCAAGCCCCAGACCGGTTCCGATGGCCTTGTGTTGGCGATATTCTCCATCCTGGAAACGCCGGAACAGATTTTTCATCTTATCCTTAGGGATGCCGTTACCTGTGTCGCTTACATATATAATAAGGTGGTCGAAGTTTTTGTTGGTTTCTGCTTTTATGGATACTTCTCCACCTTCTCGGGAATATTTGGCGGCATTTGAAAGGAGATTATAGATGATTTTGTCGAGTTTGTCGGTGTCAATCCAGCCCATCATGCTCTCCGGGCGGCACTCAATGGTGTATTTCATCTTTTTCTTTCTGATGAGTGGTTCCAGATATTCGGCTGTTTCACGGATGTATCTCATGACGTCGCCTTGAGCTACAAGTAACTTTAGTTGGCCTGACTGCGACTTGCTGGTCTCAAGAATCTGCTGCAACAGTCGTACCATACGCTGGATGTTGATTTGCATGAGATCGTAGTCGCGACCATATTCTGGTTCCTCTTCCCTTAATTTATCTACAGAAGCTGAGATAACGGTAAGAGGTGTGAGCAGCTCGTGAGTGATGTTGGTAAAGACGGCACTCATCCTTAATTGTCTGCGGATGGACTGACTTCGTAGGAAAATAACCCTTCCGATGACAGCGAGAACTGCCAAAAGTATCAAAATGGTGATGGTTAATAGTAGGTTGGTATTCATTTTCTAGTGTTTAATTTGCGTGCAAATTTATGTTTTTTTTCTGAGAAAGCATAAAATTAAGACGAAAAAATGCGTTTTTAGGGCTAAAAATGTTTGAAAAACGTGATTTTGTGTATAAAATCCGTGAATTCACGCATTTTAAACATAAAATAATGTACTTTGAACAGCGGTTTGTGAAACTCGGTGTATCTTTGCATCAGAAAAAGATTTTAATGGTTAAGGTTTATGGTTGATTAATTTAGTTTTTTAAGTAATTAATAGGAAAAGGCTCGTTGTGAAACGAGCCTTTTCTTTTTGAATTAATCCGTAGAACTTATCTGTTCAGCAGGAATCTTTCTGCTTCGATAGCAGCCTGACATCCAGAGCCGGCTGCGGAGATGGCCTGGCGATAGACAGGGTCGGCACAGTCGCCAGCAACGAAGATGCCTGGGATTTTAGTTTTTGGGGTGCCTTCGATCTTTTTCAGATAACCTACCTCATCCATGTCCAGCCAATCCTTAAAGATCTCTGTGTTGGGCTTGTGTCCGATGGCGAGGAAGAAACCATCGATAGCGATATCCACCATCTCCTCATCGGGCTCTCCCTTGCGTTTTACGAGGTGGGCGCCTTCTACGCCATTCTCGCCGTAAAGACCAACTGTGTTGTGTTCAAAGAGGATTTCAATGTTCTCACGCTCTTTGACGCGCTGTTGCATCACTTGTGAGGCGCGGAGGAAAGGCTTGCGTACGATGAGATAGACTTTCTTGGCTAAGCCCGCCAGATAGAGTGCGTCTTCACAGGCTGTATCGCCACCGCCAACCACAGCTACCGTCTTCTTGCGATAGAAGAAACCATCGCAGGTGGCACAAGCGGACACGCCTTGTCCATTGTACTTACGTTCGTCATCGAGTCCCAGGTACTTGGCAGAGGCCCCAGTGGCAATAATCACCGTGTCAGCTTCAATCTCAGTGCCATCCTCAGCCGTACATAGGTAGGGAGCCTTGGAAAAGTCAACCTTAACGATAGAGCCGCTGCGCACGTCGGTGCCGAAGCGTTGTGCCTGCTCGAGTAAGTCCATCATCATCTGGTTGCCATCAACTCCCTGGGGATAACCGGGGAAGTTCTCTACTTCGGTGGTCTGTGTCAGCTGGCCACCAGGTTGCAGACCGCTATACTCAATAGGATTGAGGTTTGCGCGGCTAGCGTAAATGGCAGCGGTGTACCCTGCGGGCCCGCTGCCAATAATCAGACATTTGGTATGTTCCATGCTGTTATTTCAGAAGTTCTTCTATCTGTTTCTCAATCTCTGTAATGGCTGTGGTGGGCTCGAAGCGGGCAACAACCTGTCCTTTCTTGTTGATGAGGAACTTGGTGAAATTCCACTTGATATCTGCTTTCTGCTTGTAGTCGGGATCAGCCTTGGACAACATGTCCTCGAGAATCGGGGCGATAGGGTGGCTCATATCCCAGCCAGCAAAGCCTTTCTGCTCCTGTAAGAACTTATATAGCGGATCAGCGTCATCGCCGTTGACTTTTATTTTCTTGAATCTTGGAAATTCAGTACCGAAGTTGAGCTTGCAGAACTCATGGATGGAGTCGTCGGTACCGGGAGCCTGCTGTCCGAATTGGTTGCAGGGGAAATCGAGAATCTCGAATCCCTGGGCATGATACTTCTTGTAGAGCGCTTCCAGTTCATCGTACTGCGGGGTAAAACCACACTTGGTTGCCGTATTGACAATCAGCAACACTTCATTGGCGTATTCCTTTAAGGATACGTCCTTACCTTTTCTGTCCTTGACAGAGAAATCATAAACGGTTCTCATTCTTGATATAAAAAAATGTGTAATGTTGTTGGGTACAAAGATACAAAAAAGAAGTGAAAACAAGCATGTTTTCACTTTTTTTGACTAATAAAAAAGATGCGACCTCGGCATATGCAACTACCAGGGACGCATCTTTTGTAAATTTTGCGGTTTTATCTTACTTCTTCGCAGTCTTGACTTTCAGTCGAGCCTGCTTTCGCTCGGCAAACTGAAAGCAAGCTTTCGTATGCTCTTACTTCTTCGCAGCCTTACCGTAGCGGCTCATGAACTTATCGACACGACCTGCGGTGTCAACGAGCTTG
>Ga0256407_10006418_pt1 | contig 18166 bp, 6 predicted proteins | sample RumenRJG_04DNA_FD_193489 | JGI IMG/M metagenome (GOLD analysis project Ga0256407, IMG submission 193489) | Bovine rumen microbial communities from Lethbridge, Alberta, Canada - RJG_04 | ecosystem: Host-associated > Mammals > Digestive system > Stomach > Rumen | place: Canada: Alberta | collected...
ATTTGAGCAAATAAAAAATTTTAAAGTTAAGTTTCAAACAAAGTGTTATCTAAAACAAATAATTAATATTTAAAAATATGCTTTATGCACAAAAAATTTAAGCATAAAAAAAATAATATTAATTTTTTTCTAATATTATATATCCTTTTTATGTCTTAAATGATATTTTTTATAATATATTATTTATTTAAATTATTTAAAAATATTTATTAATAAATAATAATTATAAATTAGTTAAATAAAATTTAAAATTAGAAGAATAATAAAGAAAATATTAGATAAAAAAAGTTGAATATAAAAAATAAATATTAAAAAAATAAAAATGAAGATTTGGAACAATCCTTAATAAATTAACAATAAGTTAATAATAAATTGTATTAATAATTTATTATTTTTTAAATTTATAGAAAAATATTTATATTTAAGTTAATTATTTAATCAAAAATCAAATTAAAAATAATGAAATGTTTTTTATAGATTAAAAAATAAAATTATCAAAAGTATTCTACTTTTAATATAAATAAAATATCATGATTAGATGGTAAATGATTATTTCTTATAATAAATAAAAAAGGATGATTAACATTCATAATCGGATCTGGTTCAGGATTAAATACTATTCCTCTACTCATAACCACTGCTGTAGCTGCAGCGGCCTCAGTTCCTTCTTCATCAACTTTAATAAAAGTTTTATGAATAATTCTTGAAATATGAATATCTTTTTCTTTTTTCATATTTGAAAAATCTGCATTACTAGAAAAAGCATCAATCATTCCCATTGATATAAAATTTTGATTTATTTCAGCTTCAAAATTAATTTCAAATTTAGGTAAACTAAAAATCACTTTTTTATTTACTAATTGTTTTAACATTATATTATATTTTTCAATTGTAAAATTTTCAATATATGTATTTATATCTGTTTGTGTTTTTGGTAAAATAATTAAAGCTATTAAATCATCTTTTAGATAATTTAATGAAATTACTTGTTCATCATTATTTTCTAAATAAGCATATTTTGCAGTATTATTCATAAAATCAATTTCTTTTGGTTCTGTATTAAAATTCATAAAAGTATTTTTTTTTGTACCTTTTTTATTAAATTTTGCTTTCCATTTTCCTTTAAAGTATATAGCATTAATTAAAACCATTAAATCATTTTCATTAATATTATCAATAATTACTGGAATTTTATTATGTGTTGCATTACTACACCATTTATTTACTTGTGCAGCATTTTTTAAATTATCTACTTTAGCTTTATATTCTTTAACAATTTTTAAAAAATTATCTAATGGTTTAAATTTAGTAAATATTGCATTGGCTAATTCTACTGATTTCAATTTTTCTATAGATGAATAAATTGTTTTATTATTATTATTTAATTCAATTATATTTTTTTGATATAATACTTTGAGCATTTCAGATAAAGTCTTATTAACTGCTCCATTTGCTGTTAAGGATAATATATGGAAAATACTTAATGGGGATATCATTATATTTTTTCCAATGTTTGATTTATTAATTTCTTGGAATATTTTTAATTGAAAGCTATCTGCTTCTTTATTAATTTCTTTATTTGCTGTTTTATTCATTATTTTTTATATATTAATTAAATAAGATTGAAATATATATAAAAAAAATCAAATTTTATAAAATAATTTTGAATTTTATTATTTCAATATTTAATGGGAATAATTTTTTTTATTTTTATTTTAGATTTATTAAATGAATTTTTATTTAAAATTTTATATAATCAAAAATATAATTTTATTTAAACTAATTAATTAAATCCATTGTAAATATAATATTAATCTTCACTATAAAAAATTAATAATTGTCAAAAATATTATTTTTCATTTTAATAGAAAAAATAATAAAAAATAAATTCTTTTATAAATAATTATAAAAATAATCTAGAGTAGATAGTTATATTTATCGATTAATCAATTAATTAGAATATTTTCTTTTAAATCTTTAAGAAAAATTTAACAAATTCTATAATATTAAATTTTAATAACTATTTTAAAATGAAGGAGTGAATTATAATTAAATAATTTATTATTCTATTTTTATATAATGATAATATTAGATTAATTCTTTGTCTAATATGAATTAATAATGAACATAATTCAAAATTAAAAGAAAAACGATTTTATTTTATGAATATTATTCCATATTTAAACTTATTCTTTTAACGTTACTTTTAAGAATATAAAAGATAATCAAATACATACCATCATTTAATTTTGCATTTTTTATTATTATTTTTATAAATTAAGATTATTTTTTAATTTCTTTAAACTTTTTAATAATAGTTTAAATCAAATATTAATATAATTTAATATATATTTTTGGATATAACTTTTTCTTTATAACTTTTTTATAGAATATAAATGAAATAATCCTATAAAATTTTTCATTATATTATAATATAATATTTTGCTGAAAAATTTATATATTTTTTATAATATTATTGCCAGATTTTTTAACATTAAATCATTTATTATTTTAATTAGAATTCTTTTTTAATTTATTATTTGAAGAGATATCTTTTATATCATATAATTCATAAAAATGTTCTAATTTTTAATTTCACAAAAAATTTTTTTTTTATATTTTATTTTTTATATGTAAATTTAATATTCAATATTCTTATTAATATTTTTTTTAATTTCTTATCCATATAAAATGATAAACTATTTAAATAATTTTAATAAAGATATAAATAAAGCAAAAATTTTATTAAAAAGAATTTAATAATTTTTTTATTTATAAATAATTTTATACATACATTACATATTTATTGTTTAAAATAAAAATATTTAAAATTATAAAAAAATACTCATTACATTTTATATTATATTTCTTTAGAATTATTTACCTTTATTTTTTTCTTTGATTTTATTTCTCATATTTGTCAAAAAAATATTTCTATTCACTTTAATAGTAAAATTTTTTTGATTTTGGATATTACTTTTTTGACTATCAATATTAATTGTGTTATAATTTTGAAAAAAATTTTTATTTTTTTCTTCATCAATAGTATTATAAATTATTTTATTACTATTTTCACTTATTTTTGTATAATCAGTTATAAAATTTTTAAAAGATTTTGATAAAAGATAATCTTGATTTATAGATTTATTTTTTCTAATTAAATTATTATAATTATTTCTTCCAATACAATAACTAGAAGAAGTGATATTATATTTCATTTGATTATTATTATTTTTATATTTTATAATTCTTTCACTAATTAATTTTTCAATTGGAAAATTGATTTTTTTTACTTTTTCCCTTTCACTTTTACATAATTTTTCATTTTTACTTGGAATACTTTTTTTCCTTTCTGTATATCCATTATTTTGTATATTTGAAAAATACTTATTATATGATTTAGTTCTTTTTTCAGTTTTAATATTTTTTATTTTATTTTTATTGGAATTTAATTTATCTTTTATTTCCTTAAAAATATTAACTTCTCTTTTTTTTATTTTATATGAGTTAAAATTTTTATTTTGAGCTGTAATTGTTGAAAAAGATTTTAAATTTTTTTTAATAGGACTTTTCGATTTTTCATTTATTGATTTTGTTTCTCCAAATGATGTTTTATTTTTAATAATTGATTTATTTTTTACAATATTTTTTTTATAATTAGAATATGCATTAAACACTTTTTCTTTTGAATTATTTATTATTAATTCTTTTTTTGTTTTTCTTATATTATAATAAATAAATTGCTTACTTTTGGATTTAATTTTATTTTCATTATTTTTTTGTTTTGAATCTTCAATAAAATTTTTTCTTAAATCATCAACATTAATTGTATTATTATTTAAAATTTTTAAAATATTTTCTATAGATTCTTTTGATTCATTTATTAAATCATTTTTAATTTCTTTCTTTTGATATATTGAATTATTTAATTGACTAAATAAAGAATCATCATCTTTTTCTTTTTTTATATAATTTTGAATATCATTTATAATATTTTTTGTAAATAATTTATTGTTTTTATCTTCTTTTTTATTTTTAAATTGATTAATTTTATAATTATTTATCTCTTGATCTAATAATTCTTGTTTTTCTTTTATATTTTTATATAAAAAATAATTTTCTGTTAGATTTAAATAATTCGGAAAAATTTGAGTAGTTACAAAATAATAATTTAATAGTGCTTTTAATCTTTGATGTATTTCTGTTTTTTTATAAAATCTTTTTAACTTTTCTGTTGTTGAATAAAATGCTTGAAATTCAATATATTTAGAATTAATTTCACTTTTTAAATTCTTTAAAATTCTATTTATTTGAATTTTATTAAAAAATTCTTCACTTGAAATATATTTTGCTTTTGTTAAAGATAATATTTTTTTTATAATAGTCATTTTCATTCAATTTATACATTTAAAAAATATTTAAAAATTAAAATAAATAAAAAATAGATTTTTAAAAAAATCAAAAATATTTCATTTAATTTTTTGATTTTATTTCTTAATATCTATTCGTTTTCTTTAATTTCTTCATTCTTTTTTTTATCTTTTTTATATTCTTCTTCTTTTTTATTCATACATTCCTTAATAATAATACCACTTTTAAATCCACAAAATATAATTCTCCATTTTTCATTATAACAATATTGTAAAATCCTATCATTAACATCAGTAGTATTAATATCTGTGAAAGTTTTTTCAGGATTATGAATATTTTTATTATTATTTTTCTTTTTAGAAGTTATAATATTATAATCAGTTAAATTTAAATTATAATGATAACTCATCCTTTTACCTAATGATAAATTATATTGAGAAATTGAAACTCCTGATATTAAAATTATTTCCCCATTATTTTCACTTATATAAGGAGAAAGAAAAATATCTTTTTTTGTTGAACTAAAAACTAAACCATTTAATGTATAACCATATAAAATAAATGTATTATATTTTCTTATATAATTTAATGAATAAATTAAATCATTTTTAATTTGAATATCAGTAAATATAAATTTAGGATTATTAATAACTGATAATATCTCATAATTATATAATTTCCTTACTATTAATTCACCATTAAATGAAGATGATAAAATTACATTATATTTTAAATTTATTTCAATTGCATTTATTAAATCATTATGTGCAATAAAAGAATTTATTTTTTTTACATTAACCATATTTTTTTCTTTTGTTTGAATAATATTAAATTCCCATTTTATAATTTTCCCATTTTCATGACCTGAAAAGAAAATATTTTGATTATCTATTCTTTTAATTGCAGAAACAAAATTTTCAGTTAAAATAACATGAATTAATTTATTAGTATTTCCATAAATTTTAATAGTTTTATCATAATACCCACCAATGAAAAAATAACTTCCATCTTCAACATCAAAAATTAAATATTTATAAATAGAAATAGAATCACTTATTTTATTATTTTTACTATCAGTTAATTGTAAATTATAAATGATTGGAGGTTTATTTTCTCCAATATCAATATTACAAATTTCTTTAAGTAAATATGAAACAATTTTAATTTGATTATAAGTTAAAACATAAACACTCTCACCAGAAGTAGTAAAATTCATATATAAAATTTTTTCTTTAAAAATTTGTTCCATTTTACTTTCTGTACTATTATAAAATTTTGCTACTTTTGTTATATCTGATTCTCCAGCATCTTTTCTTTCAATTTCATTAAATTCAATATGATGATCTTTAAATAATTGAAAAGGTGTTAATCCAAATCCTAATATTGCAGTTATTATTCTTTTTAATTCTTCATAAATATTTTCATTATTAATTTTTATTTCATCATTTGTTTCATTTTCATTTATTTGATCTTTTAATTTTATTAATTCATATTTTATTGTTTCATAACAAAAATAAGGAAATTTATTTATTAGTTCTGGTGAATTTTTTGTTTGATTTATTCCAAAAATTAAATCAATCCAAGAATTAATATTTTTTTTAACTTTAATAGAATTTAAAAATTGTTTATGTTTAATTAAAAAAAATAAACAATTTTTACCATTTTCAGAACCAGTATCAATATTATTAACTAAAACTTTATCTTTATTTCTAATACCAAATTCATTATAATTTAAATTTAAAAAGCATTCACCCATTAAATAAAATTCTGGAATTAATTCTCTATTTTCACTTGATACTAAGAAAATTTCAGAAATTTCTTTAAAAGAATTAAATTGTCTATTTGGATTATCAAAATTATTTTTTTGTAATCTAATTTGAGAAATAGTATAAGGTTCAATTCTTACTAAATATAAATTAACATATGATGAAGATGAATAAAAAAATTGAAAATGACTTTTTTCTAATTGACTATTTGAATTATAAATATCAATTGCCTTTTTTTTTAATTCTTCAGTTTGAGCGCCCATTGGATAATTAAAATCTCTCATTGTATTATTTTCAATATTTAAAATTGTCCAAGGTAAAATTACATATTGTGATATGTCATTATATGATCTTCCTGAAAATTTATTTATTAAAAGTAAATAATCTAATGTTGATAATTGTCCATTTAACCAATTTCTTTGTAATTCATTTATTTTATATTCTTCCAAATATTTTTTATTTTTTTCTATTGATATTATTCTAAAGTTTATTTGGTTATTGTCTATTTTTTCAGATAATTTTGTTATAAATTCATTTAAGATGTTTTCATCAAAGAAATTAAAAAAATAACTTTTTCCATTTTTTAAAAAAATTTCTGCTGCTTGAGACATAAATAGAAATCTTCTTATTATTATTTCTTGAATATCCTTTAAAAGAATTATAATTTGTTTTTCTTTTTTCTCTATTTCTTCTACAATTGAACTAAATAAATATTTTTTATTATTATATTTCTCTTTTAGATTAATATTCATATCAGTTTGAAATAAAAGGTATTTATTCTTATTTAATAAATGACCAAAAAATATATTTAAATTAGTTATATTTTCACATTCAAAAATTGAATCATAATTTTTATCATTATTTTTTTCTTTTTTATTAAATAAATTATAATTATCTAAATTTAATAAACCATGAGAATTATCACAAAGAATATCATTTTTATATATTAATTCTTCATCATATTTAAAATATTTATGTCCTATTTTAAAAGTATCTCTCTTAAAAAACTTAGAATCTGGTCTTAAAAACATTTTAGGATAAAAATTATCAGGATTCATATAATTTTTTAACCAAGAAGGAAAATTTATATTCATTAATCTTGCTTGATTATGAAACCCAGATTTTTCATCATCAATATCATATTTATAAAAAAATTGATATTTTAAATTTACAAATTGTTTATTATTAAAAAAATTATATAAAAAATAATAACCTAATTTATTTAATAATATATCTCTTTTAAAACATAAAATAGGATCTTTTATATCAGAAAAATCACTTAAATCATAATCTTGAATTATAATTTTTTTTTGATTAATAAATTTTTTATTTATTTCTTTTTGACCATTTAAATAACAATTATTTTTACATGAACTAAATGAAGATCTTTTATTGTTTTTTGTTTTTTCTATTTTTTGAGAAAATGATAAAGAAAAATCAAATTGATCTAACTCAATTTTATAATCTTTTTTAAAAATATTTTTTATATGTTCATTTATTGTAGTAACTTTAAAATTATTTTTATCAAAAATAAAATCTAAAACTTTATTATATATTTTCATATCAATTTTATTTTCACTAACAGGAGGATTAATATTTTGTTTATCTGTTAAATTTTTTTTATTAACATTGTCTTTTAATAATAATAAATCATTTAAAACTTGCTGATTAAATTTACCATTTAAAATTACATCATAATCATTTCTTTCTTCTGATAATTCATTATTTGTTATCCTTTCTTCTTCAATTATTCTATCTAAAATTACCTTTAATTTTAGAATATCAAGATAAGAAAGTAAAGTAATTAATCTGTTTTCCTTTATATATTCAAAATTTCTTCTTACATTATAAATTTCAATTTTATTTTTTATTTCATTAGGAAATTCATTTTTATTTTTAAATTTTATATTTTGATTATTTGTATCCATATAAAAGCCAACTGTATGATTATTAATAATTAAGTTTTCAATTATTTTTTTTATGAATTCAAGACTTTCTTTTTTTATATTTATATTTTGATGATTATCTTCATTTTTATTTGAAGTTGTAATTTCATTTGAAATACCATCTATAATTTTATCATTTTTTATTTCTGAAGTGAAAATAATATTTGATATATAAATTGTCAATTTAACAATATATTGATAAATTGTATGCTTATTAAAAATTCTTTGTTTTTTATGATTAACGTAATTATATGACATTATATATATAAATGGATCAAATATCATTTGATTTTTTGATATTTCAAGTAAGAAATTTTTGATTGAATAATATAATTTTAAATTATTATAAACTAATATTTCATTAAATTGTTTTTCTGAAAATTCTAATATTTTTTCTAATTCTTTTAGTATTTTAATTTCATTATAATATAAATAATTTTTCTTTTTTAAATTTATTTTTTTAAGATCTTTATGTTCATTTTGAATTGTATTTTTTAAATAATCAAAAATAATTGTCATTAAATTTATTATTTTATAGTTTTTGGAAGAAAAAGATTCTCTTATAAAAGAATAAATAAAAGGTTTCGGATGATAATATAAAATATGACTTACTATATAAGTTATTGAATTATTAATAAATGTATTAATATCATTTTCAAATTCGTTATTTAAAATAAAAGAAAAGAAATTATTTAATAAGAATTTTGATTCAAAAATATGATAAAATAAACAATCAATTTTCTGATTATTCACTTCATCAGAAACAAATTGACTTATTATTTGATTTAAAAATTTAAATATTAAATGAATCCCATTTATTAAAATTTTACCTTTTGTAAATTTCATAATAATATTAAAAAATTGATATAACAACATTTTTTTTGTGTTATTAAAGCTCCCAAAATTAATTTCTAAATTTTCGAAATCATTATTTTTAATAAATGATATTTTATTTTCATTATTCCAATCTGAGCATAAACATGCAAAGCAACTTTTAATTATTTTAAAAGAAATATTTTCATTATTAAATAATTCAATTGGAAATATTTCAGGAATTTTTTCAAATTTATTTTTTGTATCTATTTCTTGAGTATAATCAATTAAATTTGAAAGTTCATTATTTTGATTATTTACAATTATATTATTATCAAAACTATCTTTTGATAAAAATAACATATATGGATTATCAATGGGAATTTTATTAATTTTTTTTATATAATTATTCTCAAATTCTCTATACATTAACAGTAATAAAATACATTTGAAATTTTCATAGTGTTTTTTATTTTTTTCATATTCTATTTTTTGTTTTTCATTTTTTTCATTTTTAAATAAATTTATTAATATTGTTTTAAATAAATTGTATAATTGTAAATCAGTTATTGATTTACTTATATTTTTTGAAAGTAATTTTTTCTCAGTTTTATTTATAAAAGTGATTTTATTTGAATTATCCGATGAATTATTTAATTCAAAAGAACTTGAAACGTTTAATTCAGTATTCAAATTAAATTTATAGAATAATTTTAATAATTTAAATTTTAATTCAATATTATAATTATTAATTTCATCATTTAGATAAATTTCTTCAAAAAAATGGTAATAAATATAATTATTATGGCATTGAGAAATAAATTTTTGAATTAATCCTTTGTAGGAATGTTTAATATCTTTATATTCTTTATTTATTTTTTCAAAATCTTTATTAGTCACTTTTTTAATTTCTTTTTCAATTAAAATAAATTTAAAATTCATTATATTTTTAAATACAGATAATTGAATCAAATTTTGATTTTTTTCAATATATTTTTGACATACAACAAATAATTTATTAATTAAAACTAAATCATCAAATTCAAAAAAATTAGAATTTAATAAAAAACAAAAAATTTTATTTGAAAAAATTGTAAAATGATCACAATGTTTTTTATCTTTTTCTTGATTACAAAACTCTAAAATTGAAATTAACTCTTCAATAATTTTTTTTGGAACAAAACAATTATCATTAATTAATATAATAACTTTATATAAAGAAAAACAAAAAGTTTCAACTTGTTCAATAAAATTATCAATATTGATATTTCTTAAAATTAAATTAAATAATTTTAAATTTTCACAAATATTATTAAATAAAAATTCAAATATATCATTACCAATTTCATTTCTTAATATATTATAATAAATTTCAAAATAAGAAGTTAAAATATAAATTCCATTATATTTAATAAAACTACCACATGAATATTCAATTTCAATAGCTGGAGTTCCCATAGCAATTTTTGAACAATCTTTTAGTTCAAAATATTGTGATTGATCAGTCATATTAGAATTGATAGAGAAAATATTTTGAAAAAACATTTTTTTATTTTTACGATATGAATTAAAAATTGATTGAGGTGATATTGAAAAAATAAAATTTTCTCTAATTAATTCATATTTTTCAATAAAAAAATTTTTGGCTTGATTAATAGAAAGAATAGAAAAAATATTATTTCTTTTATAAAGAGTATAATCATTTAAATCATAATCTTTATTAAATTGTAAAATTAATTCATAATTGCCTTTTAAATGAGAAACATTTGTAATAAAATTATCATCAAAATTTTTACCTAACATAATAACACTTCCAATTCTTCCTATAAAATTATTTTGTACTCCATCCCATCCAATATAAACTTTACAATTATAATTTTTTTCAATATCCATTGTAAAATGTTCTTGATTAAATTCATTTATTTTTAAAACTAATTTTGATGAACCAATAAAAGGTTTTTGACAATCTAATTGAATTAAATAAGTTTTATTATATTCAAATTCATGTTGACTTGAAAATGCATTATTTCCAAAATATAATTTTAATTTTTTATTTATAAAAGATATTTTTAAAAAATTTGAATTTTTATTTGCTATTTTAAAATTTATTATTGTATATTCATTATCTTTTTTTTGTATATCTGAGGCATTGAAACTAAAAATTAATAAAAAATTTTTTTTTATTGTTTCTTTTGATGAATTATAAGTTATTCCATTTTTTTCTGTATTATTAAATAGAAAATTATATGTTGAACAAAATTCATCTATTGATTCATTTATTTCATAATTAATAGTTTTAATTAGGTAATTTGATGATTTGTATATATTAATTAATTTTTGTTTTAAAATATCTTTAGTTTCATTTTTAATAAAAAATAAACATTCTTTTATTTGATCTAAAAGAAAATCAGCAAAATTTTTATTATAAGAAAATTTAAAGATTAAAATAAATAAATTGTCAATTTTTTCCTTTAATTCAATATTTTCAGTTTCATAATATATTAAATTTAAAATTAATTTTTGACTTTCTTGTAAAGCATAAATAATAATAAAATTATTTTGAATTGCCGTAAATGTATCATCAATGATAATATTTAATAATTGTTCAGATTTATCCTTTTCTAAAAATTTGTCACTTTCTAAACAAGTGTTTATAGCTCCATCAAATAAATGAATAAATTCTAAATGTTTAAAAAATAAATATAAATTAAATCTTAAAATTGCACAAAATTCTTTTTCATCAATAAAATTATTTTTAAATAATTTTATTAAAATTCTTCTTAGATAATTAAACATAACATTTTTTTTATATTTTTTTTTTTCATCATTATAATGAACTGAATAAAAAAAAATAATCATTTGCTTTACTAAATAATTACCTTTAATTAAATCTTTTCCTTGTAAATCAAAATCGTAATTTTCATTAGCAAGTTTAGAAATGAAAAAATTTATATTATTTTTAAATAAGGAAAATGATATTTTAAATTCACAAAATTCTTCATCATATATAAATAAATTTGATAAAGAACAATTTGTTAATATTTCATTTATTTCATTTATCCATTTTTGGTTTGAATTAGTTTGTATTTGTTCTTGGTGATTTTGTGGTTCTCGTTCATCCATTTTATATATTATATCCTTGTATTAAAAAACATAAAAAAATTAAAAAATAATTGCAATAATAAATTAAAATATTCATGAATGATATCAAGTAAAATTATTTCAAATTAATAGAATAATCAAATATGATAAAACATTCATTTTTATATAAGAAAGAAAAATTTTAATAAAAAAAAATTTAATGATTAAGTTAATGAATTTAAATTAAATTAAAATAATTAACTTGAAAAAATTCAAAAAATAAAAATAATTATATTTAAAATATCTCATTTTATATCTTGAGGTTATATTTTTTGACATTTTAAATTTTTGATTTTTTATTATTTTGATTAAACAGTAATAATTATTAATTTAATTCAAATAAAATAAAATTTATGAAACACAATTTTAAAAAATCAAAAGCATTAAATATAATTTAATATAAATTACCTTATAAAAATATTAAAATAAAAAAATTATTGTATATATATAAAATAAAAATATTTAACCCACACTTAAACAATAAAAGAAATAATAAAATTTAATTAAATCAATATATATAAAAATAATTAAAAAATAAAAATATATTTTATTTTTATTTTTCAATTATACTAAAAAGAGGAAGAGAAAATTTTCCACTATCAAAATTACTAATATTAAAATTATTATTAATTCTCCTTTTTAAATTATCTAAACTTTTTCCAAAAGAATCACTTAAACACATTTTATTACTTTTATTAAAATAAGTAGTAATAGTATAATTTGATAAATTTTTTGTAGGAGTAACACAAGACATTAATGAGCTATTATAAATATTACTATTATTAGAAAAATTATAATATTTTGATTCATCTAAATTTTTTGGAGTCAAAAATTTTTTTTTAGTTTTAATATTTGGAGTTGTTATATTATTTTGATTAGGTAAAATAAATTTTTTTATTATACTTTGACTTTTAAATCTTCTTGTATTTTGAATAAGAAAATCTTCAAAAGGATTTTCATATTCTTTTTCTGCATTTATTGTAGATTCATTTTTAAAAGAATTAAATTTAGTTTGATAAACTATTGTAAATTTTTTTTTAATTTCAGAATGAATTTTTTTATTTTTTGTAATAATAATATTTTGAAATTTTTTCCTATTTAAAATAGAATTTTTAATCTCATTTATAATTTCATTTGAACAATTTTCTTTTAAAACTTTGATATTAATTTTATATATTTGACAATCATTTTTAACAACTAAATTATTTTTATAATATCCATCATCAAAAGATTCAAAACCACATAAACAACCTTCATTAATTTCAATTAAAAATTTATTATTTAATTTATCAGTTAATCCAACAATTCCTTTTAAAATATAAATAAGATTATTTGCCTTTTCTCCTTCTTTATAAATAAAATAACCTTTTTTGTAATTTTCATGAATACAATTTTTAAAAATCATATAAAATTTATTTTGAGAAATATTATTTAAAGAAGGAAAAATTTTTAATAAATTTTCTTTTTTTTCATTATCTTCTTTAACTAAAAAAGGTTTAATATAATATTCAAAACTATATTTTGAAAAACCTAATAAAACACTATTTGTTTCACTTATAATATCAATTTTATTATATGAAGGAATAGATGGTAAATTTATAAAAGAATCTCCTGGATAATAAAAATTATTTTTAAAATCTCTATATGAATTACTATCAATTTTTTTTTCACTGTAATTTATTTTTCCTCTTATTACAATATAAAATTTTGAATAGTAAATTGAATTTATTAAAGAATTTTCTCTACATTTTATTAATTTAGTTCCATTTGTTTCATTTATTGCTTTTTTAATTGATGATTCTGGAATTGAATTATCAATTAAAAAATTTTTAAATTTAGAATATGAAATCAGAACATTAAAAATATTATCAATTTCATTATTTGATTCTTTTTTCTTAATTAAATTAATATTTACTTCATCAAAATCGATATTTTTAATTAAATGTTTATATAAAGTAAAAAGATTATCTGAAAGTAAAATTATTTGAGATTCTTTTTTTTCACTTTCATTATTCCTTTCTGATACACTAAAACGCGTTACTATAAATTTTCTTGTGTTCACTCTTTTTAAAACTTGCTTTTTTATAATTTTTTTTTTTTCATTATGAGATGTTTTAAAGTCACTGAAACTTAAACATAATTTTGGATTACTTAACATTATTTCTTTTAAAATTTTGAATTTTTTATTTAATTTTTCTTTTTTAGTTAATTAAATATTACTGAAAAAATATTTAATTAATTTAAACATTTAATAAAATATTTTATAAAAAAATTATTTTTCATAAATAATTAAAAATAAAATAATTATAAAAAAAATAAAAATTATTTTATTTAAAATTTAAATTTAATTAAATTAAAACAAATTTAAATCTTAAAAGTACTTAAAGTAACTGCAACCCCATCATAAATAATAGTATTATTAACAGTTTCAAATTGATAAGTAATCATTTTAATGATTTCTTGACTAGCTATACTAGAAATAATAGAAATACAAGGAGGAACATATGCTTTTCCCATTCTACAAAATTCATAAATATAATCATCTTTCCTATCAAAATTATCAATTTCTTCAAAAGGTTTTTTTACAAATAATTTTTCTTCATTTAATAATAACTCTTTTAATTTTGGAATATCATCTTCAAATTTTTCTTCAGTTCCAGGATATCTTTTATATTTTTCAAAGAATTTTTCACTTGCTCTAAATAATAAATAATAAATAAAATTTATTTTTTTAAAATCTTCATCTAAATCATCTTCATTTAAATTAATTCCTTTTTCTTCTTCTTTATAATTAGGATAAATAAATAAAGAAACTTGAGGCCAATTTTTATTTAAAATATCAATAAAATCAACTTTATCTTCTGTTATTTCATTTATCATTTTTAGAATATTTTCTTTATTATTAAAATTATTTTCTAATAATATTTTATCAATGTATTTTTTCATTTCTTTTCTATCATTTTCTGCTTTTGAATTATATATTTTTTTTAATTCTATAAAATTTTTTGTTGAACTTGTCATATCTGGAATATTACCACATAAAGGAAGTGTTTTTTTTTCATTATAATACTCTTTCAAAGCAGTAAAATATATAAAAAAAATTTTCATTATATCATTTGATTTTGAAAGTAAATCTTCTAATTTATTATTTTTTAAAGTATTAAAAATAAAATCCAATTTATAATCAATTAAATTATTTTTATCAGCATTACAATAATAAGAATATTTAAAAGCTTCATCGAAATTTTCAGCTTCAACATTTTGTCTTACAAAACTTTTAATAATATTTTTAAATTCTTCTTTTTCATTTTTTGTTTTTGGATTACAAAATAAATCATTTTTTCTTTCTCTATAAATTAAAAGTGCTTTAATTAAAATAATAAAATAAGGAATATGTGTATAATCAATATCATCCATTTTTTCAATATCAAAAGATTTTGCATAATTAATTAATTCTTCCCAAGGATTACTTAATCTAAAATCACTTATTGGATTATCCATTAAACGTAATTTCATATTTCCATGATAATTTTCATATAATTTTATCATATTAAATAAACCATTATTTTTTATTATAAATAATCTTTTATTATTTTTTTCTGCTAATTCATATAATTTTTCATTTAAGGAATTTGATAAATTTGTTGATAATAAAATATCATATTTATTAATATCTAAATTAGGATTATTAATAAAAGATTCTATAGATTCATTTATATGATTTACTTTTACATCATTATTTAATTCAAATAAATTTTTTTTTATTATTTCAGAACGAACTTTATTTATTTCATCATTATTTACAAAAAAATTTAATTCTAAGTCCTTCTCATTTACTAAAGTATTATCAACTATTGTTACTTCTCCTATTCCACTTAATATTAAATTTTTTAATATTTCTGAGGCTGTTGAATCGGAATTCAAACATAATATATGAGATGATGATATTAAAATTTGTCCTTCTCCCCATAAACGGGTTTGACGATCGTATTTGTCTTTTGACATTTTTTATTTTATATATAATTATATATATTTTATTTTTAAATATTATATTTATTTTATTATTTTAAATATAAAAAAAAATTGTTTTTTATTTTTTTTACTTATAAATATAAATTAAAAAATATATAAAAATAAAAAAAGTGTTTCTTCTTTCATTTATTCATTAGATTAAAGCAAATCTCATTCTGACAATTGAGTTCATTCAAAATTGTTTCCTCAGAAAATAATCTTATTTTTTTTTCAACCATTTTTGTAATCTCATAATAACCTCCGAATATATACTCCATGAAATGCTGAAAATTGAAATGACAGATTTTTTCTTTTTCTTCTTGATTAAAAATAATAGGTATTGAAATTTGATCTAGAATTTGTCTAATCCATAAGCAATAAAATAGCATATTGTAATGATAGAAAGCATAATCATATTTCTTTTTAAAAAAATCTATAGATTCATTAATATTTTTTATGATTTGTAAAATGCATTTCTTTCCTTCTTCAATTTCTTCATTATTAAGAAGAATATCATAATATTTATAATTTAATAATAAATTATTTTTTAACTCATAAATTGACCTGATATAACTTTGGGTTCTATAAAAAATCTCCGTATTATCAGGGCAAAGAAATTTATTTTCAATAAATTTTTTAATATCTAGAAATTTGTTATATATGATATTTTTATTTATTTCATAATATTTTTCATCGTAATAAAGAGGAAATCTATTAAAATCAATTTTTTCAGCAATATGCATATCTTTATCTTCCTTTTTTACAATTTTTATTAAATAATCATTTCCATCAATTTCTTTGGATAATAAATTAATTATATCTACATAAAACTCTATACTGTTTTCTCTTAAACTCATATAAATTCCTTTAAAAGAAGAATATTTTTTATTTTTTAATAAGCATTCAATTTCTCCAAAGAACCAAAGACAGGATGATGAATAAGCTTGAATTTCTTTATTTGGAAAAAATATATTATGAGCATTTTTCAAAGATTTAGGAAGAAAAATTAACATTGGACTTTCATTTTTAAAATGATGATGAGACATATCCAAAAAAATATTATATCTTTCTTTTTCTTTAAATGAAGAAATAATTGTAGAAATATGTCCATCATAAATGAAAGGTTCAATATAAATTGAATCATTTTCTATCTCTTTTGGCATTGATTCTAACAAACTATTTTTTGCTCCTAAATTTGCAATAAGAGGTTTCACAAAATGGAAGCTTTCAATTTTGTTCAAAGAAGCTAATGCAAAACAATATCCTATTATCTCAGGAAATACATCACCATTATCTCCTATTAATTTTTTATTATATTTTTCAAACATTATCTTTCTCATAATTGTATGACAATTAATTTCTTTATCATAAAATGTATTACCTTTTATATCTTTCAAAGAATTATTTTTTTCGAGTATATAATAGTTAGAATAATTTTTTTTGATAAGTGTAAAATAATTTCCATTTTCATAAGGGTTATTTTCATAATATCTAAAGCCAATAAATTTTTTTTGATCATAATGTTGTTTTTTATCATGTAAGTATGAATGTAAGAATGTAATATTTTGAGATATTCCTAGGACATCCATTATTTCATTTCTGAATATTTCTAAATATTTTTCTTTTTTATCTTTATCCATGAATATTCGACCAATTTTACTTTTGCTTTTATTTAAAAAAGGAATGATATATTCTGAGTTTATGACTTTATTATTATATTTTTCAGTTCCTTCAAAATATTGAGAATTTTCTTCATCTTCAAGCACTTCTAATGGTAGTTCTTTTTCTTCTAAAAGGTTAAATAATTTTTCAAAATCTGAATTCATGAATTTAATTATTTTTTTTTGAACAATTTAAAGAATATATATAATTAATTATTTTATAAATTAAAAAAATAATAATTTTATTTATTTATATTTTTTAAAATATATTAATTTAAATATTATTATAAAATGAAGGATTGGAGATTATTAATTTGGGATTGGCCCAATCCAAATATAATTAATAAAGAATTATAATAAAATAAAATTACATAATATTAGTTATAATTTTGAAAAAAAAAATATATTTTATTATAAATATTAATTATATAAAAACATGGGGATTGGGGATTGGGGA
>Ga0256407_10006419_pt1 | contig 18163 bp, 19 predicted proteins | sample RumenRJG_04DNA_FD_193489 | JGI IMG/M metagenome (GOLD analysis project Ga0256407, IMG submission 193489) | Bovine rumen microbial communities from Lethbridge, Alberta, Canada - RJG_04 | ecosystem: Host-associated > Mammals > Digestive system > Stomach > Rumen | place: Canada: Alberta...
AGCAATGTCTCCTTCCGCGCCGGAAAAGCGGAAGAGCTGCTGCCCCAGATGGTCGCCGGCGGTCTCCGGCCGGACGTCATCTGCGTCGATCCGCCCCGCAAGGGCCTGGATCCCGCCGTCATCCGCGCCATGGCCCAGGCCGGACCGGACCGGATTGTCTATGTTTCCTGCAATCCTGCCACCCTGGCCCGGGACGCAGGTCTGCTGCAGGAGGAAGGCTACCTGGTCCGCAAGGTGCAGCCCGTGGACATGTTTTGCTGGACTTCCGGTGTGGAGACGGTTTGTTTATTGTCCAAACTCAAGTCCACCTACTATATTGATGTAGATCTGGATCTGTCCGAACTGGATGTGACACAGGCAGAAGCCAAAGCAACCTATGATGAAATCAAAGCCTATGTTTTTGAACATACCGGTTTGCAGGTATCCAATCTGTATATTGCCCAGGTAAAAGCCAAACACGGAATCATCGAAAGAAACTGCTACAACAAACCAAAAACCGAAGGCAACAAGGTTCCCAAATGCCCGCCTGATAAGGAAAAGGCCATTGAAAATGCTCTGCGACACTTCCAGATGATCAAAAAGGAGGCTTGAACATGAACGTCACATTCGCAAAGTATGACATGGATACCGGTTATGTATACGCCAAACTGTCCGACGGAAATATCGTCCTGATTGACTGCACTGCCTACGAAAAGGCATACGCCGAAAATATGTATCAGCGATCTGAGCTGGACTACCTAATCTACAATGATCCGATTGGATATGTTGAACTCGTGATGGAGGGAAATCCTCAAGCCTATCTGAAAGCCATCGGCAATTATCATGGTCTGAACGCTCTCGGCTAAAGCATTCTCGGGGCAGCACTTACTGCCCCGATATTATTTGATTTTGACGGAAAAAAAGTTCCGGCTATATATACACAGCCGGAAATGCAATCATTCTTCATTTTCTGTTTGTTGCAGAGTCATTCCATAATCGTCTTTGCTCTTCTCCAGCATCGAAAACGGAATCAGAACAGGCTTCAACCCTTTTCTTCCTTCATATTCACAGATAAAAACATATACAGCTCCATCTGGAGCGGTTTTTACCATCGGACAATAATCCCGATACACAGGATCAATGTTCCGGATATCAAGATCACAAATATTCATTTCCCCATCAATCTTCAAAGCGAATACGGAATATATTTTTCTTGATGCCGAAGCAACAGAACCATATACAGTACATAGTCCTGAAAGCGAATCAATGTGTGAATCTGTGACCGTGATAACTACCTTGCTTCCGATCAAAGATACTGTTCGATCCATTTTTCCATCTTTGTTGCAATGCATCAGGAGAACAGGAGAACTATCTTCTGTTGGGTTGCGAAAACACTATGAATGTCAAACCACCCATTTTTAGGGGTTCGCTCGTAACGGGGAACATATCCACGGCAATTTTGCCATTTTGCTCGTAGTCGGAAACTTATCATACCGATTTTTCTCCTTTTGTCCGTTCGTGGAAACATATCAAAGCTAATTTTAGGCTATGAGCGTACACGGGAACTTAATACTCAAATTCATCCTTAAATAAGTGTGGCTCCGAAAACTCTATTCCACTTAATATTTCTATCGAAGGATAGTACAAAGTATTAAGCCTCTCTATCTCGTTAAAATATTCGTTAATATTAAAATTCTGTTTTCTATTATCTTTTACCTTTCCCACGTTGTACTCGGCAATGTTATAATCAACATGTTCTGTAAAACAGATTTTTTTTATTCCCTTCTGCATTGCCATAATACAATGTTGTTCCATCGTTGACATTCCATCAACGGAAAATGTCGAATGAACATGAAAATCAGCAACTATCATATCTTACCCTCTTTTCTTTGTTTTTCTTCTATTCGGCTTATTTTTGTTGCCAAAGGGTTTATTTTTCCTTGTGTTATCATCGTCTTTCTTGTTTCTGTTGTGTTTACTTACCAACTGTCCACATGCCGCCTTGATATTGTTACCTCTAGATTCACGAAGTTTTACCACTAATCCTTCCTTCTCTAATTCTCTTTTAAATTGAACCAACTGCTGCTTATTTGGTCTCTTTATTCCTGCATAATCCGTTTCATTATATTGCAACACATTTATTAAAACATTTTTTCCTAAAAACCATTTTTTCAATTGCTTTATATCTTCACGTCCGTCATTAAATCCTGGCATTAACAAATATGCAATTGTCACCTTCCTATTGTGACGTTCTGAATAAGATAAAACCGCTTCTACAACTTCTTCAATCGAATTTCCGCGCATATGTGGCATTACCTTATCCCTTTTTGCTTGACTGGTTGCGTGCAAAGAAAGTGTAAGTTGAATCTTTAAGTGTTCTTCCCTCAATTTTTTTAATTGATTAATTGGTCCAACCGTCGATATAGTAATTCCATCTGTAGGAAAATTCAGGCCATTTCTGTCTCTCAAAATATGAATAGCTTTTATTAACTCTCCGTAATTAAACAAAGGTTCACCCATCCCCATAAAAACTATACGATTTACTTTTTCTCTCAACAAAACTATCTGTTGCACAATCTCTGAACTAGATAAATTTCGTATAAACCCATTCTTTCCCGACGCACAAAAAATACACCCCACTGGGCATCCAACCATAGTACTGACGCAAACGGTTATCCCTGTTTTTCTTTTTATACAAACCGTTTCTATACAATAACCATCTGATAGTTCAAATGCATATTTGGAAGTATCATTACCATTAAAAACTTCCTTTATTTTTACTGTTTGATTTTCCATTTTAGGTTTATTTCTATACAACGATTTAAAATAATTAGTAGCCTCTTCTTCTCCCATGCAAGCCACCATTTCTTTTAAAGAAAAGTTATATGGATTATCAAATATCTCACTCTTCGTTAACTCAATTTTACTTTTCAAAATATATTCCTCCTATCAACTACAATACTTATCAATATTTAACTATTCATTTGCATCTATATACAGTCGAGTATTTTCTAACCAAGCCGGAAAAATATTCAACTGATGGATAATGGTATGCGCATTGGGATGATAATCGAAATATAATAACAAAGAACAATATATCGCCCAATTCATTTCTTTTCGTCCTGATTCAATAGCATTATAGGTTTGCCTTGAAACACCAATAGCATTTGCAATATCTACTTGCGACGCACCTACAGCTCCTCTAAGCATTGGTAATTGTTGTCTTAATTTTTCTCTACAAATTTCACGCTCAACTTCAGAAACATTCCAATAGTCTTCATATTCTTGCTTTATAATATCCATTCACACTCTCCCTCTAATATAAATAATTTCAACCACAGTCAACAAATTTCATTTATTGCACATGCCTATTTTCACAAATACCATTTTACAATATGTCGTTTTTTTTGTCAATATGTAAATTATTTTGATAACCACAACATAATGCCCGCGTAGGTCACGGATGCACTGCTGTCTGTGATATACGCGGGTACTTTTATACTTCCACCATCGTTCCACTCTTAAATTCAACTGTAAATGTTCCACTCTCATGCACCGTTATCTGCTCAATAAGCCTTCTGACCAAGCCATCATCAAACTTCTCAAACTCGGTGGTCTGCTCATGAAGAAAATCTATAAGTTCTGCTTTCTTTTCCTGTCTGCCCTTATCTTCAGCAAGGGTTACTAGAATCTTCTGTTTTTCTTCGTTAAGCCTATCAGATTCTCTTGCCAAGTCCTCATAGCCTTCTGATGAAGTAGCTCTGTCGACAAGTTCAAGCTGTACCGCTTTTATTTTCTCGTCAAGTTCTGCAAGTTCCTCATCTGCACAAATAACTGTCTGTTCTAGAATGGTTTCAAGGTTTGCGATTACCGTGCTTTTCTGCCCCACCACCTTGTTGATTGCTTTCATAACTGCTGCTTGAAGATCTGTTTCTTGAATCGTAGGTGCATCACATTCACCGGGACCGTGTTCTACCCTGGTGCAACATCTCCATACTGTAGAATGCTTTCCCCTGTTGTTCCATGCGATTCTTCGATAAATGTCTCCGCACTTTTCGCAGGTGCAGAGGCTTGAAAGGGCATACTTGCTACTGTAGATGCGTTTCTTCTTTCCATCCTCTCCACTCCTAAGATTGGCTCTTCGCACCATTTCTTCCTGTACCCTCATAAAAAGATCTCTTGGAATAATGGCTTCGTGGCTGTCTTCCACATAATACTGTGGTGCAAGTCCATTATTGATTTCTCTTTTCTTCTCAAGCAGGTTCGTGGTATCCTTACCGATTTGTGGAGAGACAGAAAGCACCTTGTCATCTGCATGATGCAGATTCCGAATGTATTTCATGTCAACCTTGAACAAATAAAACTGTTTCTGCATGTTTCCCCTCAAAAAAAAGCGGCTATGTGTTCCCACACAGCCACTTTCGTAGAAATTCCAGTAGAATTTCTAACGCTTTTAGCAGTCACACTTATCGGTAGGACTCACCGTACCTTAATGATATCATTTGCTCACCATATGTCAAGCCTTTTTCAGAAGAAACATCTTAACTGAACTGCCATTTTGTCATTTCATGTCTCATCTTTTTCAGGGCTTTCTTCTCCAGTATGCCTGCCCAGCTTTCTGTCATATTATACTTTCTCGCTGATTCCGCAAGTGAGTGAGGTTCTTCGTCAACAAAGCCATATCTCCATCTGACCCACGTGTCTTCACGGGTGGACAATGTGTTCATAGCAGAATGCAATTCCTGTAAACGCTCTTTCTGAAGGTAGATCCGTTCCGGGTTGGAATCATAAGTGCTTCGGATCTGCATATTGATTCTTTCATTATCTTCTTCTGCCCCGTCTGAATCATTATCTTCTTCCAGTGAATCTCTGTTTTCATCGTAGACAACGAAATGTATATGTGGATACACTTTGCGGATAGCATCGAGAAACGCGTTGCGAATCACCCTCCGAGAAAAGTGAAGAAACGGCCCTTTCCCTGAATCATATTCTTCTGCCACTCGGAGTAAAGCAATAAGCCCCTCCTGTTTATAGTCTTCCTCTGTCAGAATAAGCTTGTCATACTTTGCCGCGTATCTTTTTGCTAACGGATCAACAATGTCATTGCACTGTTTAATCAATTCGTCAGTAGCTGATAGATCTCCCGCCTGATACCGGAGGCATAACTCTTCACTTGTCATTGGGCGTTTCCTGCTGCGCCTTTTTGATCAGTGTCAGATAATCTCTGATATCTTCCCGAATGCGAAGCATTACACGTTCCGCTTCCGGCTTTAGTTCCTCAGGCGCACTCATCAATGCAATATTCATTTTTTCAGGCAGATCGCTGAGGATTTTGTTCATTATGATTTCTGGCATTTCCTGCCTGAGATCTTTCCCCTCTGATCCTTTGACGGTTGTTTCAATCATTTCCGCCATGACCTCTTTGGTCGCAATCGTGGCGGAACGTTCTCTGTCAGGACCTGTAGTCCTAATATCTGTAATGATTTGAAAAAGCAGTTGCTTTATTCCTTCAAGTTCCAACGCATGTGTGGGCTCTGTCATGGCTTTCAGCCTGATGGCTGTATTAATTGCTGCCTCTTTATCTTCCGGTACTTTTTTGGCATGTTCCGCTGCGGAATTTCGCAAGGAATCATACACCTGATTCTGTGCCGCAATGCCGGCAGCCTCTATCCCTTCCTGAAATATTTCAATCTTCTGCATCAGTTCCGGACATTTTTCGTGCTCGAGTAATTGGCAAACAATCTGAGGATTGACTATTCCTGTATACAGTCTCTTGGCTGCTTTGACTGACAGACCCAACTCCTCAATATCATAGTTCTTACGATCCGGCGCATCAGTTTCCCCCAGCAGGAAGTCCGTGGAGACCTTGAAATAATGAGCGATCTTTATGATATCTTCGTGCGACAGGCTGTCAGAAGCGCCGCTGATAAACCGGCTGATCTTGCTGCGATTAATTCCGGTCGCTTCCGCCAATTTGACCTGCGAGACTTTCTTCGCCTTTGCCAGATCTTGTATCCTTTCTCTCGCCGTCCCTGCCAGCCATGTCTGATCTTTCATGTCTTCCTCCGAAAACCAGATTTCCTTTATAAATCATAGCATGAGCGCTTCCGTATCACAAGACGAACAAAACATTTTCCTGCTTTGTTCGCCAACCTTTAGCTGTGCAGATTTGCACAGTTCCTGTTCCTGATTCCGGAAAAAGTGCAGATGCGCGGTATTTGTGTCCATTGGCTATTTTTTTACGTATAGCTTTGTGAGAGGCTTCTCCGGCAGACCTCTTCCAGCCGCGCGATCGGCTGTTTTCTTTATGCTGAAAAAAAGAAAAAGGAGATGATGCCTATGAGGGTATAAAACCCGGTTCTCCTGTTTTCCCTGCGGACTGTTTAGTCCGCCATTTTATGATCGCCGCAACCGCGGCAGAAAGGAAAAATATGTTTATTATCCCTGAGAAGAAGACCATCCTCGTGGCGATCGATCACGGGTATGGCAACGTGAAAACCCCGAAAGACATTTTCCCCACTGGGATTACGGAGTATGGTGAAGAGCCTGCCATGGCGCTCAACAAACTCTCCTGGGGTGGAAAATGGTATGCGGTCGGTGATTCCCACAAGGAGTTCACCGCCGATAAGACCGCTGATGAAGATTATCTGAAGCTGACCATGGTCGCCGTCGCCCGGGAAATGAAGCGGCGCGGACTGACCGAAGCGTCGGTTTATCTGGCTGTCGGTCTGCCCCTGACCTGGGTCGGTCAGCAGAAGGAAAGCTTCATCAGTTATTTGACCCGGATTCCCAATCTGGAATTTCAGTATAACGGAATTGATTATTCCGTTGAGATCCTGGGCGTGGAAATGTACGCCCAGGGCTTTGCCGCTGTAGCGGGACGCCTGGAAGAGTTTACCGGCGTCAATATGCTCTGCGACATCGGAAACGGAACCATGAATATCATGTACATCAACGACTGCCGTCCCATCAGCGGAAAGTGCTTCACTGAAAAGTACGGCACCCATCAATGTATGCTGGCCGCCCGGGAAGCGCTTATGCGCGGAGAAATGCACCTGAAGGTCGATGACAGCATCATCGAACAGGTTCTCCGCAATGGGAAAGCCGGCGTAGATGAAAAGGTGGTCAGTTCCATCCGTGATACGGCAGTGGAGTATGTGAACGGAATCATGCGGAGTCTTCGGGAACATGAATATGATCACCGGCTCATGAGGCTCTGGTTTATGGGAGGCGGCGCCTGCCTGATCCGGAATTTCGGAACCTGGGATTCCAGTCATGTCACCTTTATTGATGATATCAAGGCTACGGCAAAAGGCTATTATCAGCTGGCTGCCAAGGCGCTCTGCAAGCGTGGTGTTCGCTTTGAAGAAGAATAAGAACACCGTCAGCTTCACTGTACGGCTGAACCTGAACAGGCCTGAACATGCTCGTGCCTATGAGCTGCTGAAGAACAGTTCTCGTTCCCGTACAGCCACTATTGTGGATGCACTGACTGCCGAACCACCTGCGCCAGAGGGAATCGCAGATGCAGACGCGCTGAAAGAAATTGTGCGTCAGGCAGTCAGTGACGCGATCCGTGATCTGCCGCTGGCGGTGCAGTCTTCCGGAACGGAAGCAGGCACCACCGGCAGTAAGGAGATCTCGGATCAGAATTTCGATATCGCCGACAATTTTATAAACAGCCTGTGAGGCTGTGAATAAAACCGATGCGGCGATCAGGTGATATCAGATTGGTATCACTTTTTTGATGCCTGATTTCAGGTGATACCAAAGTGATATCACTCCGGCAAATATGCAAGCACATTGCTTTTTTGCCGGCAGGGAGTCCAGAGGGAAACCCTCTGGGCCTGGTGCAGGGCGGCAGCGTCTGCGCGGTTGCAAGGCAAGGCCTTGCCCGGAGTCCAGAGACGGAGTGCTCTGGGTCGGGTGCAGGGTGACAACGCCTGCCGGGAGTGCAGAGGGCAGCGCCCTTGCTCAGAGTCCAGAGGTGAAACCTTTGGCCCAGTCATGTGTGGTGCCCGTAGGGTACTACACATAGTACTGGGTATTACCTGTCGTAAAACGCCAGGTCTCCTGGATCGCGTCCCCCGCTTCTTCCCTCTACCCCAACAATCCCAACCCAGAAAGGAGGTGAAATTCTATGGGAGCTCAAAGGGTATCCCGCCATAACGGTCGCGCTGGAAAAAGCGGTGCTTACAGTTCCAAGCACAACGACCGGAAATTCGATGCGGAAAATGCCGACCACATTGATTCTTCCCGGACGCATCTGAATATGTACTGGGATTATCAGAACGGTCTGCGTTCCCACGAAGAACAGCAGCATGGAGATTATCCGTCTTTCGCGGATGTCGAAAAGCAGTTCTACACGGAACGCTACTCCGCCTATATCGCCGGTCAGCACGAAAGGAACCGGAAGCGCGGCCAGTCCGCACGGAACCGTACTGTGGAAGATCTGCTGAAAGACAAGCGGACCTGCCCGGAGGAAACGATCTACCAGATCGGAAAGCAGGGCAGTGAAACCCCGCCGTCCGTCCTGCTGGAAGTGCTCGATGATTATCGTGAGCGGTTCAACGTCCGTTTCGGGGAGCATGTGCATATTCTAGACTGGGCGCTTCATCTGGATGAAACGACGCCCCATGTCCACGAGCGCCATGTCTTCGATATGAAGAACGGAAAGGACGAAGAGATTGAACCGAAGCAGGAAAAAACGCTGGAACTGATGGGAATCCCTCTTCCGAAACCGAACGAGCCATCGAACCGGAAAAACAATCGAAAGATTACTTTCGATGCGATTTGCCGGGATCTGTTCATTGATGTCTGCAAGAAACATGGCCTTTCCATCGAAGAGGAACCCATCTACGGCGGTCAGGCCTACCGCGAGAAAAATGATTACATCATCGAATCGCAGCAGGTTGAAATCGCCCAGCAACAACAGGCTCTGGCCAGTCTCCAGGCTCAGCAGGCTCAGAACAGCCAGATTCTGATGCAGCAGCAGGCCGAGATCGACAGCAATGCTTCACTGCTGGATGATGAAAAGGCGTTCATCGGCAGCATTGCTGCACAAGCCCATGACTCGGCTGTGAAAGTGACTGCTGAGAGTGTGGTCAGGGAAACTCAGGCCAGTACGGTCAGAGCGCTTTCTGCCTTTAAGGAGAAAAACACTTCTCCGGACAGAAAGCTGAAACCGGCCATCCGGGATGCAGTCAACGCTTACCTTGATGGCGCAATCTCCATGATCCAGAAGCGCACCGAAAAGCTGATTGCCTGGATCAAAGACAGGCTGTTCAAATCCGATGTCCGTTCTAAGAACATTCGGATGATCGAAAAGGAGATTACTCCTTCGATCCGTGAACAGCTCAAGGCTTTCCGGCAGAAAGAGCTGGAAGCATCGCCCCGGCGTAAAGTGATCCAGCGTGATCACGATTCCCGGTAAACCTGACAATTGAATATTGATAACCTTCGGTCATTCTCAACCGAAGCATTTTTATGCAGGATGTACTCCTACATCCCTGAAAACCGAGGAACTTGATGAATTCATTGCGATGAGAAGTTCCCCAAGGATTCTTTTTCCGAATCGCCGGCAGATGATTCTTCCGGCGTTTTTCTTTTCTCAATTACTACCATTATTAAGGAGGTATTTTTCGGTGAACCCTTTCCCCATTGTAAAAGCAGCCGTATCAGTTAAGGATGCCGCTGTCTTTTATGGACTGAACGTCGGACGGAATAACATGATGATCTGTCCTTTTCATGACGATCATCATCCGTCCCTGAAACTGTATCCGGATCATTTTCACTGCTTCGGCTGTCATGCATCCGGAGATGTGATCGCTTTTGTCGGAAAGCTGTTCAATCTTCCGCCCTATGAAGCGGCCAGGAAGATCATGGCAGATTTCCACATCAACCCTACCGCTCCTTCTTCGGCGGCTGCTCTCCCCATGGGGGAGCGGCTACGTGAGGCGGAGCTCAAATGCCAGGAAACGCGGTGTGTCCGTGCCCTGGTACGTTACGAAAACCTGCTGAAGAAGGAACAGGAGCAGTTTGCTCCTGCCACCATGGACGAACCCTGGAGTGATCGGTTTGCCCACGCCTGTAATGCTTTGCCGCAGGTCAGCCAGTATCTGGATGATCTGTTTGACGCGGATATAACCGTTCGCCAGGAAACTGCCTATGACCTGATCAGCAGCGGTGAAATTGAGCGGATCGAAAAGATCCTCGCTCAGGAAAGGAAGGCGAAGTCCCATGGAGAAGACCCCTGCAGAGCGGCCTGAATGGTGGCCGGACTGGTATGACGGAAAGAATATTGACGAAACAATGTTCTGTCAATGCTTTGTCCGGAATCATCCCATTGTTTATTGCGAAGACGCCTTTTTCACCAGGGAGGGTGTTCTGGATGATCATTCTCTTCTGAAATCGCTTGTTTTCAACATCATCCGTCCCTTCGCGCATACCAATGTGTCGAAAAAGATCGCCAGTATTGTGGAACTGTTAAAAATTATGGCGTATACCAACCACCTTGTTCCGCAGTCTGACCGGATTCATCTGGCCAATGGTACCCTGATGCTGGACGGAACCTTTGATGCAAGGAAACCTGAGATCGTCCGAAGCCGTTTCCCGGTCAACTATAATCCCCTTGCAGCCAAGCCAGACCGCTGGCTGCATTTTTTGAATGATCTCCTGTATCCGGAGGATATCCTGACGCTTCAGGAATTCATCGGCTACTGTCTGATTCCCAGTAACAAGGGACAGCGGATGATGGTTATCAAGGGAAACGGCGGAGAAGGAAAGAGCCAGATCGGCGCTGTTCTCCTGAAGCTGTTCGGAAATAGTAATGCCAAGGACGGCAGTGTCGGTAAGGTGTCTGAAAACCGTTTTGCCCGGGCTGACCTGGAGCATATCCATCTGATGATCGACGATGATATGCGGATGGAAGCCCTGAAGCAGACCAACTATGTCAAGTCCCTTGTGACCGCTCAAGGCAAGGTGGATCTGGAACGGAAGGGAAAGCAGAGCTATCAGGGCTATATGTACGCCCGGCTGCTCGCTTTTTCCAACGGTGATCTGCAATCCCTGTATGACCGGAGTGATGGCTTTTACCGCCGGCAGCTGATTCTGACTACAAAGGAAAAGGCTGCTGACCGTGCGGATAATCCAAACCTGGCCGAAGAGATGTGCCAGGAGCTGGAAGGTATCTTTCTCTGGGCCTATGAAGGCTTGCAGCGTCTGGTTGCAAACCGCTTCCGTTTTACGGAAAGCGATCGCACCAAGGCAAACCGCAATGTAGTAAAGCAGGATGCCAACAACGTGATCGCCTTCATGGAATCCACAGGTTATATCCGTTTCGATCCGGATGCGTCCATCAGTTCTCTTGAACTGTATCGAGTATATCAGATCTGGTGTCAGGAAAATGCCTTTACACCGCTTAAGCAGCGGAGTTTCAGTGATTTCCTGATCGCTAACCTGAATAAATACGGGATCGAGCGCGACAGTAACGTATACAACGCTGCTGGACGTCGGGTCAGGGGCTTTAAAGGAATCGGAACAGAACTCCGGCTCCCTATGGAAACCGCTGACAGATGGCAGAACGCCTGGCCGACTGATAATCCCTTTGAGCAGAATGCTATAAGGGAGAATTAAGCCAATACTCTGCGTACGTGCGTTCCAGCGTGTCAATGAGCGCAGGAACGCACGCACGCAGAAAATCGACCCTGTTTCCACTATATTGAAAGGAGAAATGCTCTTATGCGGACTGTGTTCGCTTTTTTTGTTTCGCCTCACTTTAAGGAGGAGGTGAACGCAACTTATGAAACCTCAGCCCTCTGTCGGGGATATCTACGCTCCTCTGGCTGATCTTCTGGCGAATCTGATTGCCAAGTACGCTGATGTGCTGGAATTGGATGATGACCGTGAAGAAACTGTGCCGGACGCAGGAAACGGAAAACCCCGTCCATCTGAATCTATACAGGGAAGCCTCTCGCAGGCTTCCCTTCTTTTTTTGTTGCGCTTTTTAAATCGGTATGATATATTATACGCAGAATCGTTGTCCAAACCTCTGCTGTGTTCTGGAGGATAAACTTATGGCAAAAAAGCTCTCAGCTCCCCTGGAAACGCCTGCAACCAAAGTCTATATATATACCCGTGTCTCAACAGCAATGCAGATAGAGGGCTACTCCCTGGATGCTCAACGAGCCAGACTGAAAGCTTTTGCTGATTTTAACGGTTTCGAAATTGTCGGAGAATATGAAGACGCCGGCAAATCTGGAAAATCCATTGAAGGCCGCACAAAATTCAATCAGATGATGGAAGATATCAAATCCGGAAAAGACGGTGTATCTTTCGTTCTGGTTTTCAAACTGTCCCGCTTTGGCCGGAATGCAGCGGACGTTCTTTCCACTCTGCAGGTTATGCAGGATTATGATGTCAACCTGATCTGTGTAGAGGACGGTATCGATTCCTCCAAAGACGCTGGAAAGCTTATGATCTCCGTCCTTTCCGCTGTAGCGGAAATCGAAAGAGAAAATATACGTATCCAAACGATGGAAGGTCGTATCCAGAAAGCCCGTGAAGGTCGGTGGAATGGCGGTTTTGCTCCATATGGATATTCTTTAAAGGATGGCAAATTAGAGATCAACGAAGATGAAGCAGAAGCAATCCGAGTCATTTTTGATCGGTATGTCAATTCTGAAATCGGTTCAAACGGCCTGTCCCGTTATCTTGAGAATCATGGTATCCGCAAAATTCAGCGTGACAACGGTTCTTTGACGCTGTTCAACTCAAACCTGATTCGCCAAATCCTTCGGAATCCTGTCTATTGTGGGAAAATAGCCTACGGAAGAAGAAAAACGGAGAAGGTTCACGGAACCAGGAATGAATACCAGATTGTCTGGAGTGATGATTATCTCCTGGTGGACGGTCTTCATGAGGGCATTGTTTCAGAAGAACTATGGCAGGCTGCTCAGGTAAAACTGGCCGCTCAGGCAAAAAAATATGAAAAAGTCAATCCTGCCTCTAACACACACGTTCACCTTCTGACGACACTGATTCGTTGCCCCGTATGCGGCGCGGCAATGTATGGCAATAAATCCACAAAGCGCAAAAAGGATGGCACCTTGAATAACCCCTTTTATTATTACGGCTGTAAGCACCGTCGTATGGACCGGGGCCATAAGTGTGAGTATAAAAAACAAGTTCCTGAAAAGCTTATGGATCAGGCCATTACCGAAATCATCATTAAACTGGTCAGCAATCCCACATTCGCAAAACTGATGCAACAGAAAATCGCAATGAAAGTGGATACATCCGCTCTCGAACAGGAAATCGCCACCCATGAGAAGCACCTTCGACAATATCATTTAACAAAATCGAACCTGATCAATGAGATTGATAATCTTGATCCCGATGACAAACACTTCATTCAGATTAAAGCCGACCTCGATAATCGCCTGTACCGGATGTATGATAAAATCGAACAGGCAGAATCATCCCTGATTGATGCAAGGGCAAAAAAGAAAGCCATTGAAGAAGATAAAGTCCGCGCTGATAACATCTATCGGATTCTTTCCCAATTTGAAAAGCTATATGATGTTTTAACCGACAAGGAGCGCCAGGAAGTATTTCAAACATTGATTGCGGAGATACACATTTATGAAACTCCACAGCCAAACGGACAATGGCTGAAGTCAATCAAATTCAGGCTTCCGATCATCAACGGGAAAGACGAACTGAGTTTGGACAATTATGATGGCGATGAAACGGTGGTTCAGCTGGCCCGGTCATAACCGATCCGGCCGTCCTGCGCCTGCCCGGTTCCTATATGAGGTATAAAGGAATGCATATCAGAAAAACCGAGACAAAGGATATCCCGGCTCTTCTTCAGATGATCCGGGATTCGTATATTCCCTATGGGGAACAGATCCGTGATACGGATATCCCTTCTTATTTTTATGATGACATCGCCTCCCTGCTGGACGATCCGAAAAGCGACGTGTGGACTGCGGAGGAAAGCGGTGAAATCGCCGGCATGGCCGCCGGAACAGAGCTGGGTCCCTGCGCCTATCACCTGAAAATGCTGTTTGTCTCCGGACACAGCCAGCACAAAGGCATTGGAAGCGCGCTGCTGGAGCGGTTTGAAAGCAGGGGCGCGGAACGGCATTTTTCCCTGTTCACCGCAAATTACCTGGACCCGGCAAAATGGTCCCGGGACTTTTACAGGAAGCACGGCTACCGTGAATATATCCCGGCGGATGATGAGAATTCTCCAGGCCTGAAAGCCCAGGCGGATTTCCTCAGAGGCATCGGCAGGCTGAACAACGGCGGCAAGCATCTCATCTGGAAGATCATCAAAACACAATAAGGCATTTCCCGCAGAAAAGGCCGATTCAGATTGATTAAGGGACATTTCCGGGGCACCATGACAAAGCTGATTCTGGGAACCCACCTGGGGGATTTTTCCGATGAGGTCTCCCTCAGTTATCAGCAAGCCGTATCCTTCGCCCTGCAAAACGGTATCAACTCAATAGACGGCGCAATCAACTACCGCGGCATGCGTTCCGAAAAGGATGAGGGTACGGCCATTCGGCAGCTGATTCAGGACGGAAAGCTGAAGCGTGAGGAACTATGCGTTTCCTCCAAGGCCGGACTGTTGTTCGGCGATATTACCGAAAAGCTGAATCCCCGGATGTATCTGGAGAAAATCCTGAAACCGCAGGGAATCAGCGAAGCAGACTTTTTCGAATATGACGGATTATCCCAGACGCTGAATCCTGTTTTCTTTGAAATCGCCCTGGCAAAAAGCCGCCGGAACCTCGGCCTTGAAACCATTGACATCCATTTTATCCATATTCCGGAGATTACCCGTTCCGGAATATCGCAGGCTGATTTCTACGACCGGATGGAACGGTTGTTCCGGTGGTATGAAGAAAAGGTGCAGGAAGGAAAAATCCGTCAGTTCGGCATCGCCCTTGAATTTATGGGAAAAGAACCCGGTGAAAGCCGGTGGCATTTTGAGCTGGAAGAACTCATGAACAGGGCTCTGAAGGCAGGAAACGGCCGGACCCATTTTAAACATGTCATCTATGAGTACAACATCCTGTGCCCGTATCCGAAGTCCGTTGCCAGCCAGACCGTTGAAAACCGGATCCTTGCCCTGGCGGACGCCTGCCGGCGTCTTGGCCTTGAAACCGAAGCCAGCATGCCTTTCGCCATGGGCAGCGCGTTCCGGGATCACTCCGTGCAGGAGTTGCTGGCCTTCGCGCTCGGAGGCGCGGATCACGTCATCGTCGGAAGCAGAAACAAGGACCATATCCGGGAACTGCTGTCCTGCGTGTAAGGACGCCGTGCAGGTTTACGCCCTGTAAAACCGTGAACCCTTTCACGATAAACAATTCTAAGACAATCATTGTTGAAAAAACAGTAGGCACCTATTGACGAAACGTGTTATAATTTTTTATTGGGAATGCGCCATAAGCATTTCAACCCTTATTATTTTTATAAAAGGAGAAGCAACATGAATCTTTCACCCCTTCAGAAAGCAAGATATCAGTACAGCCCCAAGCTTCCCGGAATGCTTCGTGGCGGCATCTCTGAGATCAGCGTCAAAGTCGGCGCGCCCACCGAGAGCGTAGCGGACCAGGCCAAGATCAAAGCCCTCTTCCCCAACACCTACGGCAAGGAAGAAATCACCTTCGTCAAGGGCAGCAACACCTCCGCCGCCAAGAAGCAGGTTGTGGGTGTGATCCTTTCCGGCGGACAGGCCCCCGGCGGACACAACGTCATCTGCGGTCTGTATGACGCCATCAAGGCCACCGACAAGAATAACGTCCTGCTCGGCTTCAAGGGCGGCCCCTCCGGACTGATCGATGACAACTACATCGAATTCACCGACGAGTACATCAACGCCTACCGGAACACCGGCGGTTTCGATATCATCGGTTCCGGCCGTACCAAACTGGAAACGGAAGAACAGTTCAAAGTCGTGACCGAAGTAGCGAAGAAGCACGGCCTGACCGCCATCGTCATCATCGGCGGTGACGACTCCAACACCAACGCCGCTGTGCTGGCTGAATACATGGCTGCCCACAACACCGGCGTCCAGGTCATCGGCTGCCCCAAGACCATTGACGGCGACCTGAAGAACGAAGACATCGAAGCCTCCTTCGGTTTCGATACCGCTACCAAGACCTATTCCGAGCTGATTGGCAACATCGAAAGAGACGCCAACTCCGCCAAGAAATACTGGCACTTCATCAAGGTCATGGGCCGTTCCGCTTCCCATGTTGCCCTGGAGTGCGCACTGGAAACCCAGCCCAACATCTGCCTGATCGGTGAAGAAGTCGCCGCGAAGAAGATGTCCCTGGCCGCCATCGCCAACTACATCGCGGATTCCGTTGAGACCCGCGGCAACAACGGCGAAAACTTCGGCGTGGCCATCATCCCCGAAGGTATCGTGGAATTCGTTCCCGAATTCTCCAAGCTGATCGCTGAAATCAACGAACTGCTGGCCGGCAAAAAGACGGAAGAGTTCAACGCGCTTCCCGACTGGAGCGCCAAGTACGAGTTCATCAAGAAGGGCCTTTCCGCTGAATCCTTCGCGGTGTTCGAAATCCTGCCCCAGTTTGTGCAGCAGCAGCTGTTCCTGGAGCGTGATCCCCACGGCAACGTTCAGGTTTCCCTGATCGAGTCCGAGAAGCTCTTCTCCGAAATGGTGAAGAACGAGCTGGCGAAGAGAAAGGCTGCCGGCACCTACAAGGGCAAGTTCGGCGCACAGCATCACTTCTTCGGTTACGAAGGACGGTGCGCTTTCCCCTCCAACTTCGACGCGGACTACTGCTACTCCCTGGGTTACAACGCCTTCATGCTGATCCAGTACGGCTACACCGGATACCTGTCCAAGGTTTCCAACATCTCCAAGCCCGCTGAAGAGTGGGTGGCCGGCGGTATGCCCATCACCAAGATGATGAACATGGAACGCCGCAACGGCGAGGACAAGCCCGTCATCCGCAAAGCCCTGGTGGAACTGGACGGCGCTCCCTTCAAGTTCTTCGCGGCGCACCGTGAAGAGTGGGCTGTGAAGACCTCCTTCACCTATCCCGGCGCGATCCAGTACTTCGGACCCTCCGAAGTCTGCGATCTGACCACCCGGACCCTGGCTCTGGAAAAGGGTCAGGCCTGATCCGATAACAGACTTTTTCACCGCCCGGCAGGCAGAACGCCCGCCGGGCGGTTTTCTGTTTTCTTTCATTCTTTAATACTTTAATTGACAGACGTTCTCCGCGGGTATATAATCTGCTCAATATTTCCGGAAAGGAGCCTGCACATGACCTGCAATATCGTCGGATATTCTGATATGCTGCACCATGCACTGCACCTGGATACCATGCATGGTTTTCATTTCGTATATCCAACTCTGAACTGCAGGAAAGCGTAGACCTCCGGATTATCATTCCGTTCATCCGCCGCTTATCTTTGCAGGATAAGCGGCTTTTATATTATCATAAGGAGGACAAGCCTATGAGGTATTACCGTGTACACACCGCGGAAAACGCCTACCTGACCCGACAGCCCCGAGGAATCTTCACCGCCGTCTGGAGACTGGTAGACGACGGAATCCTGTCGGAAGCGGAAACAGCGGAATACTGGAAAAACCGCCGGTATTTTGAGGAGATCCTTCCCGTTCCGCCCTTCTATGAACAGGGAAATCCGGAAGGCGCCATCACCTGGTTCAAGGATACCGAGGCCGGAAACCGGATATACGAACAGCTGACTTTTTACCGCGATATGGCGGCAAAATACGGACTGGCGCTGTATCTTACGGAATGCAACGAGCTTCCGGGGGAAGTCATCTATGAAGACGATTACCAGATTGCGGTCAAAAACCAGCGGAATGATCTCCCGCTGCAGACCAGGAAAATACAGGCTTAAGGAGAAGCAGCCATGAACAATCTGATCTGGCCGGACTACAAAAACTGTTCCGCCAACCTCCCCAACTCAATTCTCCGGAAATTCGGCGCGGCTCCCGCCGGGGATTCGCTCCCCCTGCTGGATCCGTACCTGGAAAAGGATTACCGGAACATTGTCCTCCTGATCCTGGACGGAATGGGGAAAAAGATTCTGGAGCGGCACCTGCAACCGGACGGGGCTTTCCGTTCCCATCTGGCGGGCATTTACCAGTCCGTATTCCTTTCCACCA